>Ga0307378_10007806_pt1 | contig 14340 bp, 10 predicted proteins | sample UN1MG_FD_202238 | JGI IMG/M metagenome (GOLD analysis project Ga0307378, IMG submission 202238) | Soil microbial communities from Risofladan, Vaasa, Finland - UN-1 | ecosystem: Environmental > Terrestrial > Soil > Coastal area > Acid sulfate soil | place: Finland: Risofladan, Vaasa | collected...
GTCTTTTTGATTATGCGGGCAATGTTGTCCCTCTGGCCAAGGCCAACAATGGCATCGATGCCGTCAGCCTGGTCAAAAAGCTGCCGGCCTAATCTTTCCGAGAGACAGCCGGCAACAATTACTTTTTTTACGGCGCCGTTGAGTTTGCAATCGACGGCGTGTTTTACCGCTTCGAGCGCTTCAGCTTTAGCAGGGGCGATAAAGCCACAGGTATTGATGACAACGACATCAGCATTATCAGGGTCTGCGGTTATCAAAAAACCCGCCTGGGCGATTTCGGCCAACATTTTTTCGCTGTCGACTATATTTTTAGGACAGCCCAGTGCCACAAAGCCAATAATTGCACTATTTTGCTTTTTTTTCGCCATAATCCGATAAAAATAGCACAAAAACGCGGGTTTGTCTAATGTTAATTTGGGTAAAATCAAAGAGGTTTTTTTTGCTAACTTTTTTCGAATATGCTTGACGATAAAGAAATATGCAATACAATAAGTTAGTCTACCGTCCTTGTTTATGTACGGTAGAAGAACTTAAAAGAGCAGTGGACTGCCTATCAGACGCGAGTTAGCAGCGTCGAGGCTTTAATTATGCGCGGAAGCGGCCAAAAATTTAGCCGCAGCCAAAGGTTAATCGTGGCCTTGGCTGTAGTGGTAACGCTCTGGATTGGAGGGTGCGGGGATTTTATAACCGGTAAAACCGCCGGCAGGGAATCCAATAGCATTCTCGATGAATTGAGCAAAATTGAGACCACCCCCGAGGCCAATATCCCCATGCCCAGTATCTACACAGGGCCACCCATAATCCGCGAACAAATAGTCGGTGGAGTAGCGGAGTTCAAACTATTCTACTTTTGCCGGCACCTTCTCGCCGCCGAGCTGGAAGCTATTGTCCATAAGCAGTTTGCCACGCTGGTTTTTAACGCAAAGGGTCAATCAACTGCCGTCAAGGACTACACTGTCAGCAGCATCGCTACTACCAATCAGTTGATAGTAAGATGCCCAACCCGGAATGATGTCGATGCCGTACTTGAGTTATTAGAACATGTCGATATCCCACCGATTCAGGTCAAAATAGATTGCCTTATTTCCGAGATCTATGCGGACAAGACATTGGACTGGGAAACCACGCTGGAAATTGAAAAATTGCTCGGCGAGAGTATATGGGCCGGACCTGCAGGCAGGCCTTTTGGGGAAGGTATTATGGAGCTTGTAGAGGCAGGTGATGTGATGCCCGCTTTTCCCGGCGCATCACTGAGGGAGGTTGCCCGCGCCACAATGGGTCTTAAAATCGGTTATTTGAGTACCAGTCATCAGTTCATGGCTCTGGTAGACCTGCTGGAATCGCAGGGTTATCTTAAAATCCTGATGAATCCCACGCTTGAAGTCGTCAACGGCAAAAAGGCAAAGGTCTCATCAAGTCAGAAAGTGCCTATCGATAAGACATTCCTTACATACCCGAATGCCAATTTTTATACCACCAGTACCGAATGGGAAAATGTAATCGACTCGCTTGAAATCACGCCGCACGTTTTTGCAGATGGTTACATAGGACTGGAAACAAGCATCACGCTCGGGTCAAAGCTCACGCCCGAGGGCATAAAACAGGTATCCATAGTCACCAAAAAACAAATCGACAACGCAGAAAACCGCATCAGGCCCGGCGAGAGTTTGATAATAGGTGGTCTTAGAAAGAGCGAGAGGCGCGACGTCGTCCGCGGCATCCCATTCTTAAAAGACATACCCCTGCTCGGCATCCTGTTCTCCGGTAGAGATTTTGAAGAACGCGCCGTAGAGACCATATTCATATTGACTCCGACCATCTCCACCGGCGGCATCCCAAACAAAGAAATGATGGAAGAGATCGAAAAAAAGCAGATGCGTAGCAGTAAAGGACGTCAGGAAAAAATCAATGAGGCTGAAGAAGCACGCATAGAGGCCGAAGCAGAAAAAGCAGAGGCCCGGGCCGCTGTCAGGGAAGCAGAGGAGCAAACCAAGAAGGCAGAAGCCGAGGTCCAAAAGGCAACAACAGAGACCGAAAAAGCCGCCGCCACCGAACAGCAGGCAAAAATTGAAGTCGAAAAAGCAAAGGCTGAAGCCAAAACAGCCACAGAAAAAGCTGCTGCCGCCGAGAAGCAGGCAAAAGCCGAAGCCGAAAAAGTAAAGGCTGAAGCCAAAACAGCCACAGAAAAAGCTACCGCCATTGAGAAGCAGGCACAGGCCCAAATAGAAAAATTAACAGCCGAGACAGAAAAGCTAAAGGCCGAAGCCGAAATAGCAAAAGCTGATGCGCAAAAGGCAGCGGCCGAAGTCGAAAAGGCAAAAGCTGATGCACAAAAGGCAACGGCCGAAGCCGAAAAAGCAAAAGCTGATGCACAAAAGGCAACGGCCGAAGCCGAAAAGGCAAAAGCTGAAGCAGAAAAGGCAACGGTCGATGCAGCAACAACCAAAGCCGAAGCGGAAAAGTTAGCGGCCGAAGCCGAAAAAGCAAAAGCTGATGCAGAAAAGGCGGCAGCCGATGCAGCAACAACCAAAGCCGAAGCGGAAAAGTTAGCGGCCGAAGCCGAAAAAGCAAAAGCTGATGCAGAAAAGGCAACGGCCAAAGCTGAGGCAAGGGCTAAACAGGAAGCTGCTGAAAAGCCCGAAGAGGAGGCTGAAAAGCTAAATGCCGAAGCCGAAAAAGCCAAAGCTGATGCAGAAAGGCTAATGGCTGAAGCGGAAAAAGCCAAGGCAGAAGCCGAAGCAAAGGCCAAAGCCGCCGAAAAGGCCAAAGCTAAAGCTGACGCCACGGCCAAGGCCGCTGAAGAGGCCAAAGAAGCCGGAAAGACAAAGACCAGTGCCGAGAAACCCCCACAAAAAGGTAAGGCAAAAGACAAGGCTGAAGCCAAGAAGCCAAAAGCAAGGGCTAAAAAACGCAAAGAAAACGCTGCTAAAAAAGCCAGAGCCAAAAGAGAGGAAGTTGAAACAGAGAGGAGGCAAAGGAATAAGCAGAAACAACCCAAACAAAGGGTAAAAAGGCCTAAAAAAAGACAAAGTACAACAAATGAGCTGTCCGGCTAAATTCAGCCGTTATTTTCGCCTGGCAGTTAGCTGTGTTAGTACCCAGCCAGTTTGCGACGTCTTGCAAAACGGCGTCCCTGTCATACCTAAGTAGTATCATTAAAATATACTTTTAGAAGAAGGAAGGTATCATGGATAATTTCGACAATAGTGACTTTTCCAGCAACGCAAATCTCGATCAGCCAATCCCACTTGACGAGGACCTTGATCAGCCGATTCCCTTCGACGACGACGATGATGCGAGCGATTCGAGCGTATCACATTCACCTTTGAGTTTAGAAGGTGGCGGGACGGCGCAGGCACCGAAGATTGAGACGCCTAAGATTGATGTGCCAAAGCCGGCATTAAAAAAGGTGGAGGAAAAAGTAGTTTCCACTAACCGAATCACGGGCGTAAGGACCTTCTTTACAAAACTGCACCCCGGCGCTCTGGACTTTCTTGATGAGCAAATCACCAAATGGCTAAAAGAAAACCCGGGTGTTACGATAAGACGAACCAATACAGTTACAGGTATGATCCAGGCCAAAAAGACCGAGCCTAATATCATAATTAGCATCTGGTATTAGTTCGTAAATCGCGAATCGAACCACGAGATACGAGCAGCCTTTTTTCGCTGTGCCTTGCACCAATTAGTCTTTCAAGGGCCAGCCGACCGGGCATAGCTTGAGCCACAGTTCAGCGACCGTGCAGTAATCTTTGAAGTCGACATCATAGCTGCCGTCAAAGTCAGCTTTTAATCCGGGGCCGGTTTGCAGCCAGATGTCGCAGAACCTTGCCAAATCATCAAAATCAACCACACAGCTTGTAATCCAGGACGTTTGAACCTTGTAGGCCAAAAGCTCGCTGGACGCCAAATGTATCCAGCCGATGTTTTCGCCCCAGGCCCAGCCATCGAAGTTGCCCTCGTGGTCGATAGTAACACCGTAGTGGTTAGGATCACCGGGGACCTTCGGATTAAAGCTAATCCAGCCGACGTTTTCGCCCCAGCCGTAACCTGATAGAAGCCCCGTTCCATCGTTTGTAACGCCGCCGAAATTTGGGTCAAGATTTATCCAGCCGATATTTTCCGCCCAGACATAGCCGGTAAGGTTCGCATCGCTGACCGTTACACCCGGTTTCTGGTTCGGCTCGAAGTTCAGCCAGCCGACATTTTCGCCATACGCATATTGTGAGCCATCATCATAAGGGTCAATGTTCTCAGCATAGGCAAAAGGTGCGCAAAATGTCAATATGGTTAGTAGACCAATCGCCCGTGATATATGTTTACAGTGCATCATCATCTCCTTCCCAACTGTTAAAACTCATAATTAGCATGCGGGTTATCGCTGACAATGTCACCAGTACCGAGGGTGGGGCCCGCAGTATTGCCCGAGGCGATGTCATAGTTGGTAGTATTGCCCGTGGAGCTGTTCTTGATAATCAGGTTGCCTCCTGCGTCAATATCGATACCAACATTGTTGCCGATAACGTGATTGGCCTCGATGCGATTTGCGCCGTCGGTGGCGCGGATGCCGGCTGGGTTAGTAGTACCAATTACGCCCACTCCGTTGCTTTCGCAGGTATTGCCCACCACATGGCAGTTGCTCGAGACCACTATGCCGTCGCCGGTATTGCCGCGAGCTGTGCAGTTGCGCACCGTACTGCCGGTGCCTACCTCGATTCCACTGCCGCCGTTGCCGACCACGGTACATTGGTTAAGATTACCGCTGCCGTTGACGATAATGCCGCCGCCGCCGTTGTGTGGGGCCAAAACTTGGTATGCATCCAACATCATATGGTAGCAGCTATTGCCGTCGGCAACCAAGCCATTGGCATCGTTGCGGGTCAAGGACATATCCTCCATGTGAATGCTGGCCTCACCGTCTACCTTGACATACATCCCGTTTCCACCGTTGTGACTGGCATAACCACTATATGCGTCCACGTTGGTCATCATGCCGAGAATGTGCATTCCGTCACCGCCGTTGTAGGTGAAAGACACATCTTCCATGTGGCAGCAGCTATTGCCATCGACGCACAGGCCGTGGCCGTCATTCTTATGCGCGTCAATCCCCTCGATGGTCAGGTACGCATTGTAGGCGTTCACGCCGCTGCCGCCGTTGTTGCAGAAGGACACATCCTCCATGTGAGTATAGCAATTCCGGCCACTGAAACCCATCTCGGCGTTGCTGTTTACCGAAACATTCAACAATTCACTGTTGCTGTGCACCAAAATTTTCCCCTTCACGACGCCCCCTTCAATCATCAGAAACATATCATACGCGTCTATCCCGTTGCCGCCCCATTTGCAAATCGTGCCGTTGCGAATACTAAAGTTAAAGGATACTTCCTCTATCGGCAGGGGCTCATCCGTCTCCTGGTACTGCACGAAGAAACCATCCAGTGAACCAGGCACCCCAATAAGACCGAAGCCCATCAAGTCCACAGTAACATTGTTAGCTGTGAGCGCGATGCCGCATTTGTTCGGCTCACCAACTATGTTGCCGGTTAGATAATACGAGCCCGGTTGACTGATGACGTACAGCGAATTGGCATCGCCAGGTAGTGACTGGACGGCTTTTCTCGGCTCGACCTCACCCAGCGTCTTCATTGTCGGCCCCGGCGGCCCGCTCGGCTCCAAATTCCCGCCTACAGCGAACAGCGAGAACATAAACGTCCCAGCTAAAACCAACACACTCACTACAACTGTTCTCCTTTTCTGTCTCGTTTCCATTTTTTCCCCTTTCAAAAAACTGTTAAGTTTGTCGGCGCACCCTGTGCGCAACGATACCTGCTCGCAAAATATCGTAGAATCAAGTTAATAAAGTTGCCTTTTTTCATCACCGCTGCTCCCAGAAACCGCTGAATACAATACAATTATATACTCCTTGCAGCCCATTGTCAAAGAAATTGTGGAAAATCCTGGAACAGGCCGGTAAGCTGTCTGCCGCGTCCGGCATCACGCAATACACAATGCCAATGCAAATATTGCTCGGTACGAAGCACAACTAACTGCAAATAAGCTGCAAACGTAACATTGCCCGAATATCGTAGAACGTTAGATTTGGCAAAAATTCTTGACATAAATCCTTGACATATTATACGGTTTGCATTAGGTTTCTTGGTTCGGCTGTCCGTATGTGGCGGACAAGAGAAGATTTCTAAGGTGTTTGGAGGTTTTTGTGACTAAAGAGCTGGCTCGTGAACTGATTAACGCAGGGGTGCATTTTGGGCACAGCGTGAGCAGATGGAATCCCAAAATGGCCCAGTTTATTTTCGCAAAGCGCGGCAATATTCATATTATTGATGTAAAAAAGACCTTAAAAGGGCTGCTGATAGCCAGAAAGCTTCTTGCCGAGGTGGTTTCTTCGGGCAAAGACGTCGTTTTTGTAGGCACGAAGCGTCAGGCTCAAAAAGCCGTTGAGGCGGTTGCGGACAGGTGCGGGATGTATTATGTCTCCGAGCGGTGGCTCGGCGGGATGCTTACCAACTTTAGGACCATACGCTCTCGACTGCAAAGACTGGAGCAGTTGGAAGCTATGCAGGAGGATGGAACACTTGAGAGTGAGAGCAAGAAGCAGGCCTCGAGAATGAAACGCGAGATGCGAAAGATAAAAAGTAATCTGGATGGTATTCGCAAAATGTCTCGGCTGCCGGGCGCAGTTGTAGTGGTTGACGCAAAGAAGGAATATCTTGCTCTGTGTGAGGCCCGAAAGCTGGGGATTGCAACGGTTGGACTTCTCGATACGGATTCAGACCCTGACACAGTGGACGTGGCGATTCCGGCGAATGATGACTCCATCCGAGCGATTGACTTGATACTAAACGAGCTGGCTGATGCCGTAGCGATTGGCAAAACGATGATTTCAACCCGTCAGGAACCGGAGCCTCGGCCGAGGCGAGTCCGTTCAAAAAGGCCATCGCTGGCTCGTGCGGATGAAGCTAAATCCGAGACCGCTGTCGCTGTCGAGGACACGTCAACAAAAGCTGCAGAATCGGCGCAAGAAGGTGAAACTAAGCAGCAGAAAACAAAGCAGTCAACCCCATAGCCCGTTGTGTATATTATAAGTATAGCCACGAAGACACGAGGGCACAAAGAAATTGAAAGTCAAAAAGTAAATATAGATAGATTTTAGCGGCTTCGGAAAAGAAAATACGAAACACGAGTCACGAGCCGCGAAATTAGGAGTTTTTAAGATGACGGACATTCCAGCTTCGATGGTAATGAAACTGCGAAAGATGAGTGGACAAGGAATGATGGACTGCAAAAGGGCCCTGCAAGAAGCAAACGGAGATATTGAGCAAGCTATGGGGGTACTAAGAAAAAAGGGGCTTGCAACTTTAGCGAAACGCGCTGAGCGGGAAACTTCAGAGGGGACCGTTGTCTGCAAGGTAAGCGCAGACGGCAAGGCGGCTGCGATGGCAACGCTTTGCTGCGAGACTGATTTTGTAGCCAAGAGCGATGACTTTGTGGCCGCAGTAAAAGCCCTGGCCGACGCCGCCCTGGCCTGTCCGGCCAATGAAGGGGCGGAGAATATCCTCGAAACTACCGTTGATGGAAAAAAGTTCAGCGATATCTTGACCGAAGCTGTCAGTAAGATAGGTGAGAAAATACAAGTGGGAGACTACACAAAATACAAGCCTGACGGCCCGGGACTTGTAAGTACATACATTCACTTCAACGAAAAAGTCGGCACAATGGTTGAAATTGAAACCAGCGATGAAACGACGGCGGCTGCGGATGTGCTAAGGCAGACAGCGTCCGATATAGCGATGCACATTACCGCGACCAAGCCGATGTCTCTGGATAAAGATGGAATTGACCCTGAAACAATCGAACAGGAAAAAGCTATTTTCGCTGAGCAGGTTAAAAATAAGCCTGCAAACATTATAGATAAAATTGTAGAAGGCAAGATGAAAAAGTTTTTTGCTGAAAATTGTCTTCTGGAGCAGCCGTTCGTCAAGGACGACAGTAAATCTGTTGCCCAGGTCCTCACTGAGGCAGCGAAACAAGCGGGCGGCGAAGCGAAAATAAAAAGATTTGCCCGATTTGAAGTTGGGTAGTAGGTGGCATTTAGCGTGTGGCATTTAGCGGATAGAAAGCCATAATGTCTGTCACGTAAATGGTATAGGCTTTCTAAAGACAAGGATGGCAAAAAGCAAATATAATCGTGTGCTGCTGAAACTCTCAGGGGAAAGTTTTTGCAAACCCGGGGAATTCGGGATTGACGGCCCTGCCCTTGAGTCGCTGGCCGAAAGGATATTAGAGATATGCAAGCTCGGTCCGCAGGTGGCGGTCGTTGTAGGCGCGGGCAATTTCCTTAGAGGAGAGAGCTTGTCCAAAGTTACTCATATACCCAGAAACACGGCTGATTATATGGGGATGTTAGTGACTATTATCAATGCTTGTGCGCTCCAGGAGACGCTTGAGAAACTGGGGCAGCCAACGAGGGTCCTGAGCGCAATAGAGGTTGCGGCGATTTGCGAACCATTTATTCGCAGAAGGGCACTTCGGCACCTTGAGCTCGGAAGGGTGGCGATATTGGCGGGCGGAACGGGAAATCCTTTCTTTACTACCGATACCTGTGCGGCTTTAAGGGCCTTGGAACTTAAAGCGGATTTGGTTATAAAGGCCACAAAGGTTGATGGCGTCTACAGCGATGACCCAAAAAAAAATCCAGATGCCCAGCTTTTTGAAGAATTATCCTACGATGATGTGCTTAGAAAAAATCTTAAAGTGATAGACCATTCGGCAATAAGTCTTTGCCGAGACAACAATATTCCGATTATCGTTTTGAATATCTTCAAAAAAGGTAACATAACGAAGGCCTTTTGCGGCGAGCAAGTCGGCACACTAATTAGTTCGTAGTCTGTCATTCCGATACGAAATGGAGTAGTAGATGCCTACAAAAGAAATAGTCTCCGAGAGCGAATCCAAAATGAAAAAGGCGGTTGAATTCCTGCGGGATGAATTAAAAGCGGTCCGGACAGGACGAGCTTCTACGGGGCTGGTTGAGAATATGAAGGTCGAGTATTATGGTACGCCTACGCCATTGAAACAGATGGCAACACTGGCAACGCCGCAGGCAGATATGGTCGTGATTAAGCCATTCGACCCCGGTTCACTCAAAGATATCGAAAAGGCAATCAAAAACAGCGACCTGAGCATTGCACCGATTGTGGACGGCAAACTCATCCGGCTCAATATTCCACCCCTCAGTGGAGAAAGAAGAAAGCAGCTCGTCAGCCAGGCGAAACAGATGGGTGAACAGGCAAAGGTCAGTATTCGTAATATACGAAGAGACGCAAACAAGCATCTCGAAAAGCAGCAGAAAAACAAAATTATCACCGAAGATAATCTGGATAACGGCAAGAAACAAGTCGATGATGTTACCAAAGAATGCGTCGACAATGTTGATTTAGTAGTCAAAAATAAATCGGATGAGATTATGCTCGATTGACTTTGACAAAGAGTGCACAAGTCACAAGTGTCCTGCCTACCCTGGCCTTGCGCTCTTTAGTTAAAGCCATTTCTGATTTGGAAACTAACTTTCTTTTGGGGGACCAAGCGATGCAAGTCCAAAGAAGGTTGAAACACAGGCCACAAAGAAAGAAGAAAAGAATACTCAAGTTCGTATCGGCATTTATAGTCGTTTTGACCGTGTTCGCGGTTTTTCTTGTGCCTGCCTTTATATCGTCCGAGAAAGGCCGAAAAATAATACTGACCAAAATCAACGCTTTGCTCGACGGCAAAACAGATTTTGCCGGCCTTTCGATGGGCTGGTGGAAAGGTATCAAGGTTACGGATGTTAGCTTTAACGACAACTCGGGCCAGACCTCCATCGAGGTAAAGCAAATCACCACAAAACCTCACTACGGCTCCATCCTGTTTGGGAGTGTGTCATTAGGCAAAACCGTAATTGATGAGCCGAGAGTGAATATAAATCTTAAAGCCCGGCAGCCAAAAGAAACTGAGGACATTGAGCCAAAGACGACTACCGGCAAAAAATCAATGCCAATTGCGCTGCCGATAAAAAAAGTCGACCTTGTTATCAATGACGGCAATCTGAAAGTAACAGACCCGCAGGCCGGTACTGTTGAGCTATCGCAGATAAACTCAACGCTGAATCTGCAGCCGCCGGGCAAGCGAACCGACTTTGACATCACTATGGTCGTGGCCAAGGAGGGCAACGCTTCGAAAATAAGCACAGAAGGTCGAATTAAACCCAGCACCAAAAAAGGCTGGACCTTCAAAGGGACCAGCGGTGATTTGACTGTTAAAGTCGACGATTTAGACCTCGGCTCTTTAGAGCCACTTCTTGCGTGGGCCGGAATTGAGCTTGACGCTGAAGGCAAAGTCTCAGCGGATATAAAAAGTGAAATTAAAGACGGTAGATTGGAAAATTTAAGCGGAGCAATCAAAGCAAAGAACCTGGACCTAATGAGTCCCAGGCTAAAAGGCGACAGACTGAAAACCGGCCTCCTGAATGTTGAGATAGAACTTTCCAGCGATAAAGAGTTGATAAAGATTGACAACCTTCAAGTTCAGGCTGACTGGTTGAAAGCCCAGGCAACCGGCGTTGTGCCGACCACGTTCAAATCTCTGGCTGACTTTGTAAAGGCCGATTCAAAATACGACTTGCAGGGCACCTTCGATTGTGACCTGGCGGCACTTCTCTCACAGATGCCACATACATTAGGCCTGAAGGAGGGAATGAAAGTAACATCCGGCAAATTGAGCGGCACCATTGTTACAACGACAAAAGCTGGAAAAAGGAAAGTTACCGGCAACGCAAGTCTTGAAGGACTGAAAGGTACAGTTGACGGCAAAACTATAGCTCTGCAGCAACCTATCAAGGCCGAGGCTGAAATTACTGCTGAGAAGGACAAAGTAATCTTTGATAAGGTCGGTTTCACTGCATCATTCGGCAAAATCGATTGCTCCGGCACCAGCGAATCACTTCAGTACACTGCCGATATCGACCTGTCGGCTTTGCAGACCCAGTTAGGGCAATTCTTAGAGGTGGGTAAATATCAGTTGGCCGGCCAGGTCGTCGAGAAAGGAACCATATCCACCAAAGATAATCAAATCACCGCTGTAGGTTCATCAACGGTCAAAAACCTCCGCGTAACTTCAAAAGATGGCGTAAGTGTATCTGAGCCGCAGGCCCATATAGACTTCGCCGTCGGCTATGATCGAAAAACCCGCGTTGCTAACATCGACTCCATAAAGACCCGCGCAAGTTTCGGCCAGGTGGATATAAAAGACGCCGTATTGCCAATAGGTGAAAAGACCGAAAAACCCCTGGAGCTGACCGTTTCCGCGAAAGTCGATTTGGAAAAGGCCGCGCCCTTTGCTGTAATGTTTGCATCTTTCCCGAAAGATATACAATTGGCCGGACTCGCAGAATCCCAGCTCTCTGTCAGTTCCAAAAAGGACATCTACACAATCAAAACCGACTCCACGAAAATTAAAAATTTGAAACTCATATCACCGGGGAAACAGCCATTCATCCAGGACCAGGTCTTGTTTATTTTCGATGGTGACTATGATCCGACCAGGAAAAACTGGACTGTCCGAAAGCTCGAATTGATTAGTCCCGACATAAAAATCAAAGGTGATTTTCAGCAGACTGTAAACTCTGGTAAAACCAAGTTGCAAGGAAAAGCCCAGCTTGAGTATGACTGGTCGGCAATCGGGAATTTAGCTTCTGCATTTTTACCGCAAGGTCTGACGATGCAGGGACAAAGAAAAGATACTATTAGCTTTGCCAGCGAATACCCCACAGAGCAAAAAGACAAGCTGCTGGAGAATCTTAATACAAAAGCCAAAGTGGGATTTACAAAAGCCCAGTATATGGGCTTGAATTTCGGCCCTACTGATGTTGATATTCAAATCCAAAATGGCCTGCTAAAGATAGCGCCGTTTTCGACGACGGTTAATAACGGCCAATTCAGTTTTGCCTGCGAGGCGAATTTGAAGGACAAGCCTTCACTTTTAAAAACGACAGAGCCAATTCAGATAGTCAAAGATATTCAAATCAATAATGAGATGGCCAGAAGGCTTTTGAAGTATGTAAATCCCGTTTTCGCAAATGCTGTTAATGTCAGCGGCTTGGCAAATTTTAATTGCGAACGCCTTGCGATACCGCTGAACAAAGTGAACAAAAATGACATCGAAGTAATTGGCACAATCTCAGCAAATCAGATGCGTTTGGAAGGTTCGGATTTACTTGGTCAGATGCTTTCGGTAGCGGGCTCAAATGCACCCGGACAGGATTTTACTATCCATCCAACAAGATTTGTTTTGAAGAACGGCCAGCTTCAATATGAAGACATGCAACTGGATGTAGGTGACAATCCCGTCAATTTCAAAGGCGTTATCGGGCTGGACAAGAGTTTGAATATGACAGTAACACTGCCTTACACTATGAGCGGCAGAACAGCAAGAGTTGGTGAAGAGACTACAGGAAGGATATCGCTTCCGCTAATAGGGACCATCGACAAGCCCAAACTTGACGTTGCCAAGCTGCTTGAAGAGCAATTAAAAAAACGATTAGGAGAGGAACTGCAAAAAGGTCTTGAAAAACTGTTTGAGTAAAGCCCACCACCCCGATTGACGACATTGCAATTAGGAATCTGCAAGAATGGTTCCAAACACAATAAAAGGCGCTTGAGAAACCAGTTAAAGTTGAAAGGGACAAAGATGTTAACAAAGCTTTTGTCCACACCGACCGCACAACTTGGCAAAGCCGGCCGCTTTGCGGTCTTTCAAATTAAACTATGGTCGCACTGTGCAAGACTACTGAGAAAGAACCGCGCAGGCCAGCAGGCCGCCGCCCTGTCATATCATACAATCTTCGGGATTGTCCCGCTGGCTATTGTAATGCTCTTGATATTCCAGTCATTTCCTGCTTATAGAGACGTTGGTGAAAAGATAAAAAAATTCGCTTATGACCAGGCTAACTTTTCAGATTTCAAGAGCCCCGTTCACGATGCAGACGACCCGGAAAAGTCCGTAGCGCTCACAGAACGCCTCGATGAAATTATCGGAAAATTCTTCAAGGGAGCAAGCAAGGGCTCGATTACGTTATTTAGCACGCTAATTGTTATTTGGGCCGCCCTGGCCCTGCTTTCAACAATAGAAAGAGCATTCAACAACATTTGGCATGTGGGCAGAGGCAGGAGTTTCCTGCATCGAATGATCAATTACTGGGCGATTTTAACCCTCGGGCCGCTGCTAATCGGCGCTGGTATCTACATTAGTACAAAATATGTAACTTTTGGCCGTATACAGGAAACGGTTTTATCGAATATCGCTCCGGTGCTTTTGTCCTATATAGTAGCGACTGTTGCTTTCTTCCTGCTTTACTTTGTTTTACCAAATACCAAGGTTCAGGCAAAGGCCGCTATTGGAGGAGCGGCAGTAGCAGCACTGGTTTGGATAGCGGCGAAAAATCTCTTCGGATATTATGTAATCGGATGGAAGCCGTACAGCACCGTTTACGGGGTAATGGGGCTGATCCCGATAACTGTATTGTGGATTTATATTACGTGGCTTATCGTCCTGTTCGGCCTGCAGTTGACATTTACCACTCAGCACTTAAAGAGTCTTGACGCTGCCGAGATTGCCACTGCCAAAGAAACAGAGAAGTATTTCATCGCCAACGACCTTACTGCTATCAATATCGTCAGGGAGATTGCTGTTGCTTTCGAGAAAAACGATGCTCCGGTCGAGGCGGAGGTTATTTGCAGCAAATTAAATATTCCCGCTGAATTCGGCGAAACGATACTCGACCATCTCGTCAGCAGCGGGATTATAGTAAAGGCTTCCGAACCCAGGGCCGGCTTCGTCCCAGCCAAAGACCCGGCAAACATTAAATTGTCCGATATTGCCGAAGCTGTGGCGGCAGCAGGATTTGCTCAGTCAACAACCGAGCTGCCGGACAATCTGCGGCAGATAACTCAAGCCCAGCGAAACGCCTTGGCCCAGCATACTCTAAAAGACATCCTTAGTGACTTCCAAACGCCATCAACCTCCGACAACGCTGCTGAACGAGACAGTGAAGCCTAAGCTCACGATGTCTTTTAGGGCTTAGCAATTATGGGGTGGCTTACAATCTCCCGGGCCCGGCCGATTTCATAGTGACAGTCAAGCCACAGTGCCGGCACAATCGTCTGTGCTCTGCCTCTTTTATCTTTCGGCACCTTGCCCCCAACCAGTGGTGTCACAGTTAATTCGACCTTGAAAGTCCCTCCTTCTTTCGGAATTGTGAGAGTTTTCGGTTCCGGCAGTTGATATGCC
>Ga0307378_10007807_pt1 | contig 14339 bp, 11 predicted proteins | sample UN1MG_FD_202238 | JGI IMG/M metagenome (GOLD analysis project Ga0307378, IMG submission 202238) | Soil microbial communities from Risofladan, Vaasa, Finland - UN-1 | ecosystem: Environmental > Terrestrial > Soil > Coastal area > Acid sulfate soil | place: Finland: Risofladan, Vaasa | collected...
GCAACAGGTTTGTGTACTTTACAATCAACGGCGTGAAATGCTCGCTGTTAATATGCTTTGATTTGCGGTTTCCGGAGATTTACCGGGAATTGTATAAACAAAAGGTCAACTGTATTTTCCAGTCGTTTTACAACGCTCGGCAGAAGGGGCCGAGTGTGCATACTCATATTATGCGGCAGACGATGCAGTGTAGGGCGGCGACGAATTACTTCTGGGTGAGTATGGCAAATTCAAGCGGGTACTATTCGCCGTATCCATCGTGCTTCATTCAGCCGGACGGAAAAATTGTTCACCAGCTCAAACCTAATCGGGCAGGCGTGATGGTCAACACGGTCGAGTTGAAAAAGAAATTCTATGACCCAATGGCTGATTTTAGAGATATGGCGATTAAGGGAAAGCTCGGCAATGGCCCGAAAACTATAGCAGATCCGCGCTCGAGACACACCAAGAGGCTCTAATAGGTCGGTTTGAAATGAGGAAGAAATTATCACTACAGAGAATAGAGCGGGATCTTGCTTCGAGCGATGAGGACACGAGATGGCAAGCAGCTATTGTATTGTGTGAATACTGCGAGTCTGACCGTGATGCTGAATTGATCTGGCCCCTGATTGTAAAGTGGGGGTCACATGAAAATGAAGATGTTCGAATGGCAATCGCAACATGTGTCCTTGAGCACATTTTAGGTTATCATTTTGACACATATTTTGAGAAGTGTGCTGAGATCATAAGAAGCGGCAACTTGATGTTCGGTTTTACTTTCTCCATGTGTGGTAAGTTTGATCAATCGAGGGATTCTATAAACTCCAAAAGAATGGATGCACTGGATGAAGAATATCATAGGATAAAGGAAAGGCAGGAGCATATGGCAAACAACACTATCACTGCACCGCGGGGCTTTTTGGCGGCGGGGGTGCGCTGCGGGATTAAGAAATCGGGCAAGGCTGATTTGGGACTTATTGTCTGTCCAACCGGCGCAAAGTCGGCGGCGGTCTTCACTACCAACAAGATCGTTTCAGCCGCAGTAACTGTCAGTAAAAAGCATGTAAAAAGCCGAAACATTTCAGCGGTAATTGTTAATTCGGGCAATGCCAATGCATGTACAGGCCGGATAGGAACGAAGAACGCCATAAGGATGTGTTCTGAGACGGCCAAACAGATCGAGGTTGAACCGCATGGCGTTCTTGTTGCCTCCACCGGGATTATCGGGGAGCAACTGCCAATAAAGAAAATCAATGCCGGCATTTCAAAGGTAGCAGAGAGGCTTTCTGCTTCTGCTTCGGCGGGTCTGGATTTTGCCAGGGCGATAATGACAACCGATACCAGGGTCAAACAGGCTGTCCGTCGAATCGAAATATCAGGCAAAAACGTTACGATAGCCGGGGCAACGAAGGGAGCGGGTATGATTGGGCCGAATATGGCCACGACTCTTTGTTTCATCACCACTGATGTGGCTATAAGCAAGCCACTGTTGGGCAAAGCACTTAAGACTGCTATCGGCAATTCACTAAACAAACTGACTGTTGACGCTCATCAAAGCACTAATGATACAGCCATAATTCTTGCGTCCGGGCTGGCAGGAAACCGTCCAATTACCAGTCAGTGCCCACGGTATAAGAAATTCACCAAGGCCTTAGTGGAGCTATGTGAAGATTTGGCCAGGCAGATGATGTTGGACGCTGAAGGGGTAACGCGGATGTTCAGGGTGGTGGTGAATGGAGCGGCTACAAAAGCAGATGCGACAAAGGTGTGCAGGGCGATAGCTGATTATCCGCTGGTCAAATGTGCAGTGCACGGAGGCGACCCTAACTGGGGCAGGATTATCTGTGCGGTTGGTTCGGCGGGCGTAAGGTTGAATCCAAATAAACTCTCCTGCAAATTAGGCGATATAACCGTCTTTAAGAATGGGACTGCTAAAAAATTCGACGCCAAAAAGGCAAGCAAGGTTATTTCACAAACCGAGCACACGATAACTGTGGACCTGGGCGTTGGGAAAAAGAGCGATTTTTGCTATGGCTGCGATTTGAGCGCCGAATATGTAAAAATCAATGCAGAGTACCATACATAATAATACGCAAGCGCTCTTATGCTCTTGTTTTTTATTTCGTTTCCCGCAATAAAACATTTGAAAAGCAACTCTATTTGATTAAACTGCACGCTATCTCGTATATGTTGTGTCGGTAGAAATCTATAGTTAAACTCGAAAGGAGTGCAAAGAGTGAAGACTTTTAAGAATATCGTTTTATTTCTGTCGCCGATATTTGCGTTTAGTACGGCGGCGATTGCGGCGGAAGGCTCTGAAGCGGCTGAGATTGTCAGCACTCCGTCAAGCTGGGCAATCGCCCCGATAGCTGCACTGTTAGCACTGGCCTTTGCGTGGTATTTCTACAAGAAGGTGATGGCTGAGTCTGAAGGCACAGAAAAAATGATAGAAATCGCTCGCCACGTTCGCGAGGGTGCCTACGCTTATCTATTCAGACAATACAGCGTTGTGTCGTTAGTATTTCTGATTCTGTTGATTATCTTGGGGGCTTGTGCTTACTTAGGTGTTCAGAATCCGTTCGTTCCGGTGGCGTTTCTGACCGGCGGTTTTTTTAGCGGTCTATGCGGTTTTTTGGGTATGAAGACCGCGACGAACGCCTCGGCCCGGACGGCCCAGGGTGCCAGTGTGAGCTTGAACCGCGGCCTGCAGGTCGCCTTTCGAAGCGGCGCTGTTATGGGCCTTGTTGTAGTGGGCTTCGGTCTGCTGGATATCTCGCTGTGGTATCTGGTCCTGGATAAGCTGGTTTATACCGTTGAACATATGAGAGATGGCCTCCCCTTTCTGGGCCTGACCTTAGTGAAGGCCGGCATGAGCCATGAGCACAAACTTGTTGAAATCACCACGACAATGATAACTTTCGGAATGGGCGCTTCGACGCAGGCGCTGTTTGCCCGTGTTGGCGGCGGAATCTTTACCAAAGCGGCAGATGTCGGAGCAGACCTGGTCGGCAAGGTCGAAGCTGGTATCCCGGAAGACGACCCAAGAAACCCGGCTACAATCGCTGATAACGTTGGCGACAATGTCGGAGACGTTGCGGGTATGGGCGCTGACTTATACGAGAGCTATTGCGGCTCAATTCTTGCAACGGCGGCATTGGGGGCTGCCTTGACCCTAACATCGCAGCAGGTCTTGAAAGCCGTTCTTGCCCCGATGCTTGTTGCCGGTATGGGCATTATACTTTCGATTTTAGGTATCTTTATGGTTCGCTGCAAAGAAGACGCCAGCCAAAAGAATCTGCTGCGGGCATTGCTATTCGGCACCTTAGGCAGTTCGGTTATGATTATTGTTGCTGTGGCAGGTTTGGCTGCATCCGGCTGGATTACCTGGGGCGTCTTTGGCTCGGTTGTTTCGGGCCTGGTTGCCGGCGTGCTTATAGGCCAATTTACCGAGTATTACACATCCGACAGTTATGGTCCGACACGAGGTATTGCCGAGCAGACAAAGATGGGAGCGGCGACGACAATCATTGAGGGCTTCGCAACGGGTATGTATTCAGCCGGGCTGCCGGTAATAACAATAGTCCTTGGCATCCTATGTGCGTTTGGCTTTGCCGGCGGCTTTTCAAATATATCAATGGGTCTTTACGGTATCGGTTTTGCCGCCGTCGGAATGCTTTCCACATTAGGCATTACTCTGGCGACCGACGCTTACGGGCCAATAGCTGACAATGCAGGCGGCAACGCTGAGATGAGCGGGCTGGGCGAAGAAGTGAGAGAGAGAACCGATGCGCTCGACGCGCTCGGCAATACTACGGCGGCAACCGGAAAGGGCTTTGCGATAGGCTCGGCAGCTCTGACGGCGATGGCACTTTTGGCTGCCTATATTGAGGAAATCAAGATATGGATCGCGAGACTGGCATCGGAAAGCGCCGAAGAAATATTTTACGTTGGTGATACGGGGTTTTCTGCCGGGGATGTAAGCGGCGCTATCAATGCCAAGACTGCCCACATTATGGACTTCGTCAACGCTTACGAGCTGCATATTATGAATCCGAAATTGATATGCGGCCTATTTATTGGGGCTATGATGACCTTTGTATTCTGTGCTATGACGATGAAGGCGGTGGGCAGGGCGGCAGGGGCCATGGTCAATGAGGTGCGGCGACAGTTCAGGGAAATCGCAGGCATTATGGAGGGGACCGGAGAGCCGGATTATGCTGAATGTGTTTCGATTTCCACGCGGGGTGCGCAGAAAGAGATGATTCTGCCGTCGCTGCTGGCCATTATTGTGCCGGTTCTGACGGGATTGCTGCTGGGTGTGGCAGGTGTGATGGGGCTTTTGGCAGCGGGATTAAGCTGTGGTTTTGTGCTGGCAATTACGCTTAATAACGCCGGCGGGGCCTGGGACAACGCGAAAAAATACATCGAAAAGGGTGCTTATGGCGGCAAAGGCTCGGAGGAACACAAGGCTGCTGTAGTTTGTGATACTGTTGGCGACCCGTTCAAGGATACTTCAGGGCCAAGTTTGAATATTCTTATTAAACTAATGACGATGGTCAGCGTGGTCTTTTCGGGTGTTGTGGTCAAATTCGCTCCTGTTATCGGTGGTTGGCTTGGCATCGGCGGCAAATAGCCTGATTTCTGCAAAAATATTTGCAAAAACACAAAAAATCTCTTGACATTTGTATATCATAGGCTATACTCTATTATTAGGTAAGAATACCAAACGTCAGGAACACGGCGTGTTCTGAGGTCATCTCGGAGTTTTCCTGATGTTCCGCCATGGACGGCAATGACCAAGGCTAGAGTTACCAATAGGAGACAGATGCCTAGTCAGTTGGCAGGGTTTGGCAGAGCATCTAAATATGGGAGACCCGAAAGATGGCCAATTACGTCGATTTTGAAGAAGTATTAGAATTATTTGAGTCTTACGGCTGGAAGTTCATGGGATTTTGGACTCCTTATCGGGTCTTTGTTAAGCCTGATAAACCTGACGAACCACCATGGCTTATTCCAGTACATGACAGAAAAATAGATATTGAATATGTCAAGAAATTTAAAAGATGGCTCAAACGCAAAGGACTCCTTAGAAATGAAGACGAGGACTAAGACGAAGATAGTAGACCTGAGGAGGGCGTTAAAAGCATCCGTTTTGCGCAAAGCCAAGAAGATTGTGGCTGATTACCGCATAACACTTGAGAGGAATGACAGGTTAGGTTTCATTGGCAGTTCCGTTGAGCTTCCTACAGTCTTTGCGGATGCCAAGACGCCTGAGAAGTGCTACAAGGCTACGCAGGAGGCTCTAATGGTTGCGGTTGCGACCATGATTGAATGCGGCCAACACCCCCCACAGCCGGCATCGTCGAAAAAGCGGACTGTACAGGTAAACGTTAGGCTGACTTCTGAAGAAAAAATATTGTTGGCTAATGCAGCCACAAATCTTGGATTCAAGGGTATATCTGATTTCATTCGTAACACTGCTCTAAGTCGTATTCTTACCAATTATTAAACAAGTCGCCTTTTTGGGCGGCTGGGTCTGCCTGTCACACAACAGGTGTCCAAAATGGCCGATACCTTCTGACTTCTTTCGACGTTTCCCTTAATCTGTTGACGCCAACACTCAATATAAGTAATCTATTGGGGTGGCCAAACCGGCCGCCTCTTTTTTATTGAAGCTGAGGATAGAAAATTTGGCGAAAAGGCAAGTTGCGATAGCAAAAGAGTTTGCGCTGGCCGCGGCGAAGATTGCAGACGGGCGGCATTGCAGTAACATTGTGGTTCTGGACTTGAGGGGGAAATCGCCCGCCACCGATTATTTTGTAATCGCTACCGGCACAAGCGATAGGCAAATGCGAGCTGTGGCTGATGAGATATGTGAGGCTGCAAAGGAGGATGCTATTCAGCGTTTTGGCCGGGCCGGGTATGAACAGGCACGCTGGATTTTGCTCGACTTTATCGATGTCGTCATCCATATTTTTGATAGGGAGTATCGGGACTACTACGATTTGGAATTGCTCTGGGGTGATGCCGAGCGACTAAAATGGGATAAGAGTTTGAAAGAGTGAAACGGACAATTGATATACTTGAAAAGAGGATTAGTGACGCTATGGCTGCCGCTGCCGGCCGAAGCGATTGCGCAGCTATTGTAAGAGGCTCCACCGACCCGAAATTCGGTGATTATCAGGCCAACGGTGTAATGGCGCTGGCCAAAAAGCTCAAAACCAATCCCCGCAAACTCGCTGAAGAGATAGTTAAGATTTTTGATGTTGATGATATCTGCGAGCCGCCGGAAGTTGCAGGGCCAGGTTTTATAAACTTACGGCTGAAACCAGAATTTTTAGCCGACACATTACTTGAAATCAGCAAAAGCTCTGCCAGTCTCGGCATAGATAAGGCTACTTTACCGAAGACTATTGTTGTCGATTTTTCAAGCCCGAACATTGCCAAGCAAATGCACGTCGGCCATCTACGAAGCACAATCATAGGCGATTGTATCTGCCGAATACTTAAATTCCTCGACCATAAAGTCATTCGCCAAAACCACATCGGCGACTGGGGTCTGCAGATAGGAATGGTGGTTCAGGCTATTCAAACCGAATGTTCCAACCTTACTCAGAATGATCAATACCTTGCGAATCTTTTGGAAAACGGTAAAACCCGAGAATGGGAAAATGAATCCCTAAAAAGACTTAATTTGGATTTAGAGCAATTAGAATCACTGTATATCAAAGCAAATATAGCTCTCGCGACTGGGCATCCTACTTTCGAAAGGCATATGCGCGGTATTTTATTTGGGTTACAGCATGGAGATCAAAGTTGTTTGAATTCTTGGTCGAAAGCGCGCGATATTACAGTTGAAGAGTGTCAACATATATACGATCAACTCGGTGTTCAATTAGGTATGAAAGACATTCGGGGGGAGAGCTTTTATAAGGACATGCTTAAAGAGATTGTGCAAGATCTGTTAAATCACAAGATAGCCGAGAAGTCTGAAGGTGCAGTATGTGTTTTTCCGGAGGGATTTAAGAATAAAGAGGGCGAGCCCCTGCCGTTTATTATTCAAAAGTCTGACGGGGCATACCTTTATGCGACGACGGATTTGGCGGCCATTCGCTATCGGATAAATGAACTGAAGGCAGATAAAATAGTCTATGTAACCGATGCCCGTCAGAAGCTGCATTTTGAGATGCTGTTTGCGACCGCGAGGATGGCGAAGTGGGTCAATGACGATATTGAGCTTTCACACGTTATGTTCGGCAGTGTTTTAGGTGAAGATGGGACGCCACTAAAAACGCGTTCGGGTGAAAATGTGAAATTAAAAGAGCTGCTCGATGAGGCAGTGGAGCGGGCGAGGGCTGTTGTCGAAGAAAAAAATCCAGAGTTTGGCGAAGAGGAAAAAGCGGAAATCGCAAAGGCGGTTGGAATCGGGGCCGTCAAGTACGCGGACTATTCCAACAACCGGACGAGTGATTATGTTTTTAGCTTTGACAAGATGTTAGCAATGGACGGCAATACCGCTCCGTATATGCAATACGCTTACGCCCGGATAAAATCGATTGAGCGAAAGCGAAAGGCACAGACCAAAGACGTGGATATTGCAACTGAGCTTGCCGGCCTGGAAAAGTTGGATTTGACTGAGCCGGCCGAGTTAGAGCTGGCAAAATTCCTGATTCGCTATGGTGAAGCGATAGACGCCGCTGTTTCTGATTACAGGCCGAATTATTTGACCGCTTATCTATATGAATTAGCACAGAAATTCAGCGCGTTTTATACGAACTGTCCGGTTTTGGACGCCGGGCCGGATAAAAGACCTACGAGACTGCTGCTTTGTGATTTGACCGCAAGGACCATCAAACATGGTTTGAGTGAACTTTTAGGCATCAAAGTTGTCGAGCAAATGTAAGCCCCGTTAGAAACTCAATAAAGTTTCTACAGGGGTGAATGAATGAAGTTTCTAACGGGGCAAGAGGTAACACTAATGAGAATCGTTGAAAAGGATTTTCGCGTAATCAGTAAAAACTGCAGCCAGATGATTGACATTACAGGCCAGGTCAGCTCGCTTATCGGACAATCGGGCATTACTAATGGTGATGTGATAGTCTATTGTCCTCATACAACGGCGGCAATTACCATAAACGAAAACGCTGACCCTTCTGTAGCACACGATATACTTTTGACCCTTGAGGAATTAGTACCTCATCATCGTCCGGGCTATCGCCATTCTGAGGGCAATTCCGATGCACACTGCAAAAGCTCCATCATTGGCTGCAGCAGACAAATTCCGATAAAAGATGGGTCCCTGAACCTCGGTAGCTGGCAGGGCATTTTTTTCTGTGAATTCGACGGCCCCCGCAACAGAAAGGCGATAGTCCAAATCCGTGGAGAATGAGGGACTTAAGCTGGAATCGTCAGCCGACTATTGTTGCCAAAGCGGCTTAACGTATGCTCATAAAAAAGGCGAGACGGTGGAACCGGCTGGGGGGGAAACCGGTGTGCCACACTGCCTCGCCGAGGTTCGTAGGCTGCCGGAAGCAGCGTTATTTCAATAAGTATAACGTAACGCTTTTAAATAAGGCTGTCAAATAAAAAAATGAAAATCTCTTAGGGGAGTTTATTCCCCCAACCCATATTATCTTAGAATATCATTATACAACCTAAAACGATAAAATGCAAGTCAAAAATGGCTTTTTTTTGTTTTTTTTGCCTCACCATATTATCTGGGCGGAAATCATAATGCGAAGCGACTTGAATATTTACGCTTATTAGCGTAGATTATGGTCAAGCAGGTCTGAAAGTTGTCATTTTTTAGAGATTTTTGATGGCAAAGACGGCCACGAACCAATATCTTAAACGTGCTCTTTTTCGAGCGGATTGGATTTCTTGATTTTCGAATTTTTGACCGTTCTTTTATGATAAAGATTTCTGAAAGAATAGAACGCGTAAAAGACACCATTAGCTCCACTTGTGCACGTGTCGGCAGAGACGTTAGTGAGATAAAACTCGTCATTGTAACTAAATCCGCCACTATTGAGGCCGTAAAGGAGGTTATTCATCTGGGCTTTACCAATCTTGGCGAGAACCGGGTTCAGCAATTAAAGAGAGTTTCCACTGAAATAGCTGAATTGTCGGAGGTAGGAGATGGTGATTCGGCTTTGCTGAAAAAGGTCAAATGGCATATGATTGGGCATTTGCAGCGCAATAAGGTCCGCCAGGTCTTGCCGTTAGCTTCTCTGATACATTCGGTTGATACACTTCGGCTGGCGGAAGAGATAAACACTTCAGCGGCAAAGCTAAACTTATGCCCTGAAATACTTCTGCAGGTCAACATGTCCAATGAGCCACAAAAATATGGCGTTCCGGTGGGGGCGATAACGCATTTAGCTGAGCAGATAGAGACCTTGCCGAATCTGAAACTGACCGGGCTGATGACAATGGCTCCGTTAACGCACAATAAGGATGTGATTCGGTCTTGTTTTATTCGAGCAAAAGAGTTATTTGTTGAGCTGCTGGGCGAAAAAGTTGTAGGCCCGCAGTTTACTGAGCTAAGTATGGGTATGAGTTCAGACTACGAAGTCGCGGTTGAGGAGGGCGCAACCATCCTTCGCATCGGCTCGGCAATCTTCGCCGGCTAAGCGAGGTTTTGAGCCGAATAAGCGCCACCGGTCGCCGGGAATACTTAAAGTATAATTCCGCAAGTGTAGAACTTGCATTGAGACAAGCCTCTAATCTTTGCCGGCCCCGTTAGAAGTAATCCCATACTATATGAGCTGCTCTTCTGAGCTAAGGTGCCTGGGGGCAGACTTCTAAGGGGTATCAGCGTGTCTTTGCAGACAGTGCGAGGACTACCAATTTTGCAGGAGCAGAAAAAAACCTGAAAAAAAGCAAAGTACCTCCCCCAACTGGTCGAAATTATCTATGCCGCTTTCCACCAGAATGGGTATTGCTTGGGTCCTATAATACGATTACAAGGGGTAAATGAAGTGGAAAAAACAGAACTACTAAGTGCTATTGAAGTGCCAAAAGGCTTTACAGATGTTTTGTACCTGACGAATCATAGCCAGATGCCATCTGAAATAAAGCGACTTTTGAGGCAGAGGAAGCTTTCTTTCCGCGTCCTTCATGTAGACAAGTTTCCCAACGTACGCAGTCAACTCAACATGATTGGAACTGTGGTTATCGATGTACAAGACTCTGACGCTATGCAGCAGCAGAAATTGGCCCGAATAATCGAATCTCTCGAGATGGAAAATATTGGTGTGATTTTGCTCACTGAGCGTATGGAATCGCCCGTAAAAAGTTTTTCCTTAGCACCTTCAAAGAGCAGTTTCTCTCTGGGCGGCTCAACCGAGGCAGTTTCCATAGATGAGCTGTGGGTTAGGGTCAGCGTCAATCTTGCGTACCGTAAGAAAAGTTCAGGAATGGCGGTAAAACCTGCGCTTCCACCCCGGCAAGTGCAATCAATTTACAAGAATAAACTGGCACAGCAGCTTAGCATAACAGGAGCGTTGGTGGACAACCTGACAGAGCAGCTTCGTTTAGCTGGTCTTGTTCAGCAGGATTTTCTGCAAACTCAGATGCCTAATACCGGCAGAGTACAATGGGCCGCGGTTTTTTTGCCGGCCGAGTGGGTCTCTGGTGATATTTACGATATCGTGCGCATTGACGAAGAACACATTGGCTTTTATGTAGCTGATGTAATCGGTCACGGGATGCCTGCCGCACTTTTGACGATTTTTCTAAAACAGGCCCTGGTTATGCGTCAGACTGTTGAGAATAATTACCGTATATTCTCACCGGCGGAAGTTATGAAGAATCTTAATGTGCGGATGGCTGCACAGAAACTCTCCGGCTACCAGTTTGCTACCTGTTGCTATTGTCTGCTAAACATAAAGACACTACAGCTAACTTTTGCCCGTGCAGGACATCCGTACCCAATTCTTATTCAGGACCAAAAGGCACCAGAACGATTGGAAATAAAAGGCTCGCTGCTCGGAGTTTTTGGGCAATCTGAATATGTCCAACAGACCATACAGCTTCAGCCCGGCGATAAACTCTTGTTGTATTCGGACGGGGCGGAACCTTTTATCGGTAATTTCGACGACCAAACCGGCTTTCATTTCAGCGAAGAATTCTGCAAAATTATGAATTTGCCGATTGTTGAGATGAGGGACAAATTTAGAGAGCTTACACAAAATCAGGAAATCGACCCAATGGAGGTCGACGATATTACGACAGTTTGCCTTGAAATAATTTAGTGTTTAGCCTATGTGCCTGAATGCTAAGCATCCTTCCGGCCGCACATAATCATTCTGAACTTTTTACCAGCTTTGGATACCTCTATTAAACTCACCAAAGACAGCTCTTAAAAACACCGCGTACTGATAGAGCATTGCCCCGAGGCGGTCTTGCCGAGCACTACCTGTGCGATGGCAGTTCAACAAGATTATTGTGTCTGTTGCCATAATTATTGAAAAACCATCGTTTTTGGGGAATATCATAAGGCCGTTACAGGTTAAGATTTTATGGCAAAATTTGTGCAAAATTTTGCAAGTTGGTGCCTCTTTACAGCAATCCTGAGCGCTGCAATGGAGCCGGGGGCTTCCCATTTTGCAATAGATTGTAAAATAGGGCGCCCAGAAATTGGTTGCAAAAACACCTTTTGCAGTTATACTGAAAACGTGTCTCGTGAAACGTGAAGCGTATCTCTTGTTCAAAAGACGTGTTAAGAAAGGGTGCGGCAATGGCGGAGAATAAAGACAGCGATTTGCAGAAAATAAAGGAACTCATTGAAATAATGAAGCGAAACGAGCTGGTCGAGATTGAAATAAGCCATGGCGATGATAAAATTGTTCTAAAGCGCTGCCAGTCTCAACCCGCTATAGGCGGAAGCGGAACTGATGCAGCGATGGCCGGCACAAACATTACAACTACGCCTGCAGCCCCCAATGCAGCGCAAACCTCAGCGCCACAGGTGCCGACCTCCGTTTCGGGGCCGCAGATGGAAGAGGATTTAGTGGAGATAAAATCGCCTCTTGTCGGGACTTTCTATGCGACCCCAAGCCCTGACTCGGAGCATTATGTTGAAGTCGGTTCGTATGTTGATGCCCAGGTGGTTGTTTGTATAATCGAGGCAATGAAAGTAATGAACGAAATAAAGACCGAAACCGGCGGAACGATTGTTGAGATACTGGTGAGCAACGGCCAGGCCGTCGAATATGGTCAGGTGCTTTTCAGGCTCAGACCAGACTGATTGGAGCCCCGTGTCCCGGGCCCCGAGAGACGAAGTTATGTTTTCAAGAATCCTGATAGCAAATCGTGGTGAAATAGCGCTGCGTATTATCCGAGCCTGTCATGAGCTTGCCATTGAGGTAGTGGCGGTTTATTCCGAGGCAGATAAAGATGCCCCATACTTGCAGCTTGCCGATGAGGCGATTTGTATTGGTCCGGCTGATTCGGCTGGAAGTTATCTTAATATCCCGCGTATCATAAGTGCCGCTGAGATTGCAGATGTCGAGGCGATTCATCCGGGTTACGGTTTTCTGGCGGAGAATATCAACTTTGCCCAGATATGCCGGGACTGTGGGATTGCGTTTATAGGCCCACCTGTTGAGGCAATGCAGCTGCTCGGTGACAAGATACAGGCCCGTAAGCTGGCACACGAAGCGCGAGTACATGTTGTTCCCGGTTCCGACGGAGCCATCGAAAAAGAGTCTGAGGCATTGAAACTTGCGAATAAGTTGGGTTATCCTGTAATGATAAAAGCCGCTGCCGGTGGTGGTGGACGGGGTATGAGAGTTGCGCATAACGATATCAGCTTTCGCGCTGCTTTCGGCGCAGCCCGCGCCGAGGCAGACGCCGCTTTCGGAAATCCAAGTGTCTATCTGGAAAAATGTATAGTTGAAGCCCGCCATGTAGAGGTGCAGGTGATGGCTGACAAAGAGGGCAACGCATTGCACTTTTACGAAAGGGACTGCACAATTCAGCGAAGGCACCAAAAAATGATTGAAGAATCACCTTGTCCGGTGTTGGATGAACGTGACAGAGAAGAGCTTTGCAAGGCCGCGTTGAGAATTATCAAAGAGGCCAAATATGTCAATGCCGCAACGATTGAATTTCTTTTGGACAAGGACAAGAAGTTTTACTTCATTGAGGCGAACACGCGAATCCAGGTCGAGCACCCGGTTACCGAAATGGTTACCGGCCATGATTTGATTAAGTGGCAGCTAAAGATCGCCAGCGGTCATACCATTAAATTTCGCCAGAAGAATATAAAGCATACTGGTGTGGCAATTGAGTGCCGAATCAACGCCGAAGACCCCGCAAATAATTTCGCCCCTTCTCCGGGCACAATTACCAAATTAATTCTGCCCGGCGGTCCCGGCGTCAGAGTCGATACGCACGTTCATCAGGGCTGGACGGTCTCGGCAAGTTATGATTCGATGATTAGCAAAGTTATCGTTCATCAAAGAACGCGAACTGAAGCCATTGCCACAATGAAAAGGGCTTTGCGGGAATTTGTTATCGAGCCAATCAAAACCACTATACCTGCCTGTCTGGACATCCTTTCGCATAACCTTTTTGTCAAAAATAAAATCGACACGGGCTTTGTCGAACGAAACTTCTAAATTGAGCTGCTACGGTGCTAACAAATAGCTTTTGCTGAATGGAGGATTTTGAAATATTGCTCGAATGATTCCAATTGAAAGGAGGAACCGATGAGTCATTTACGGTCAATTGCAGGAGTGTTGATTGTCGTTATTCTTTTATTGTCTGTATGCAAAGCAGACACTTCCCGGGATAAAGGCACCGCTTTCGTCATTGAGAAGTTTGCGCCGGGCGGAACAGCCGAGGACCTACAGTCGAACCACCTCAAGCTTATGCAAAAGGCATTCGATAGCAAGCCTCACCACCGGCAGATGCAGAACGCAGCGACTGTTACCACTGTTGACAAGCTCGCGCTTAACCGGGCGGTCGTTACCGGCATAGACGATTCCTTCTCCTGCAAGCTTGACGATTGGGAGGTAACCAATCAGAAGAAATCAGGGCGATGCTGGATATTTGCCGGGACGAACCTTCTGCGTGTCGGCGCAATGAAAAAAATGAACCTCAAGGAATTTGAGTTCAGCCAGAGCTACATCTTCTTCTGGGACAAAATCGAGCGTGCCAACTACTTCCTGGAGTCAATCATCGACACGGCTGACCGTCCCGATGGCGACCGAACGGTGGACTTTTTGCTGGCTAATGTGGTCGGCGACGGGGGACAGTGGAACATGTTCGTCAGCCTCGTCAGGAAGCATGGTTTGGTGCCTAAAACGGCTATGCCGGAGAGCGAAAGTTCCTCGAATAGTCGTATGATGAAC
>Ga0307378_10007808_pt1 | contig 14339 bp, 16 predicted proteins | sample UN1MG_FD_202238 | JGI IMG/M metagenome (GOLD analysis project Ga0307378, IMG submission 202238) | Soil microbial communities from Risofladan, Vaasa, Finland - UN-1 | ecosystem: Environmental > Terrestrial > Soil > Coastal area > Acid sulfate soil | place: Finland: Risofladan, Vaasa | collected...
CGAGCAGTGGGCCGGATTCATGCGACACCGTCAGGGTGGCTAGAGACAGCTCGTGGTGAATCTGGAGGACCAAGTGAGAGATCTCCTCCTTGGAAGCGGGGTCGAGGCTTGTCGTCGGCTCATCGAGCAGGAGCACCTGCGGCCGCTTTGCCAGCACCCGCGCCAGCAGGGCCTTCCGCTGTTGCCCTCCGGAGAGGCGGCCGATCGGTCTTGCAGCCAGATCGAGAATCCCTACTTCCTTCATCGCCTCCCAGGCCAGGGAGCGATCCGACCTGTCGGGAAAACGAAACGGCCCCACCTTGGCGTAACGGCCCATCAAAACCACGTCCTTGGCCAAAAACGGAGTCGACGGCTCAAAGAAAAGGTCCTGGGGAAGGTAGGCGATCTGCCGGCGGAGCCGATGGCTGGAGGGGAGAACCGGCTGTCCGAGGACGGATACCTTCCCGGAGATGATCGGGAGTAGCCCGTTGATCACTTCGAGCAGCGTGGTCTTGCCCGCCCCGTTCGGCCCGACGATCCCAACGAGCTCACAGGGCTCAACCGCGAGGCTGATCCCGTGCAGCGCCGGTGTCCGCTCACCCTCGTAGATGGCGGTGACACTATTGAGTTCTACTGCGAGGCTTCCCAAACGAACAACTCCTCTCGGGCCTTCTCACGCGCAATCACTCCCTGCTCATTCAGATCGCCGTTTAAGAATCCTTGGGTTATGGATGGCCGAAGCTCGATCGTCACCCTCTTGCCTGCCTTGTCCGAGAAATGCACCCGGGGGCGACGCTCATCCGTTACACGGATGTTGCCTTTACCCAGGGTGCAACCGCTTCCGATCTGTACCCCATCGGTGAGACAGGAAAGGGGCGTGATCGCTCCCGTCTGCGATTCGGCTTCGATGCCGAAATAACCGCGACTGTCGAGCAGCTCCAGCGCGAGCAATCCCATGCGGATCCCCGCGATCAGGAACGGTCCGAGATGCCCATGTAGATGGGTTCCCCGCTCGATCAGCTCGTCGATATCGACCGTCTGTGGGTCAATGGAGAGCGTTTCCACGCGTCCTCCTTCGTTTATGGAAGGGGCGCAACGGCGGAGAACAGCGCTTCGGCGTTTTGTGCAAACAGATCGAGCACCGTCGCTGTCCTCGGCATCGCCCCGGGAAAATTCGACAGCACGACATGGATTGCGTCGACCTCGCGAGCAAGTTTTGCCCCGAAGTTCACGCCGCTTTGCAGGTTGTCGATGACCGCGGCCACCCCGTCGGTCACACCTACCGCGGCCAGGTCGACGAGATCCCGGAGAGACAGATTTCCCGGTATCCCGTACGTGGCGACGACGTCAAAACCGAGCCACGCCACGAACATCTCCTGCCAGGCCATCGAGATCACGGGAACGGCGGCCGCGTTGAGTGTTGCCGCTTTTGCCTTGAGAGAGATCCCCAACGAAGCAAGCTCGGTCTTGTAGGCAGCCGCATTCGCAGCAAAGATTCCCGCGTCCCCAGGCAAAAGCCCACTCAGAGCGGCAACGATGGCGTCCACTTTCTCCGCTGCGGCATCGGGCGTGTTCCACTCTCCCGTAAGCAGTACAACGCTGGCCGTTCCTCCGACGGCCTCCAACAGTGAATCCATCCACGGTTCGATCCCCGAATACAGGACCATCGTCGCCCGGCTCACTGAGGCCACGTCACTCGGACACAGATCGTAGAAAGCGGGGCAGAACCCCGAGGGAATGATCGTCGTCACTTCGATTAATTCTCCGCCGACGATTTGCGCAAACTCGCCCAGGACGGCGTGGGTGGCAACGATGCTCGGTTGCGCCAGCACAGTCATCCCAAGACCGGCAAAGACCAACAGCGAGATTCCAACCATCAGCAGCTTCTTCACAACAGCCTCCTTCAGGGCTTAGCTGAGTTTCTTTCCGGTCGACGTGGCGGTGAGTGCCCCGTGTTTGACCCCTTTCAGGCTCTTCAGTCGATGGGCAAGTTCCTCAATCGTTCGCGCCTCCCCCCTGACTGCAATGCACTCCAGACAGTTTGAGTGGTCGAGGTGAACGTGCGTGCTTGCGATGACGTAGGCCAGTGCGCGATGCTGGATCTCGGTCAGCGTCTCGGCAACGCCGGGTCGGTGGTGGTCGTAGAGGAGAGTGATCACACCCGCAACCTCATCGCCCGCCTCCCATTCCTGCTCGATGAGCCGGCCCCGAATGGCGTCGCGGATCGCTTCCGAGCGATTCTGATAGCCCTGGTCCCGAATGAGCGCATCAAAAGCGGCAAGGAGCTCTTCCTCGATTGAAACGGTGAAGCGCACAAGTCCTGTCATATCGGTAACACTTTCCCGGCATTTGTAATACTGCGATCACCAAAGACTACCCGGCTTCGAAGGGCCTGTCAAGGCAGCGGGTTGCCGCAGGCAAAACAAGACCCAGCGTCCGACAACAATCGCAGCGCACCTGCTTGCGAAGGCATCATCTTCAGCGTCCGTGGGCACGGCCCTTCAACAGGGGAGGCGTGTATAATGACGGGATGATGGAACCGTTTGATATCGACAAACCGTTTATTGGAATGATTCACCTTCTCCCCCTGCCGGGCAGCGTCCATTATGATGGAAAGGGGATTGCCCCGATTCTCGATACTGCCCTGCGGGACCTCGATGCATTGGAGACCGGTGGTGCCGACGCAGCGTTGGTGGAGAACCTCAGGGATGCACCGCTTTCCAAGATGGCTGCGAAAGAGACGATCGCGGCGATGACGGTGATCGTTCAAGAAATTACGCGAAAGGCACACATCCCAATCGGCGCAAACGTGCTTCGCAACGATGCCGCAGCGGCACTGGCGATCGCTGCGGTCACCGGAGCATCGTTCATCCGGGTGAACGTCTTCTGTGGTGTCGCCTTCAGCGACCAGGGACTCATCGAGGGGCAGGCCCACGCGCTTCTCGAACTGCGAAAGCGCCTCGGCTCCGATGTGAAGATCCTCGCCGATGTGCACGTGAAACACGCGGCCCATCCAACGACGATCGAAGAGGCCGCGATTGATGCAACGAGAAATCACCCCGACGGGCTGATCGTATCGGGGATCGGGACAGGGAAGCGAACCACGCCGGAGGATCTGCAGACGGTGAAACAAGCGACCCCACTTCCGGTTCTCGTTGGAAGCGGGGTGAGGATGGACAATCTCTCCACCTTCCGCGAGGCGGACGGATTCATCGTCGGGATATCCCTCAAGGAGAACGGCATGCTCGAAGCATCGATCGATCCGCAACGGGTTTGTGCACTGGCCGAGGCAATCGCTGGGCTGCGGCAGAGCAAATGAGCCGCATCGTCGTCCTCGGGGACCTCAACCTCGACGTTCTGGCTACACTGCCGGAATCATTCTCCCAACAGAAAGAAGTTCGCACGCCAGTTCGGACGGTACCGGGAGGCTCGGCCGGGCGCTTCGCCCGCATTGCGGCCCGCGAAGGGGCCACGGTGACCTTCATCGGCTGCGTGGGAGACGATCTCGCAGGGGAGCTGCTCATCCGGTCCCTGCTGGACGAGAACATCCAACCCCACGTCAAACGCGTGGATTCTCCCACCGGGACCATCGTCGCGCTGGAGCTGGGCGGGCGGCGTACGATGCTGTGCTCCCGTGGCGCGAACGACGGGATCGAAGCCTCGTGGGTGAAGCAGGAGTGGTTTCGTGGTGTGCAGCACCTGCATGTCTCCGGCTACGCGTTCCTCTCCCCCTCGCAGCGAGAGGCGGCACACAGGGCAATCGACATCGGCCGTGCCCTCGAAATGACGATCTCGGTCGATCCCCCACCGGCCAACCTGATCCGCGCGCTCGGCGTTTCGAGCTTCTTGCGAGAGCTTGCGCCGGTTGATTGGCTGTTCCCCAACCTCGAAGAGGGCCGAGCCCTGTCGGACGAGGAAACACCGGAACGGATCGTGGCTGTCCTCGCTGTCAACTTCTCAGTAGGCGCACTGACCTTGGGTGAACAAGGCTCGCTCGCGTGGCAAGGAGACGAGCGTGATTGCTGCCAAGTGGAGGGCATCGAATGCACGAACTCGACCGGCGCCGGGGATGCTTTTGCAGCCGGATTCGTCGTGAGTCTCTTGGAAAATGCTGCCCTCCACGCAGCGAACCTGAGGGCCAACCAGGTTGCCTCGCGCCTTCTCCAGGATAGAGTGCCCTAAACACGATGAAGGTCCATCCGGACCGATTGATTTTGAGTCAATAGACCCCCTAGACTGCAGGCATGAAATCGAGAATCCTGCTGTTGGCTTTGCTGGTGCTTCTGACCGGTTGCGGGCTGCCGTTCAATCGCCCGGCTATTGGACCGAACGGCACGATCGCCCTGTTTCTCGATGAGGAGGGGGCATACAATCTCCTTCCTACTGGAGCGACCCTTGCCCTCGTCGAGGACGGCGCACTCACCCGATTGGAGGCAGTGACCACCGCTGGAGATGCCGGCGCGTTGGCGTGGTCGCCGGATGGGAAAGAGCTCGTGTACCTCGAAACCGAGTCAGGGTATTGGGGAGATCCGTTTTCCTGGACATTGTGGGTGACGGAGGTAGAGCCAAGTGGCGAGCCCGCGATGCTCCTCTATTCCGAGGAAGCGATCATCGATCCTGCGTTTACCCCTGAGGGAGACATCACCTACCTGCACGTGGACGAGGAGGCAACAGGACATCTCATGCGCTACAGCCGTGAGACCGATGAGCACACCCAGTTGCTTGAGGGCATCCTGAGCTATCGTCCAGCGAGATCGGGATCGACCCTCACGATCATCCGGGGCACCGATGAGGGAGCCTTGCGCACGGCACACGTGGCCACGTACGACCCAAGCACGGGCAGAATCGAGGAGATCGCTTCCTTCTTCCTCGGTGGCGAGATGGAGGAAACGCTCCTCCTCTTCCCTGCTTGCTTCCTGTGGGACATCGATTGCACCGGTCGTTGGCTTGCTTTGGCCCTGTTCGATCAGGTCCTCATCACTCCAGAGGTCGAGGTGGACGGACCTTCACTGTACTTGATCGATGTCGAACAGGAGATGGCTGAACGGCTCACGACAAGAGGCGTGGCACCCACCTTTTCTCCGGATGGTACGCTTCTTGCCTACATCGGCTCAGTGGAGGAAGACACAAACGCTGCCTTTCTCTTCGATCTGGAAACATGGAACACCCGTCGCGTCCCCGAAAGCGAGGGGGCAGCGACCCTGTTCTGGATCGACCAAGAGACGTTGGGGCTCGCCTTTGAGAGCGAAGATGAAACCTATCGCCTCGTGGCGTACTTCCTCGGCACAAGAGAGCTTCGCCCGTTGTTGGAGTAGCCGCCGAATGAACTCGGAAGTGAGTTCCCCCTGCTAGAGGCCGTTTGCCCGATGATCGAGCAGCGCAGTCGATGGGTGATCCTGCAGTCCGCCGGAAGGGGGCGCCTCTAAGCGGGAATCAGATCGCAGTAGTAGAAGCGATCGTCCCTCAGAACGACCTCGCCCACCGTGTACCGGATCGGTTCCCCGAAGATCGGACCGTCACAGACAAACGAGTGGTATTCGCCGTTTTCACCACACGGATCGACCGACGGAGGAAGCGCGTCCACAAACTGCCTGTCAAGCGCTCGGCCGGCATAGTCCTTGCTGAGGGCCTGTGAGTCCACACAGGTGATGATCGCTTTAAAGCCCAGATCGATGAACGTGCGGACCAGCTTGCGGGTGTCCCGTTTCCACAGAGGGAAGATCCCCTTCATTCCTATCTTTGCAAGGTTGTTCTCCCGGTACTGCCGCACATCCTCCAGGAACACGTCTCCAATGGCGACGGAGGAAACGCCGGCAGCCAGGTGTTTGGAAAGAACACGACGCATGTTGGCTTCGTATTCCTCATTGGAGGAGCTCTTCGAAATGGACACGATCTCAAGCGGAAACCCGAGGGAGTCCGCCTGCCGCTCGAGCAAAGTCCGCCTTACACCGTGCATGCTGATCCTGTCATAATCCGCGGTCACCGTCGTCAGCAGGGCCGCGATCTCGAATTCGCCGCTTTCAAGAATCTCACGCAGCGCGAGTGCGCTGTCCTTTCCACCACTCCACGAAAAGAGCACCTTTTCCGGCAACGTCAACCTCCGACTCTCACAGATTCACGAAGAATGCGAGGCCCTTTTTGCTACCTACAGTCATCGACATAAACACGAAAAGGCGCGGGGATCAGACAAATTCAGTGTTGGATCAAAACAGGGTCAATACCTCTGTTATCGAGTCGAATGCTACATCCGGTCTGATGTCACCGTGCAGATCCCGCTTGTCGAATTCCCCGGTTCGCAGCAGAACTGACCGTATCCCGAAATCGCTCGCACCACGGATATCGGAGGGCACCCGATCGCCGACCATGACAACCTCGTTTTTGCGAAGTTGCATCGATCGCAACGTCAGCTCAAAGACGTACCGGCTCGGTTTGCCGATGTAGGTTGCCTTCACCCCGGACGCCTCCTCCAACATCCTCGCCCACGAACCGACGTTGAGCTCAGGTGCGCCCATGCTGCTGTCAATCAGCTCCGGCGTCATCCCAACCAGCTTCGCGCCGCCCAACAGCAGCCTCAACGCCTTGTTCAGATGATCGAAGTCAAACCGACTCCTGTTGTCGCCGACGACGATCACCTGGGGATTCTCCTCATCGTGAGTGAAGCGGCTGAATTCATTGAGCCCCTCCCGTTCCAACATAATCCAGCAGGATCTGGGCTTTGATTCCTCGAGGTACACCGCGGTGGCGTAGGACGCCGTGATGACCTCGTCCACGTCGATGCGAAACCCCGCTTTCCTCAGTCCAGCGGCACAGGAGGCTCGGCTCTTCAGCGTGCTATTGGTCAGGAATCGCAAAACGATGCCCCTGTCCTTCAGCCCATTGACCGTTTCAACGGCGCCGGGATAGACCCTGCCCTGAAACTCCAGCACCCCATCGATGTCAAAGATGACGCCCTTGATTTCCTTCATAGAAAGGAATCCTTTCTCTCCGGTTGTTTCACCAGCCTAGACAGTTTCCCGCAAGAGACTCCCTGTGGCAAAGCCGTTTGGACGAAAGGTCTTGCTGGACCGAGCTACGGCTTGTGCAATTCACCTCGTGCGAGGGCGAGAAGATCTTCGGCAATCCAGGTCGGCTGGATCCCTTGGCTCTCGATGTCCTCTCTCATTGAGATGCCGGTAAGGACCAGAGCCGAGTCGATGCCCGAATCTCTTGCACCGAGAATGTCGGTCTCCAAACGGTCTCCGATCATCAGTACGGCGTCGTTGTCGGCCTTGATGTGCTCCAAGGCAATGCGATAGGCAATCGGAGATGGTTTGCCGATCACGGCGTACGGCTGGAAACCCAATCCCTTGATCGCACCAACGACTGCGCCGGCACCAGGCCTCGGCCCCTCGGGAGTGGGAAACGTCGCATCGGTGTTGGTAGCGATATAACGCCCGCCATTCAGAAGGAACCGCAGCGCCTCGGCGAGCATTGCGTAGTTGAGATCCCAGCAGATCCCGACAACGAGCCATACCGCCTCGTCGGGTGAGACGATCCGATGGCCCGCAAGCTCCAATTCCGCTCGGAGCCCGTCCTCTCCAATCGTCCATACCGACGATGGCCCTTCGGTCTCCAATAACCAGCGTGCCACCACGTAAGAACTCGGAACGACCGCCTCCGGCTTGAATGCAAAACCGAGATCCCCCATCCGCTCTGCAACCCCGGCGCGCGACCGACTCGAGTTGTTGGAGACCAGTAAGACGTCTCCTCGCCTCTGAAGCGCCCGCACGGCCTCCACCGCACCGGGGATCGGCTCCCCACCACGCACAAGCACGCCGTCGATGTCGAGCAAAAAGGCACGATACTGGTCGAGCACGTCCGATTGCGTCATATAGTTGATGTTAGCCGGGGAAGGAAGCTGCCTCCAGCTATTCCCAGGTCCTGCCTTTGTTGAGTTTCTTGCGAAAGCCGGTGTCGGATGGTGTGCTCTGCCCCCAGCACAGCTGTCAGGTCAACGGGAGAGGCCGACACACCTCGGAAAGCCAGACAGCCGCCCGGGTCTTGTTAGACCGACCCGGTTTGCTTTTCCCAACTGAGAACATCGCCCTCCGGCAATCCTTTAACCCCAAGTCGGTGGAGCATGTACAGCAGCTGGGCCCGATGGTGCATGCTGTGCGTAATGACGTGGGCGATGCCGCCCCCATACGTCTTCTTGGCCGGTGGGCTGTCCAACCGGTCGACCCACCGCTCATCCCACCCGCCGCGTTGGTCGACGGCTCGGGCTACCCTTGTCAGATCGGCAGCAGCGTGATCCAGCCGCGTGAGCAACACGGACACGGACCGGCCCTGGAGCCTCACCCCTTGGTCCGCACGCACCGGCTGGCCGGACATGAGATTGGACCACACCTCGACGTTGCGGATGATGTGCAGGAGCGTGGCCCGCACAGTCCGTTGCCCGATGTCGAACTCACGATCGAGTTGCTCATCGGTCAGGTTGCGGCAGCACAGGAGCAACTGGTGCGTCGTCCAGGCGTCATGTTCCAGTAAGCGGTCCAGCAGATCCATCAGTTGCCTCCTAAGTGGTCCAGCGACTAGCTCAGCTGCGGCGGTTAGCCTGTTATGGTTTCCTAATACTGCGTTGGCCCTTCGTCATATTCAACGGCCTCAAGCCACCAAGCTGGATACCCTACGCCTTGGCCTGCCTCTGGGATGTTCACGTATCCATCGTGATACTTGGCTACCAGGTAGTCAGCAAAGTCCCACCATTGGGCAACGACATCCTCTGCATTGTTGACGCAGTAGTCGGTCAGATATTCCCGCGCTGAATCGGGATCGGTCTCGTACATCCTGGCTGCGGTCTGCTCGACTGCGGATTGCTCTTTGAACGCCTTGCCCTCTAGCAGTGCCTGTTTTGCTCTGATGTCCTGAATCATGTAGCTGAACTTGAGGTCCGCCCAATTCGAAACGAAATCAAACGCCCACCAGGCAGAGTCACGACTGAATTGCCTCAGGCTTCCACTGCTGTATGACTCTGGAACTTCAGTAATTCCAGCGTAGAAAGGGACGTAGACAGTACTGTGAGGGGCATCAGGACCCCACCATACAAGCCCGCCAATCGGGTCGGGCAGCCAGCCTCTGGCTTGCAGAACAAAGCTGTAGGAGCATCTGAACAACGAAATCGCGCGTTCCCAGGCTCCATTTACTGATTCCTCGCCCTCGCCTTCTTCATAGCGGTTCGGGGTGCCAAACGGACCGGCGGCAACGCCTTGCGTCAGATCAAACTCCGTTCCTTCGTAGTAATCCCGTTGAATGCGAAACAGATCCGCAACACTAACCTTCCTATCCGGCTTGATCGAGAAGGGGTACTCCTTCGTATACGCATCCCCCACCCGGGGATCAAAGCCGCGCGACGGGGCCAGCAGATCGTAGGCACGCCACTTACGTCGCAAGGAATAGTACGGGTGTTTGTATTCGCCGGGGGTGTATACCCTCAGGAAATCGAGCGATGTTCCAGGTGTCCACCATCCCTGAGCCCTTGCGATATCAAAGACATTGTCTGAGATGATGAAATCCGGGCTGCTCGGATCGATTTCTCTGATCACCAACATGTTTGGCACCACGGCGACCTCATCATCGGGGACCCGTTGAGCCACCCAAACCGCGCTTTTCCCATCCGGAGTGGGGACGATCTCGAATACCCACGCTTCGTTAGGATCGATCACTGCAAGAGTCTCTCCCCAATTATAGTAGCCGTATTGCTCAGCAAGGCTGCCCATTAGCTCAATGGCGCCTCTTGCTGTCTTGCACCTCTCCATGGCAACCTTGGAAAGAGCTGCAGTATCAAACAGAGGCCCTCCTTCGGGCATGGGCTCGACGTACGTCTTCGCAGCACCCGTGGTCTCACCGATACCCAGCTGGTGTTCGTTCATGACGCCGTATACACCGTCGAAGTACGCATAGGTATGTTCCACTTCGGGGATATACCCAACTGGTTTTGTTGGTTCTTGCCCATGCAGGGGTGCATAGCCCGGCGCTCTGTCTTCGCTGACAATCCGTGGATAGGAAAGGCCGTACAGCCCAAAGGGGAAAACCGGCCGCATCTCACCAGGCGCGTGATCCTTCGCCGGAACGTAGACAAGACGAAAGTCGCAATCCCCGCAGTCACAGGTGAAGGTCACCATTGTAGATCCGTCCGCTGAAGCGTCCTTGCCGACTATTATTGACGTGCAACTTTTTTCCAGCAGCCCTGGTGCAACGCAACCATCCAGCTCATCCACACCGCAAGCATTCCGTTCACCTGCTGCATAAACCACCGGCCCTCCCACGATGGGAGTCCCTAGCAGCATCACCGTCGTCAGCAAAGCGCAGACTACCCAGAGCAATCCTCTTGATGTCATTCCCTGGCCTCCTTTGATCCAAACAGCGTCCTTTCCGCCTAGGTTAGCATGGGGAACCACGCAGATAAACGCAAATCTTCTAATAATATCACTATAAAGTGCCTGGAACTGCCTGGACTGTTCTCTGCCTTTCTCTGAGCACCGTTTGGGCTGAGAAGCCAATAATAGCTAGATCGCGTGCTGCTTTTCCCACAGCCGGCGAAGAGGCCGCATCTATCCGACGTGCAGAGCCGTGTTTTCCAGTGTGTGTAAGTACCTAGCAGCCGGGCAAAGCGTGGTCAGACATCTTGTTTCGACCAGACACGCCGAAGCAACAGGCTAAAGGGTACTAAACATAGATTCTACCGCGGCTTTGAGTGCAGGGAGGTGCATCCGGATGGCCGAGTAGACCCCATCCATATCTACCCCCAAGTAGTTATGGACCAAAACATTGCGGAATCCCGACAGGGCACGCCAGTCAACCTCGGGGTATTGGTCTTTCAGATCTGCCGATATCCGTTGCGTCGACTCCGCCATGACCTGAAGCTGCCGCAGTGTGGCATCTTGTGCCATGCGCGACGCGAGAAACAGATCCCGACCAGTTGACGTGTATTCCTCGATCCACCCAATGCACTCTATAATGTGCTGTAGGTAGATTCGCTGGTCTTTCATAGGGGTACGGCCTCTGAAAAAACCTGCTCCCGAAGTAAATCGTGAAGGCCCTGCTCTGTTACGACCTGAACGGGGCGTCCGAGTAGCTCCTCAAGGTCTGCAACCAGACCGCCTGGGAACCACTGACTGGTCTTGCCGCTGACTGTCACGAGGAAGTCCACGTCACTATCTGGTCCCGCTTCGCCACGAGCTACGGATCCGAATACGCGTATATTGGCCGCGCCATGGCGACGGGCTATTCCCATGATCTCAGAGCGGTACTCCTCCAGTAACTCAATGCCCACGGTTCTCACCTCCGGACCTGACACTGCTGCATTATAGCGTGTTTATCGGGCCCGGGAATCACTTGTACAGATTAACGGAAGGCTCAGACGGAGAATTATGGTGATGAAATCATGGTGGCACAAACCCTATTTCTGGCCTGGATTGACCTCATCTGTTCAGATCTCCACTTGCTTTGACGACTCTTGAGCCAAAAGAAACTCCAAGCTATGCAATGAGAGACCTCTACAAAAAGTATCGCGGCTTGGCAAGGGGAAAGCACTTTGAATTACGGTACGTGTCACCAGAATGCCTCTATCAGCGCGCAGCTTTTCGGCGCGTCCGGCGGAAGCGATGGGTTGAGCCTTCAATAAATGCAGGCATCAAGTATGGACAGGGCTTCGTCAAGCACGCTATCTGAAGCCCTCCCGATGCGCTTAGCCTTACGTGCGCAAAAATCGATCGACTTGACCTGTTCAACCATGACGAATCCGGTTACCTTCGGGTCGTTCGCAACGGCCACATGGAAGGGGAAATGCCGATCTGTGTTGGTTAATGGACAAACGATAGCGAGACCTGTGTGTCTGTTGAACAGCGTGTTGCTCACAACAAGGGCAGGCCGACGGCCTCTCTGCTCATGGCCAGACTGCGTATCGAAGGTAACGGCAATGAAGTCGCCCTTTTTTGGAACGTAGGTACTCAATTACCACGCCTCTCGGCCGACTGGTTTTCCCCAATCGATTTCCCCGGGCTCGTAGTTCTTGGGAATGCCTGACACCAGTTCTTGCAGACTCTGTTTCCCGCGTACCCTTCTCACGGGGGCAATGACAATAACGCCGTCTCGTGCAGTCACATCAACATCATCACCAATCGAGATTCGCGCGTCCTTGAGGACCTGCTTGGGAAGACGGAGGCCCTGACTATTTCCCCACTTCTGGACCTTCGTAACCATGCTCATTCCTCCTCTGGATATACCATGTATAGCCACGCGCACGAATCCTGTCAAGTATTTCGAGGCCCAACAATGATTAGCCGGCGAGCGCCAACTGCGCAAGCCCGTTAAACTCGATCGACGGTACTCGGTGTGTGAGGAAATACTGTATCGCCTGGCGAGTTTCCGGCTCCTCGGCCACCCGCCACGGACAAGAATGTCGTCGCTGTCGAAAAGAAAACCTGAGAGTGTTAAGTCCTAGCACAAGTCAGTGTTAGATTTGCAGGACTCGATCCTCGTAACGCCAAAAGCACCTGTGTTGCTATAGACACGACAACCTACGGACGGTTTGCGGATCAGCTGCGGCGCGGCCGCGCTGTCTGCTGGATCCGCTGGTTGGACAGCGGGAATCTCTGGCTCAAGCGTCCCAGAGGTTCCGTAGTCGCAACCGTGATTTGATACGTCACGCTACACCCTTGCGCATCGCAACACCCATCGAGCCCAGTAGCAGCACCGCGGTCGCCACGGTGACGAGCCACAGTTGCCAATTCAGCCGGAACATCGGTAGCCCCATCAGCAAGATTGCGCCGAAGAAGAGCACGAGATACGGCACGAGGATGTCGTAGCGCATGGGGGAACGGAACTCAACCGGCCAGACGTAGTCCACGACGACCATGAGCGCGATGAAGGCGAGGAATACGACCGGGCCGACCCACTGCAGCCAGCCAGCACCCGCACGTACGAAAGCGACGAGGGCCACGGTCGACGGAACCGCAAGGACGATCATCACGTAGCCGAGAAGGTGATTGACCGCCATGCTTCCGGTGCGAACCCGCGAAAGGAACCCCGCCGCCTGCAGCGCATTGACGACGTTCACCACTCCCCAGATGGTCAGGGCAGCCCACCAAGGGCCAGCACCTGTGTCAGCCTGCATGTTGCGCCTCCCCAAGTAGCGTTCCCAAGGTCGAGCAGCCCCGCTGGTTTTCCCTGCCGACCAACAATGAGTATTGTGCAACTTAACAATACCCTGAAAAGCAGCGCATGGCAACTCTCTTCCTGTTGTCAATTCAGCAAACTTATCCTCAGATATTGACAGACAAACTCTTGCACGGCAAGGAATTCTGGGACGCAACCCATATTCCTAAGCCAAATCGGCGTTTCTTATGGTCTTTGTATTTCGTGCAAGCGCCGTTCAAGCCAAGAAAATCCCCACGCTCGCAATGCCCTTTGCAATGCAACTGTCCCGCTATTTAACGTATGATACACGGCATACCGGGCTAAAAGGGCCACGATGAGACACAAGCAACAATTGGCTTTGATTAAACGCCTACCGCGTAACATCTGGGCGGTGTCGGCGACGAGTTTTCTCATGGATGTCTCCTCGGAGATGGTCCTAAACATCCTTCCGCTGTTCCTGGCAAGCGTCTTGGGCGTGCAAACGACGTTCATCGGGTTGATCGAAGGGGTGGCGGAGTCGACGGCTTCGTTGCTGAGGGTGGGCTCTGGCTGGTTGTCCGATCGCCTGAAGAGCCGAAAATGGCTCGCCGTTGCCGGCTACGGACTCTCCACTCTCGTCAAGCCTCTGTTCTACTTCGCCGGCTCGTGGGGAGCGGTGGCCGGCGCGCGCTGGGGGGACCGGGTGGGAAAAGGGATCCGCACCGCGCCGCGGGATGCCATGGTGGCCGATTCTATTTCCGAAAGACGACGAGGACTGGCATTCGGCTTCCACCGCGCCGCGGATAGCGCCGGCGCGATGCTCGGAATCCTCGGCGCACTGGCCGCAGTGTGGCTCACGCAAGGCAGTACGGGAGCGCTTCAGGCGAACACGTTTCGCACCATTGTGCTGGTCAGCCTCGTGCCGGCGGTGCTCGCCGTCTTCGTACTCGCAATCGGGAGCCGAGAGACAAGAAGAATCCCCCCTTCCAAGCGAGTGAGAGTGAGCTTTCGCGGCCTGGGTCGACCGTTTGGCCTGTTTCTGCTCATCGTGGGGCTGTTCGAGTTGGGGAATTCCGCGGACGCGTTTTTGGTGCTGCGCGCACAGTCGCTCGGTGTCTCCGTGCTTGGGATTCTCGGAATGTTGGCGGTGTTTAACCTCGTTTATACTCTCATCTCCACGCCGGCGGGTATCCTCTCCGATCGCC
>Ga0307378_10007810_pt1 | contig 14337 bp, 7 predicted proteins | sample UN1MG_FD_202238 | JGI IMG/M metagenome (GOLD analysis project Ga0307378, IMG submission 202238) | Soil microbial communities from Risofladan, Vaasa, Finland - UN-1 | ecosystem: Environmental > Terrestrial > Soil > Coastal area > Acid sulfate soil | place: Finland: Risofladan, Vaasa | collected...
ATCAGCGGGACGCTGCGCGTGCCCGACCACTTCGCCACCATCCAGGCCGCCATCGACGCAGCCATCGACGGCGATGAAATCGTGATAGCCGACGGCGTTTACACCGGCGAAGGAAACCGCGAGATCGACTACCGCGGCAAGGCCATCACCTTGCGCAGCGAAAACGGCCCGGAGAAATGCATCATCGACTGCGAGGGCGAAGCACGCGGCTTCATCTTCCGTTCCAACGAAACCCGCGACGCAGTGCTCGAGGGCATAACACTGCGAAACGGACACGTCGCGCCGACATGGCCGCAACTGGCCCTCGGCGGCGGAATAACGTGCCAAGGCGCCTCGCCCACGATCGTCCGCAACATCATAACCGCAAACTTCGGCAGCGGAATCTATTGCACCGGGGCCGCCGCACCCGACATTCGAAGCAACATGATCGTCAAGAATGTAGCCGACTGGGGCGGCTGCGGCATCTATGCCGACACCGGCGCCGCGCCCGTCATAATCAACAACACCATCGCCGACAATCCCGGCGGCGGCATTCGAGCCTGGGGATCGACCGCGACAATCGTCAACTGCATTATCTGGGGAAACGGCGAAGACCTCGGCGGGCCGACGCCCCGAAACTGCTGCATACCCGGCATCGCAGAAGGAAACGGCAACATCTCGGCATACCCCTATTTCATCGATCCCCTCAACGGCGACTATCGCATCGAAACATACTCCCCATGCATCGACGCAGGCGACGAATCTGTAGTTGAACCCGGCATGCGCGACATCGACGGCCACCCGAGGGCTATATACCGCAGCGCGGATATCGGCGCCGACGAGAAGACTTACATCAGCACCGATCTCGAGGACAACCTCGGCGACGGCCTCCCCGACGACTGGGAACGCAAGCATTTCGGAACGACCGACACCGGCCCGTGGGACGACCCCGACAACGATCAGCGCACCAACCGCGACGAATACCTGATGGGGACCGATCCCAAACGCGACCAGCAGCGCATATACGTGAGCGCCGCAAACGCCAACGACCCCAGCGCCAACGGCTCGCGCGAACACCCCTTCCCCACCATCCAGCAGGGAGTGGACGCCGCCACCGCGGCGGTATACGTCTGCGCCGGCACCTACCGCGAACGCGTGACCGTCCACGGCAAGACGCTCGACATCTACGGCGGCTTCGACGACCGGTTCGCGCGCTGCGAGCCGGCGAAGAACCTGACAATCATAGATGCCGGCGGACTGTACCGCGGCGTAACGTTCGTCAACTCCGAAGGCGGGCTGCTGAGCGGCTTCACAATCACCGGAGGCAATGCCTACCACGGCGGCGGGGTCTGCTGTGCGTTGTCATCGACCAGGATCGCCGGCAACATCATAACCGGCAACAGCGCCACCTGCGGCGGGGCCATCGAATGCGGATGGCAGTCTGCACCGGTGATCGAAAACAACGTCATCGTCAACAACACGGCCCGCAAGTTCGGCGGCGGCATATACGCATGGGGCGAGGCCAAGGCCGCCATAACGAACAACACCATCAGCAGCAATACGGCGGCCGAATCGGGCGGAGCTATCTGCTGCGCATCGCAGGCGGCGGCGACGGTCGAAAACTGCATCCTGTGGGGGAACGGCGAGAAGGTATCCGAGGTTGCGCTGCAGGCGCCTTCGATCCTCAACATCGGCTACAGCGTGCTGACCAGGGGCAAGAACGGCATTTCCGTGGAAGAAGAAAGCACGCTTCAGTGGCTGAAGGGAAACAGCAACAAGGACCCGCTGCTTGCCGATCCGGCCAGGGGCAACTTCCACCTCAAGTCGCAGTATGGGCGCTGGACGCCAGGCGACGTATGGGTCAAGGACGATGCGACAAGCCCCTGCATCGACGCCGGCGGCGAGCAAGCCGATTACTCGAATGAGCCTGAGCCGAACGGCCGCCGCATCAACATCGGCGCCTTCGGAAATACGGAGTGGGCGTCGAAATCGAAGGAATAATGCGTGGCCTCGGGGCGGCGATCGCCCGCCCGCGTTCCCGGGCGTGGGGGCGGCGTTCTGTCGCCCTCCTGCGGGGGCTTGCAAAGAGGGGGCAACCTGTTCCACGGCCTCACGGCCGTGGCTGAAGTCTGACGCCCTTCGGGCTTGCAGGGAGAGGAATATTGAAGATGCGGGCGGGACGCCCGCGATCCCAGCGAGGGCAGGCAACGCCAGGGCCTCGGAAGCCGCAGGCTCCACCCTCGCCGTCGCGTCAACAACCCGCCACGCTGCCCCTCTCAATAATCCGCCACGCTGCCGTCTTTCATCTTCGGGTCGGGCCACTTGAACTGGTATCTTGCATCCGCGTTGCGGAGGGCCATCGCCTCCTCGTCCATATCCACGCACAGCCCCACGCCCTCCGGCAGCGAGGCATACCCCTTCGCGTCGACCTCCCAATGCTTCCGGGCGATCGGGGCCAGGTCGTCCCAGTGGTAACACTCGTGAATCAGGAACAGCGGCACCGTCGCCGCCACGTGGAAGCTGGCCGACACTCCGAGGTACGACTGCGTGTTGTGCGGCGCCAGCGGCACGTAGTATGCTTCGGCGAGCGCCGCGATCTTCCTCATCTGGCTTATGCCGCCCGTGTAGCCCACGTCGGGCTGGAGAATGTCGATCACCCGCTCGTGCAGGTAAGGCAGCACGCCCCAGATTGTGCGGTCGCGCTCGCCGGTGGCCAGCGGCACACGCACCGCCTGCCGAATTTTTTTCGCCGTTTCGATGGCCCCCGGCAGCCACGGCTCTTCGATGAACAGCACGTCGCTCGGCTCGATCGCGTTTGCAAGCTGGATCATTGAAGCCGCCGGCACCATCGAGTGGGCATCGACCATCACGGCCCCGTCCGGCCCCACCTTCTCGCGCGCCCGCCTGACCTGCTCCGCAAATCGGCGGGCATCTTCCGGTGTGCTGGACATCTCCCTGATCCCGGGGGCAAGCTTGACCGCATGGTCGGTGGGATAAACGCGGATACTGTCGCGGACAGGCCCGCCCAGCAGCCTGTATACCGGCACCTTCCACAGCTTGCCGGCGATATCCCACAATGCCATGTCCACGGCCGAAATCGCGTGCACCATGAACGCCCCTCCGCGCTGATTGCGGTGCGACCGATACATCCGCTGCCACAGATGCTCGATCCGCGTCGGATTCTCGTCCTTGAGCATCTCGAGCATCGAACGCACGAGCGTGGCAGCCGTCTGCGGGTGGATGCCCTTGATCTCGCCCCAGCCCGAGACGTTGTGGTTCGTTTCGATTTTCACGTATACGCGGTCGCCCGCGAGATGCGGCTGGAGGTCCGAAATTCGGATGCTCGAGGCGGAATCGGCCACGGGCGGCGGCTCGGTTTCCTCCGCAACGGCAAGGTTCCCGAGAATCCCCCCGCTTGCCGCAAGCGCCCCGGCAACTCCGATCGATTTCAGCAGATCGCGGCGGTTGAGGTTGTGGTCGGCTTCGTACATTGCAGGCTCCTTGAGCAGGCATTGCGGATTTTCAGGCTCCGGGTGATTTTAGCAGAAGCGGTGGTGGAATCAAGTGCGTAGGAGGCGTGAGGCGTGAGGCATGGGACGTAATGGGACCTATACGACCTATGCGGCCTATAATCCTGATGCCTCACGCCTCACGTTTGGCATTAGCATTGAATTCCGGGGCCGCTGTTCTATAATGAGGATAGGCCGGGTGCTTCGAAAGGCGCCGGACGATCCCGATTCTCGCGCAGACGGATGTTGTATGGCCGAATTGCCCGCAGAAGAATTGTCAGCCCTGGTGACCGAATTCATGAGCCGTCATAACGTGGCGGCGCATGGCGTGGCCGACCTGACGTGGCTTGCCGGGCAGCAGCCGGAGCTTCTAGACGAGGTGAAGGGTGTTTTCACCCGCGCGATCGTGCTGGGCGTGCGGCTGCAGGATGCGGTGGTCGAGAATATCGACGACCGGCCCACGCCGCTGTATTTTCACAACTACCGCCAGGCGAATTATTTCCTGGACCGCGTCGCGTTTGAGCTTGCCGGCGTGGTGCAGGCGGCCGGATACGCGGCGATGGCTGTTCCCGCGTCGCAGGTCATCAGTTGGGAACCGATGCGGGGGCACCTGTCGCACAAGCTGCTGGGCTGGGCCGCCGGGATCGGCTGGATCGGGAGGACGTCGCTGCTGGTGCACCCCCGGTATGGCGCGAGGATGCGTTATGTGAGTGTGCTGACCGACGCCCCGCTGCAGCCGGGCGAGCCGCATTCCGGCTCGTGCGGCCAATGCACGCGCTGCGTGGAAGTATGCCCGGCGGGCGCGGTTCACACCAGCTATCGCGATTTCGACCTGGATGCATGCTACCGCAAGCTCACAGAATTTTCGCGGCTTCGCGGGATAGGCCAGCACATCTGCGGCGTGTGCGTGAAAGCCTGCCGCGGCGCCGACGCTCAACGATGATGAAGCCTCGCACGAATCACGCAGCAAGACGACGGCATTGCAGTGCCCGGAGTGGAGAATGAACGCACAACGGCCAGACAGGGAGCGGGAATCGGGGACGCACCGGCATTTCGCGCCGGACGCCCTGCTGCTGCGCGTGCTGGCGCACACGCCCGCATGGGTCGCCTCTGCACTGCTGCACCTGGCGTTGTTCGGCATCCTGGTGCAGGTGACGGTCATCAGCAAGCGAGCTGAGGATCGTGCGGTGTACAGCGTCTCGATCGCCGATTCCACCGGCAAGGAGCTGCTCGACGAAGGTTCGAAGGACCTCGAGCGGCCGCCGACAATCGAGCCTGTGATCAATCCTGCGAAGTTCGAATGGGATGAAACTCAGACAGACGCCGATGCGCCGTTCGAGAACGTTGAGTTGAGCAGCGACCTGCCCCGACTGATCTCGTTGTATGGCAACTTCGGCGCGCGCTCGCAAGGCGGCCGGGCCGAGGCGAGCCGCACGGGCGGCGCCACGAAGGCATCGGAAAGCTGCGTGGAGCTGGCGCTCGAGTGGCTGGCGCGCCACCAGGATTCCGACGGCGCCTGGCGGGCCGGCGGCTATTCGCAACATTGCATAGCGGCAGCACCGTGCAAGACGGTCGCCAGCCCGCTGACGACGGTCGACAGCGGCCTGACGGGCCTGGCGACGCTCGCCTACCTCGGCGCCGGCTACACCGACATCCGCGGCCGATTCGCACACAACGTGCACGCAGCACTGCAATACCTGCTGAAGATGCAGCAGGACAGCGGCTTCTTCGGACCGAAAAGCGGGAAGGACCCCGACATCTATAATCACGCCATCTGTTCGCTGGCCGTTTGCGAAGCCTACGGCATGACGCAGAAGCTCAGCTATCGCAGGGCGGCCGAGAAGGCGATAGCCTACTCGCTGAAGGTGCAGCATGTTGACGGCGGCTGGGGCTACATGCGCCGGCAGATCGGCCAGTTCAGGAGCGATGTTTCGGTGACCGGCTGGCAGGCGATGGCGCTTAAGTCGGCCCAGATGGCGGGGCTGACGGTGCCTGCAAGCGCTTGGCGCAGCCTGATCGCATACGTCGACAGCGCCAGCGACGACAAGGGCTGCGCCGGTTATACGTCTGCGAAGGAGTTCGTCACGCCGATGAACCCGTCGACGCTGGCCGTGGGGCTGCTGTGTCGCCAGTTTGCACCCAAGGGCGCGGATGCGAAAATGGCCGCCGAACTGACCGACCTGCTCGTGGGCATCTTGCCTACGCCCGCAAACGAAGGTTTCTTCTACTACGCATACTACGGCAGCCTCAGCCTGTATCAGTACGGCGGCCCCAAGTGGGACCGCTGGAACGAGCACGTTCGCGAGAAGCTGGTGAGCCTGCAGGAAAGGCAGGGCTGCGCGGCCGGCAGTTGGGACCCCGGCTCGAAGCGGTGGGCATTGTGGGCGGGCCGCATTTATTCGACAGCAATGGCCGCGCTCACGCTGGAGGTTTATTACCGCTACCTGCCGATCCACCGGGGGTATCTGGACGAGACTCCCGAGGCGGCCGCGCTGGAGGCATATCGCAAGTCGCGGCAGGCCTACAGCCAATACCTGATACTGGCCGACGAGCAAGCCCCGGCCGACGGCCAGGCCGAGGCATGCGAGCGGGCGGTATCGCTGATGCAGGAATACCGCCTGACCGAATCGAAGTGCAAGCCAAAGAACGACGACGCCGCCCGCAAACGCAACGATCGGCTGGCCGCCACGGCGATCCGGCTGGCCACGTTGCTGATGCGCAGCGAACACTATGCCGAATGCGCCCAGGAGATGCAGGCGTTTTCGGCCGCCTTCCCCGACTACACCGACCAGGAAACGCCGCGCAAGTTGTTTGCTGCGGCCCTGGCGCTTGTTGCGAACGACCTGCAGGGAACGGGCGACGAGCAGAATGCCGCTGTGCTGCGGCGAATGGTGGCCGAAGAACGATACAAGCAGATCGTCCGCGACCCGCACCAGCCGGCGGAAATCTATCGGCAGGTTGCGGATTATTTCCATTCGCAAGGCGACTGGCTCCGCGCCGCCGAGCTGTATCGGCAACTGCTGGAGCAGCATTCGGCAGACGCAGCCGTTGCGCGTGCCGCCCCGGCGCTGAAGCTGCGGTTGGGCGAATGCCTGCTCAAGACCAATATGCTGACAGAGGCACGCGAGCTGCTCGAGCGACTGGCCGTCCAGGAGCGGTCGGCGGCAACGTTGCTCGCCCTTGCCGACTGCTATCAGCTCAGCCGCGATTTCGAGAAGGCGCTCGGCGTGTACCTGGAAATCCGCGAGGGCAGCGACACCGGCGGCGATCAATGGTGGCAGGCTCAGTATGGCGTTGCCAACACGCTGATGCTGCTTGGGCGGGTGGATGAATGCCGGAAACTGATCGAGGTCCAGCAACTGCTGCGGCCGGGGCTTGGCGGAGCCGAGCTGAAGGCGAGTTTCCTGCAACTACTGGATTTGTGCGGGAAAATTTCCGAGAATAGTGACGCAAAAAGCGGCACATGATTGTTTTACCAATGGTGCAACACCGGCCGTCGGCGACGGCCCATCGAATCCGACCGACGGCGCCCCCGGCAGAAATCCGTTGACCATTACGCCGGTTTGTGTTAATATTTGACTTCAAGCCGACGGGGGAGCGTCCGAAAATAGGATACTATCAATTTCGAGGAGTCATATATACGTGGCTAACAACCTGGTTATAGTTGAATCGCCGGCCAAAGCGAAGACCATCAAGAAGTTCCTCGGTAAGGGCTATGAGGTGGAATCTTCGATGGGGCACGTGCGTGATTTGCCCGCCAAGGAATTCGGGATCGATATAGATAAAGACTTCCAGCCATCTTACCAGGTGCTGAAGGGCCGGGCGGGCCTCGTCAAGAAGCTGACCACCAAAGCGAAGAAGTCGGATGCTGTTTACCTGGCGCCCGACCGCGACCGCGAAGGCGAGGCCATTGCGTGGCACCTGGCTGAAATACTGGGGCTGCCCGAGGAAAAAACGCACCGCGTTTCGTTCAATGAGATCACCAAGAGCGCCATCAGGGAGGCGTTTAAGCATCCTACTCGGATCGACGTTGACAAGGTGAACGCGCAGCAGGCGCGCCGTGTTCTCGACCGCATCGTAGGCTACAAGCTAAGCCCGCTGCTGTGGAAGAAGGTTGCCCGCGGCCTGAGCGCCGGAAGGGTGCAGTCGGTGGCGGTCAAGCTGGTGGTCGACCGCGAGCGCGAGATCGAGGCGTTCGAGCCGAAGGAGTATTGGAAGATCACGGCCACGTTGTCGCCCGAGGATGGCCCGCAGACGGACATCAAGTTCGCGGCGGAGCTTCGCAAGCTTAACGGCGCGAAGTTTGAGCCGGGCAACGAGGCCGACGCGAAGGAATACCTGCCGGCGCTGCAAGGTGGCTCCTACACGGTGGCGAAGCTGAGCAAGCGCGTGCATAAGTCGGCCCCTGCCGCTCCGTTCAACACGAGCACGTTGCAGCAGCAGGCGGCCAACACGCTAGGTTTTTCGGCCCGCCGCACGATGATGCTGGCGCAGCAGTTGTATGAAGGTATGGAGGTGGGCGACGAAGGGGCGGTCGGCCTGATCACCTACATGCGTACCGATTCGTTCCACATCTCCAACGAGGCGCTCAACGAGTGCCGCGAGTACATCAATTCAGAATTCGGCGAGCGATACCTGTCGAGCAAACCTCGCGTTTTCGCGTCGCGCCGTGGTGCCCAGGAAGCCCACGAGGCCATCAGGCCCACGTCGGTGCTGCGGACGCCGGCTAAGGTGGAACCGTATCTGGATGCCGCTCAGTTCAAGCTGTACAGCCTGATCTGGCGGCGGTTCGTGGCCACGCAGATGGCGTCGGCGGAGTATCAGATCACGGAAGTCGAGATCAAGGCAGTACGCAAGGTCGAAGGCGCTGCCAAGGCAGGCGCCGTGGAAGGTTTGTTCGCCGCGAGGGGGCGCCTGCTGCAGTTCGACGGCCACACGAAGGTCTCGGGCCAGGTGAAATCGAATGAGCAGGACCTGCCGGCGATGGAACTCGACCACGCGCTCAAGCTGCATAAGCTTGACCCGACCCAGCATTTCACGAAGCCGCCCGCCCGCTTCACCGAGGCGAGCCTGGTGCGGACGCTGGAGAAGGAGGGGATAGGCAGGCCGAGCACCTACGCAACGATCATTTCGACCATCCAGGAGCGCGGCTATACCGAGCAGAAGGAGAAGAAGTTCTACGCCACCGAGCTTGGCAAGCTTGTGACCGACAAGCTTGTGCAGCATTTCGGGGATATAATCGACACCGGCTTCACGTCGCGGATGGAGCAGCAGCTCGACAAGATCGAAGACGCCAGCTCCGAGTACCTGGACGTTTTGCGCAGCTTCTACGATGTGTTCAGCAAAGACATGCAAAATGCCGAGCGCGACATGCAGAAGTATGTTGAGGAAAGCGGCCAGACCTGCGACAAGTGCGGCAAGCCGATGCTGGTGCGCATGAGCAAGAACGGCAAGTTCCTCGCGTGCAGCGGTTTTCCCAAGTGCCGCAACACGATGCCGATCAACGAGGAAGGCCGGCCCGAGCAGCCGCAGGAGACGGAGCACGTATGCCCGAAATGCGGCTCGCCGATGATCATCAAGTCGGGTTCGCGCGGCAAGTTCCTTGCCTGCTCGGCGTATCCGGAGTGCAAGCACACCGCCAGCATCACCGCCGAAGGCACGCCCGCACAGGTGGAGGAAACCGAGGAGGTCTGCGACAAGTGCGGTGCGCCGATGGTGATACGCAGCGGCCGGCGCGGAAAATTCGCCGCCTGCTCGGCTTATCCGAAATGCAGGAACACGATGCCGGTCGACGCCGACGGCAAGATCGTGAAGCCGCTGAAAGTGGACGAGAAATGCGACAAGTGCGGGTCCGAAATGGTGCTGCGCTCCGGCCGGCGCGGCAAGTTCCTCGCCTGCTCGGCGTATCCCAAGTGCCGAAATACAAGGCCCGCTCCGCCTGAAGTGGTGCCCGAGCCGGAACCGACCGACATCGCCTGCGAGATATGCGGGCGCCCGATGGTCATCCGCCACGGCACGAAAGGCCGCTTCCTGGCCTGCTCCGGCTACCCCGAGTGCCGCAATACCGCGTCGATATCAGAAGACAATACGGAACCCGCTTCGCGGTAGCATCCAAGGGCAGCCCCGCGAGCCGTTCGATCCGCAAGCGTCCGCGCCGGTGCAAGCACCCGCAGCCACCATCATCGGAAATCGGGGCAGTTCGTGTCACGGACAGCATTTCCGGCTTCAATTACATGCTTGAAAGTTGCAATAGCAATAATTAGAATCAAGTACTTATCAGTTGGACAAGGCAAGTGCAGCCGTTCCCGCGGAGGCGCAGCAGGTAAAATTAGCAGACCTTGCTTGTGTTTTCCTCTTTGCCGGCATTTTCAGGGGTGGATCGGCTGCAACTGCTTTCAGCTTCGCTTTGTTGTGCGGGCAGCAACAGCCGGATAAACGTGGATCAGCGCTATGGCATACGTGCAAATAGTGGACGAGGGGAAAACTCAGACGGTAGAGATCGACGAGCGGGCAGTAGTCGGGCGGATGCCCGAATGTACGATCCAGCTCCAGGAGCCACACGCCTCCCGCAAGCACGCCGTAATCTATCGCCAGGAGGACGAGTGGCGCATACGCGATCTCGACACGCGCAACGGCACGTCTGTCAACGGCGAACGCATCACGGAAGACCGCGAGCTGCATCCCGGCGACGTAGTGACCATCGGAAAGGCCGTGCTGACGTTCCTCGGCGACAGCGCGCCGGGCCCGCCCGAGCCGAAGGATAGCAGTAAACCGGCCGTTCTGCTGGGCGACTACAAGATAGTTGGGGAGATAGCTCACAGCTCATACGCCCGCGTCTGCAAGGTTACCCGGGAGGGGGTGAACCGCGAGATGATTGCTAAGGTTCTCGACCGCCGCGCATTTGTGGGCGGGCCGGATAATCTTCTCGTCACCGTGAGGTCGCTGGCCGCCCTGAACCATCCGGCGATCGCATCGATCTACGAGGTGGACCCGCGCGGCGATTTTCCGTATTTCATCGGCGAGTTTGTGCCGGGCAATAACCTGGCCGAAGTGATAGCGGCCGAAGGGCGCCTGGCGCCTGAGCGCGCACGCGGCATCGCCGTTGCGGCGGCCGAAGCGCTGCGCGCCGCACACGCCCGGGGAATCATCCACGGCAACCTCAAGCCGCGAAACATCCTGTTCAACGACCTCGGCGAGGTCAAGCTTGTCGATTTCGGCGGGCTGTGCCCCGTGGAGCCGTCGCCGGGCCGCCCGGCCGGCCTCGCGTCGTACGCAGGCATACCTTACAACCTGGCGCCCGAGCAGATCACCAAAGGCCCCACAGACCCGCGGACGGATATCTACTCGCTGGGCGCCGTGCTGTATTCGATGGTGTCGGGCGTGCCTGTTTTCACCGGCGCGAGCGACGAGGAAATAATGCAGAAGCATCTCACCGAGAAGCCTGCCGACCTCAAGCAGCTCGTGCCCGACCTCCCCGACGACCTGGTCCGCACCATAACACGCATGCTGCAGAAAGACCCCGCTGCACGATTCCAGAACGCACAGGGCGTGCTGCGGGCGTTGTCGGGCGAGCACGTGCCCGAGCAGACGCGCAGGCCGCTGCGGCCCGAGCCCGAGCCGCAAGCCGAGCGAGAGAGCATCGCGAGGCGCGAGGGCAATTCGCTGCTCGCTTTCGCGGCCGGAGTATTCCTGATCATCCTAATCGTCGCCACGTTTCTCGGCGCGAAGCAGATGGGGCAGTTTATAAAAGCAATGGTGACGGACCACCACACCGCAGGCACACAGACAGAGGAGAGACAAGACCCGCAGTAGCTGTTTGACAGGCTCGACGGAGAGATGAATGGATCTGCTGATACGGACGTCGATACGAAACGGATACACACCGATAACCACACCTGGACGATCCGAAACACGCCTGATCGAGTTCGGCATCGTAACGCTCGATGAGGGAGAGGAATACAGCATCGCCGGCTGCGCGCAGGAGCGCGTGGCCGTTATCCTCGGCGGGCGGTGCGACATCCTTGGCAATCGATTCGGATGGAAACGAGCGGGCGAACGCCATGGCGTTTTCCAGGGCAAGGCGACCGCATTCTACCTGCCGCCCGGCTACGAGTGCCGGATCATCGCCCGCACGCGGCTGTCGATCGCGCTTGCCGGCGTTGAAGCCGATATATCGGCCGAACCGGTTTTCATCGAACCCGACAACGTGACGGTCAGCAACCTCGGCCGCGGATTCTTCGCGTGGCAGGTGCACAACATCTTCGACGATTCACACCTTGCCGGCCGCATGCGGGTGGGCGAGCAGTTCACTCCGGCCGGCCATTCATCCAGCTATCCGCCGCATTCCCACACCGAAGGGACGCCCCCGGGCGACGTTGAGGAGCTGTGTTTCTTCAATTCGCTGCCGCACCAGGGCTTCGGCTATATGCGCGTGTACACCGGCGACCACGCGATCGACGAGACCTACTGCGTGCGCGAAAACGACGCCGTGATCATTCCGCGCGGTTTCCACACCATCACGGCCGTGCCGGGCTACCAGCTATACTGCCTGTTCGTGCATGCCGGAAGCTGCCGGCACCTGAAGGTGGATCAGGACCCCAAGCATAGTTGGATTGTGTGATTCTGCGGGAGAAATGGCAGTGCGCCACACTTGCAGTTGGACTATACAATCGTGTTCTGTGGTGCCTTCATTCCAGCCTTTACCCGTTGATGAAGGAACCAACTAACATCGCGTTCTCCGGCCGTTGGAGCGCAGAAAGGCCTTATCCGCTCCCGCTCTTACGCACCAACGGTGCGTCGTATGATAGCCTATGGCTAAGCGAGGCGCTTCGCCGAGCGATGCCATAGGTAATGCGATGCCAAACAACACATGACGCTCTGTAGGAGCGTCGTAAGAAAAACCTTCCAGACGTGTTGTACTGGTACAACTCGCCGCCTGCCGGCGCGAACCCGCGCTCATATGCATGAGGGTGTTCGCAAGGAAGCGGCCAGGGCATATGAATCCTGCCCTTACGAAGCCCCTTCAGGGCTTCCTTCTTGTTTTCCCGCTTTCCTATGGCTGCGCTCCGCCCTTCGGGCGTTCGCTTGCCATAGGCTATCATACGATGCACCTTTGGTGCTTTCGGAAAGACGCCACTGAGGCGCACGCACGTGTAATAGAACGAGCCAGTGATCTCCGCCTTCGCGCGAGAGACATAAGCCGCCACGTTGGAGTTCCCTGGCGCTTGTGCGCCGACGGCATCGGTGTTGTTCGTTCATAACCGGATACTATTGTTGGAGTTCCCTGGCGCTTGTGCGCCGACGGCATCTGTTCACACTAAAGCCGGAAGATACAGGAAATACAGCCGGCGAATCTGCGGCCGCTCCTGCCCCCGTTGCGGTGCAGCCTGATGTGTGCCCCCCGTGCAAGATCAGCCGATGAACGTCCCCACCCCCACGTTGCGCCCCAACGCCAGGCCCATCAGCGCCCAGAAGATGGTGATCAGAACATCGCCTATGATCAAGCCGAGGAAGAAATTGCGCACCTTGGCCATCATTGGGCCGCGGGCATAGCGCTGGGCGAGGCTCTTGCACAGCCAGCCGACGAATATGGACAGCGTCAGGTGAGTCATAGGATACGAAGCCGCCGTCAGCATTCCTATCGGATGAATGAACCACCACACGAAACGGCTGCGGAAGAAATATACCAGCAGCACGGCAGCTCCGCCGGCAACGGTATGCTCGACGCCGCTGGCGCCGATGCTGAGCGGCTTGGCAGGCTCCTTGATCGCTTCGGCCAACAGGTCCATCGATCGTTTCGGATAAAGCTGAACCGAATAAGCGTTGCTGTAGCTGGCTCCGAACTTGTAGTAGCCTGCTATCTGCGAGACATACGCTACGGTGTAGGAGATCACCACCGCCGCAAGCATTCCGAGCATCAGCTTCCGCAGGCTCAAGCGTCTTTCGCCCATCCTGAAGTTGTTCAGCAGCGTGGGCATGAGCGCTTCCCGCGTATCGCCATACAGCGGTCCCTGGTGAAAGATCATGGCCGTCATGCCCGCCGGCGTGACGGTGGAACCGCTGACGTAGTTCTGCACGACCGTCGCAGGCCAGAATGACGACTGCACAAGCAGCATGCCGCACTGCGCAATCAGCCGCGAAAGCACCAGCAGCACGACCCATGCGACACTCAAGAACAGCAGGGCGATCTTGAACGGGCATCCGATGCAGCACATCCAGCCGATCACAATGCCCGAGGAGGCAACGAGGCCGATTACGGCGGCTCGGTAGGACATTATTTCCTGCGAATCGTCGACATCCCTGGCGCCCAGGACAGCTTTGCGCAGCACGTTGAGCAGGTGGCGGCGCATAGTCCACAAAGCCACTGCGGCAAATGCGAAGTAGGCGCCCACCTGTTGATGTATTTCGTACTCGGTGGAGTCGGCATAGCCGAGTCTTCCGCGCGTCACCCGCTGGACGTTGTGGAGCATGGCAAAAAACCACAGCGAAAGCGATACCTCCGACGACAGCAGGAATGCCACGCCCACCGGCATGAAGAAGATCACAAAGCTGAAGCGTATGCCGGGGAAGGTGTCGCCTAGCAGCTTGTTGATGTCCCAGTTGACGTTCGATATCCAGGGAACGTTCGCGTAGAATTTATTGGTTCTTCCGTATCTGGTGTGGGTTGTTGTCGAAAGCAACCGACAACAGGGCCATCCCGTCTGGTATCTTTGCTTTGTCGGAGGGCAGGGAACACGCTCGAAGACTCGCGCGCCCTGATATAATAAAAAACGGGCATCCTGACGCGGTTCTCGGTATAATACCGAGTTGTATAACCCAATTCAGGAGGCCCGCACATGAACAGTATAGG
>Ga0307378_10007811_pt1 | contig 14337 bp, 12 predicted proteins | sample UN1MG_FD_202238 | JGI IMG/M metagenome (GOLD analysis project Ga0307378, IMG submission 202238) | Soil microbial communities from Risofladan, Vaasa, Finland - UN-1 | ecosystem: Environmental > Terrestrial > Soil > Coastal area > Acid sulfate soil | place: Finland: Risofladan, Vaasa | collected...
CATCGAGGTTTCCTTGAGTGAAATTGCATCTCATTGTACTGATAACCATGTGGGTAAAAAATATAAACCTTAAAATTGACCCCCATCGGGAATTGCTGATCAATTACCAAAAGAGGACCGGAAAAAAAATTGGTTATGTTTTTTCCGGCTCTCTTTTCACATCTGTAAATCTTTCACTACCGGGACACAGATGTTCCCCATCTCTATCAAAAATCTTCAAACATGTTCAAAGATTATTTCTAGATTTCGCGTTTCTCCACAGAATCTTACAATAGTGGTTGTCCAATAAAGGGTCCGATACCAGTATCAGAGAAAATTCTTTGCTTTACACACGTAATTAATGTGATATATTAGTATTACAACGAGATTTTACTTGGAGCCCTCTGTTGAAGCGGCTTTTCAAGATAGGTAAAATGACCAATAATTTTAAACTACCCTATGGAATATAGCGTCACAGTCGGGTGCCTTTCGAAAGTCTCGTTGTAATATTAGTATCCCCTAAGCTTAATCTGCACGGTGAATCTGGCTGAGCAGGGGGGAAAGTCTTTGTAATTTAGGGCTATACACCTAAAGCGGGACAACCTTTTCTGAGGAATGATCTCCCGCAGAGACGCAGAGGCGCAGAGAATGACCGAAAATGACATCATCTGCGCATCTGCGCGAGAAATACCAAACTGGCAGGATGTCCCGCCTTATGGTGGTAGCCTAATTTAGCGACATTTAACCATTGAAGCGGAGGTGGTGACCTATGAATGTATTAGTAACCGGTGGGGCAGGGTACATTGGCAGTCATACGTGCTGGGAACTATTACAGGCCGGATATGAGGTTACCGTTGTGGATAATCTCGTTAACAGTAAGGAAGAATCTTTAAGGCTGGTCCAGGAGCTTGCCGGAAAGGACCTTAAGTTTCACAAGGTCGATCTGCTCGACAATTCGGCATTGACCGCTGTTTTTGACCGGTCTCCGGTCGATGCGGTGATTCACTTTGCCGGCCTCAAGGCGGTCGGAGAATCGGTAGCCATGCCTATGCGTTACTATAACAATAACGTCGTAGGAACGCTCGTGCTGCTTGAAGTTATGGGAAAACATAAGGTTAGAAATCTGGTTTTCAGTTCATCGGCTACCGTTTATGGAGATCCTCCCAGGGTTCCGATTACCGAGGATTTCCCACTCTCCCCAACAAACCCCTATGGCCGATCGAAACTGATGATTGAGGAGATCCTGCGGGATGTTCATGCCGCGAACGGGGCCTGGAATATCGCCCTTTTGCGTTACTTCAATCCGGTAGGGGCGCACCCCTGCGGCAAGATTGGAGAAGACCCGAACGGAATCCCCAACAACCTCTTTCCTTATATCACCCAGGTGGCAGTTGGCAAACTCTCTCGGCTTTCCGTATTCGGAAATGATTATCCAACCCGCGACGGTACGGGTATTCGAGACTATATTCACGTGGTTGATCTTGCTGTTGGCCACATCAGGGCACTGGAGAAACTTACCTCGAATCCCGGCGTGGTTACCTATAACCTCGGCACCGGGCGAGGGTACAGCGTTCTGGAGGTGGTATCGGCATTCGAGCGTGCATCGGGGAAAAAGATACCCTATAAGATTGTTGAACGCCGTCCAGGTGACATTTCCACCTGCTACGCTGACCCATCAAAAGCTGAAAAAGAATTGGGGTGGTCAGCAGTTCGGGGCATAGACGAAATGTGTGCCGATGCTTGGCGATGGCAGTCCGGCAATCCCAATGGCTACGAATAAGTAATATCGTAAGTTGCGGGATGGGGGGGGGAACAGGATGGTGGATGCGGGATACGGAATGCGGTGTACGGGATAGCCTACATATTCCTCTCCCTTGAGGGGTAATGTCATTTTTAAATTACGTCTGCCCCATCCTGGCGGCCTGTTCAATGGTTTCAAGCAGTTCTTCGCTCGTCATCGTGGGATATGTCCTTCTAAACAAAGATACTCAATATTGGCTAAATCATTGCATGAAGATCCCTTATTTGACATAAGGTCAACAGGGTAAGGGTATAAGATCATAAGACGATGGTTTTTCCCAAACCATAAGAGAGTTAACGAGTCAAAGTCAAGTGAGGCGCTTAAAAGCTTTCACGGGGCCCAACAATAAGGAAATGAAACCCGCCTTCACCGCAGTGGCTACGGAGCTGATCTACTATTCTTTTGGCTTGCGTTGGTGTTTCCTTTGGTCCTTGCACATAGAATGGCTTCCCATTTTGACCATATTCATAATTCTCAGGACAGGTTGATGAATCAATATCACCAAATATACCTGCTGCATTTTTATAATCACGGTGATAAGTGAACCCTAATTCTGCAGCATAAGCCACAGACCCTTCTATTAATTTTCTTGCGCATGAGGGACTTACAGATTTAAATGTTGCTCCTTCATGTGAGTCAAACAAAGGTTCTTTTACGTTATCCTCGTAATCAAATTTATTTACCACCTTAAAAAATGCGTTTTTAACGCCCAGGCAATATACATCCACAGTAAAGAGACTGGCTGCAATATAACCGTCTGGCGCTTTTCTGCTGATCAAGACATTACCTATACCTGCTGTAAAAATAGTATCAGGTACAAGGCATTCATGAATCGGGTAAGTTGCGTAACTGGCAGCTTTGGTTTTAGATAAACTGGAGCCTTTTTTTCGTTTTGCTAAGGCTTCTTTCTTCTTTTTAGCTTCTTTTGCAAGCTTTTTTTGACGTTGCTGTTCACTTATGGCCATTGTCAATCCTTTTTTGAGTTAATCCTTTGTTCAGTAGGGCGACGGTTCATCTTCCATCCCACGCATTGCGGAGGATAGAGAAAACTCAGCCCAATCTCTGCTTTCTTTTTTTTACTTTAATCTTAAGGTATTCACTAACATCAGGTACTTTTCGGCCTTTTCAGCCTCCGCCAATCATATACATGCTGAATAATTTTTTCTTAGAGGCTGTCCGAAAAGTCCTGGGAAACATCATCGGTATTGGAGACACCCCTACTTTCCAGATAGGCACTGGCGACTTATTTTGTGCCTTGTATCCAGCAGGAAAGCTTTTGTTTGATCCTTAACAGGCGTTGGGCATCAACGTGCCCCAATTTTCCGAGAAGAATATCGCTACTGACTACAACAATTCTGCTGATTCTGATAAGGCTCGGTAATTTCAGCCCAGACTGTTTGAAATCTGAATCATTGGAAGTGATTATTTCATCGAAATCAGAAATTTTTTGATCCAGTTGTGAGGATATCATACGATTGAGCCAATCGTTATAATCACCGGGCAATTGACGAAGTATGAGGGCAGGGCGAAATTTTCCTCCTGCCATGTCTGTTTGAGGAAATTTGAAGAGGGTTATCTGACCTTCGGCAATCATGAAAATGATTCCTTGAGATCATTAAGCGAGTAGGGCGACGGTTCATCTTCCATCCCACGCATTGCGGAGGATAGGGAGAACTCAGCCCAATCTCTGCTTTCCTTTTTTTTTATTTTAGCCTTAAGGTATTCAATAAAATCGAGTACTTCAGACTTTTCAGCCTCCGGCAATTCATATACATGCTGAATAATTTTTTCTTCAAGGCTCATGGTATTTTCTCCGCTCATGATTATTTATCATTTTTATTTACCATAATATTTATCATAAGATGATGAGTTTTTCCAGCACATAATACCAGCACATAATAGTTGAGGAATTATCCTTTCTTATCGCCTCTCACTGCCTTTCACTGAGTCCTTACTTACCCTCATGTCGCCCTCAAATTCCCCTCTTACTGTCCCGCACTGCTCAACACAAGAGTCTCACCTATGGCAGGCAGCATGAAGGGAACGGATGCATTATTTTGAATTTGCAGCCATACCAGGGAAGGGTCTTCCAGGGGAGAGGAAAAACGGTACCGAACCTCTTGGGGCCATCCCTCCTGATTCAATTTCATTACCTCGGCAGTCATGCCTGGTAACACGACGCGGCTTCCGACGAACAGGGGGTGGCTACGGTCCCGAAAGAAGGTCCCGAAGAATCCGCCTTCAGGCTCAAGAGTCAAGATCCTCTCATCGCTTCTGGATATGCGGATTGGCACGGTAAAGCCTAAATCAGAGGCCAGGCTTCTTATATATTGAGGGACCGATTGCCCTTTTAATGTCCTGATAATTGGAAGATAAATAGAGTAAAATCCCATAGCATTTACTACCACTACCGTTTTGTGGGAAATCGTATCATCCAGAGGTGCTGTCTCAATGGAATGTTGGATGTTCCGGCTCCAGGCGGAGAACCCATATATTTTCAGTGGCCACAATAAAGGTGCAAGGACAAGGTGTATGATAATGAGGATGAAGCAAAGCACATAAACCATAGCGTGACGAACGTAGGTCGTAGCATGGCGAAAGGCGCTACCGGAGGCATTTTGAGCAAAGGCATTCCGAGATGATCCGGTTACCGGCTTCAGGGAATTTTTCAGGGTAAAAAAAAACTGAGACAGAAGGCCCATAGCTCCAAGGCCAATAAAAAATAACATGCGCTCATTGGGGAGACTGGTGCATACTGGTATGACAGCAAGCATCATACCGGTAAACCAAAACCGGGCCAGGCGGTCCCGCCATAAATAGACCAGAGCAATAAGAAAAAACCCGATCAGGAAGGCGACTGCCCACGGACTCATGATGGTGGTTCCCAGGGAGTCTGTTTTCACAAGAGCAAATTGGCCCAGGAGCAGTTTCGTCGCTCGAATGGGGAGATTACTAATGAATTGACGAGGTGAGAGGAGAGGATCGATATACCATGCAAGACCGCACACACCATGCCCGGTTGTTCTATAGATAATACGCCAGACAGCTACTACAAGAGCATAAGGCACCATGCTTGCCGCTCTTTTTTGCCATAGGTCCTGATCAAGGAATAAAGCATAGGCAAACAGGTATCCACAGATAGTAATAGCCTCCTCTCTGGCAAGGAGCGCTACCCCAAGGCACAAGGAGGCCAGGAAGGCGGCTGAGGGACTTCGGTCACGTCTCCATCGATCATGGAGAATAACTGCTGCTGCTCCAAAGAAAAGAGCTATCAGCACATTGCGATTGGCAAGCCAACTGACTGGTATTGCATGTGCATCATCAATCGTATAGAGAATCGCTGCCAGACCGGCTACCCAGGGGGCACTGATGAGCTGTTGACCGATGATCCGTTGATAGAAAAGGGTGACCATTATCGTAGCAATTCCGAGCCAGAGCAGGCTATGCATATGCATAGCGAAGGGTGAGTTGGGCCAGAGCTGATAGTCAAGCCAATGGGTAAGGGCGCTTACCGGTCGCCAAAAGTCTAACTTCACACTTTCGAGTGTCCACCAGGGGATAAAGCCCTTCTCGATAAAGTACCGTATTCGCTGAGGACCGCCACCAAGAAAGGAGAAAATATCCAGAGATGGCCCTGCCAGCTTGTCTAAGGTGGGTAATCCTTGAGGAAGGAGGTGAATGGGCCAGCCTTGGATGGTCATTTTGTGGAAATAATCGTCTAAGACAAAACCGCTCCATAAGGAGGGCAGAGCCATGAGCATTGAAATTGCTGCCAAGACAAAAGGCAGGTGCTGATGAGCGAGCCATAGTCTCATATGCCGGGTTAAAAAGTTCTTAAATCGACCAATAAACCCTGATCGACCAATAATAGGCAATGACCGGTCAGCACCGGATCGCTCTGAAGTGTGAGCCACTCTTTTCCCTCATCTGATTTTGGTTTAGTTGGTTTTGTCTACCCGATTATTTTCTGGTTTGTGTCAAGGATTGTCTTAAGGGATAATATAAGGGATAATATCAAGCCCACATGCTCTTAATCAAGGGATATCTTAACTACTCAGGTTGGTCAGGCTGTAGGCTGTTAGGCTGGCTGTTATAGATTTCCAGAAATTAAGTGCAGTAAGATATTAAAAGTTTTAGGAAGATGGTTTGGAAGAAACCCTTTTTCAAAAGGGTTTCTTCCAAGAAGCCTTCTTTTGTCCTGCAACTACTTACCTGGAGATCTATAGTAATGCAGGCTGCAGGCTTGTAGGTGTAGGCTGTTAGTCGTTGTCTTTTCCTAGAGCCTAAATGCCTACAGACTATCTACCTGAGTAGTTACGGGATATCACCTATCCCCAAATACCCTACTGGATAGAGTAGAGTCTTATACTTGGCAAGGAGGTAAAAAACGATGTCAGGTAGATTTAGAGGGCTAACTGACTCATAGGGTTATCAGACACTTCTCTTACCCGTTCTCATTCTCATCCTTACCCCCGTCATCACTTTTATCCCCATCCTTGGTCTCCTCCTCCCCCTCATCATCCTCCTCCTCATCATCATCATCCCCCTCATCCTCATATTCTTCCTCCCCCTCATCCTCATCCCAACTATGATATTGTTCAGGAGCCTCGCCATGAGATTCAAGGATAACCGGCTTTTTGATCTTAGGGTCTGGGGGGTCAATGCGTTCCAATTTCACTTGGAATTCCCAATTATCGCCAAAGTCATATAAATAGGTCATAGTCTTGTTTGGCTTAAGCTCTATCTCGCCAATAAGAACGTCATCGGCCCAGGGTGGTTCATCCATATATGGATGGTATATATTCCTGGGAGCGCCAAACCGGGTTTTGTAAGTGAATTGATACAGGTGATCAAAATCAAAATCAAATGCATTCAGGATGCTGCCACTGAGATTGTCTAAATACATTTTTCCTGGTATGGCAATACGTCGCCAGATACTTCCCAGGGACACCTTAAAAATGTAGACTCCATCCTGAAATACACGTTCTAGAATAATAAGGTTATTACGCCATTCAGGAAAAAATGGCTGAATGGTCGGCTGTAATTTTCCGAAAGGTATGTTTCCATCACCCTCTTCCTCTGCCTCCTCCATTTCATCCATATAGTCCCAGAAGTTTTCCAGATCTTTCAGGGGAGAAGCAATGAGTTGCAAAAAAGCATCTCCGAGAGGTGTCCGATGTATCTCATTAATGTGCCAGCCCTTTCCACTCTCCGGCTTACTCTGTTGTACTGATATAAATCCAAACATATCCAGGAGGGCAACAGCATAGAAACCGGGATGATAAGAGATAGAACGCTCTTTATCCTTATCGCTTGCAACCTTTAGCCCTTTTGCCGGAATTTTCTGAAAGAACTGAAACCCGTTTAGAATAGCATTCCATGTCATTCCACCCCTTTCCCCAATAATCTCAGGATTGCCCTTGAACAGCCAGGTTTCCAGAAGAGTAAAATAGCGCTCTGTCAGGTTAAGGCTTCGCCATGATTCAAGCACCTTCTCGTCTAAAAAAAGGCGTTGTTTTGTTCCGGTTCCCTCTACATAGGTCATCCCTGTTGCGCGCAGCACGAGGTAAAGGCCGTGAATATAAGGATAGGATTTTTGCTGTGGCCTTTTAAGATCAATTTCGATCGGATGTGCCATTTTGGCATTCAGTTGAGGCAGCAGCTTAATAGGAAAAAAATTATACGTGCTGCTAACCGGCATACCTTCAGGCCCTATAAGGTGCAAGAGGGTTTCAAAGTCACGCAAAATGGTTCCGGGACCGTTCTCGTCAATAACTTGTTCGTGAAGAATCTTTTGGTATTCAGGTGTTAATTCATTATTAACGTTTTTCTTGTTAACCTTTTTCTTGCCGCTGTTTTTCTTATTGCTCGTCATAATCGATCGGTTCCCTCCCTTTTATATCAAAACTATCGTCAAAAACTTCATTTTTCGATTTCATTCATTATACTTTTTTTTCAATTCTGCTTCAAACAAAATAATCATGACTAACTCATGCATAACTCCCTATTTTGGCCCAAAGCCTGCCGAAAAGACAGTTATCAGTTATCAGTAAAAAAACTGAAAACTGATAACGGATAACTGATAACTTCATTATTGATGCCTCTGTAAATGATGTGTCAGCATTGAAAAATGTTAAAAAAAAAGCTATGATGGATAAAAATCGATGTATTACCCAAGTTGCGGCCAACTAAAGCAGAGGAACCAGGAGGCAGGATTGGAGATTCCGAAGTTGCTGGCTCTTTTATAGGCGTTAACGGAGCAGCACCCTCGATTAACTTCCTTGACTTACTGGTTCTTGACTTCTGTTGATTACTGAAGGGGAAAAATTATCATGATCAATATTACCAGATTGTACTGCGGAGAGGAAACTCCCAGTGACGACATTCGATACGGCCAGAAGATTCAAAAAAGCCACCATGGACTTCCGCAGTGCTGGGAGGGATCGGCTGACCGTGTTCCTTGTTCCGCTTCCTCAAGAAGGCCCATTGTGGTCTGGAACTCGACCAGAACCTGTAACCTAAAGTGCGTACACTGCTATACTGACTCCGAAAACGTTGCCTATAAGGGAGAACTGACTACGGATGAGGCCAGGAAGATGCTGGTCGACCTTGGAGGATTCAAGGTACCGGCCATTCTTTTTTCCGGCGGAGAGCCGCTTTTGCGCAAGGACCTGTTTGAGCTGGCCGCCTTCGCCCTGGAGCAGGGAGTGAAGCCAACGCTTTCCACCAACGGCACCCTGATCACCAAAGAAGTGGCCGGAAAGCTGAAAAGTACGGGTTTTACCTATGTGGGCATCAGCCTGGATGGAATCGGTGAGGTGAATGACCAGTTCCGTGGTATGCCAGGTGCTTTTGAGCGGGCCATGAGAGGGTTTAAAAACTGTGTGGAGGAGGATCAGCGGGTGGGCCTGCGCCTGACACTGACCCGGAAAAATGTTCAGGACCTGCATTGGATTTTTGACTTCATCGAGGCAGAAAACATCGACCGGGCCTGCTTTTATCATCTGGTCTATTCCGGACGGGGAAGTAACATCCGTAAGGACGACCTGACTTTCGAAGAGTCCAGACTCGCTATGGACATCATCCTGAGCCGAACTGAAGATTTCGCCAAACGGGGGCTGCCTAAAGAAATCCTGACCGTGGACAACCATGTGGACGGGATTTACCTGTATATGAAATTGCAGGAGAAAAACCCCGCGCGGGCACAAGAGGTTATGGATCTTTTGAAATGGAATGGCGGAGGGCTCTACTCAACCGGCGTCGGTATCGGTGAAATTGATTTTTGCGGAAATGTGCACCCCGACCAATTCTGGATGGACCATACGCTGGGTAATGTCCGCGAGCGCCCCTTCTCGGAAATCTGGATGGACACAAAAGACCCTATCATGGCCGGATTGAAAAACCGAAAGTCTTTGCTCAAGGGAAAGTGCAGCCGGTGCAAGTGGATCGATGCCTGCGGAGGGTCATTCCGGGTGCGTGCCTTAAGGGTTTACGGGGACCCCTGGATGGAAGACCCGCAGTGTTATCTCACCGCGCAGGAATGCGGTATCGATGAGTGAATTTTTTAGTGAGTAAATTTTTTGGTGAGTGAACCTTTTGGTGAGTGAATTTTTTGAAGATAGAACCTTTTGAAGAGCAAACTTTTTGAAAATAGAACATCTTGGAGAGTAAACTTTTCAAGAGAGTGAGGCTGTATGGCTGACTCATTTTGGGTCATTCAGGCGATATTTCTCCTTGGTTTTTTTCATGGGATCAGGGGAGATCATGTAATCGATGTTTTGAATTCCAGGGAGGCCGAGGATATCTATGACCGCCCTTCCTGGATTTCTTTCAAACTGGGGCTGATGCACCTTGGATATGCCCTGTGCTTCATTCTGCCTGTCTGGCTATTGAGAATTGAAATTCCCGGCCTGCTGCATTTGTCTTCCCAGCCAGCTCTTGGAAGCATTTTTCTGACCTTGGGGCTGTATAGCCTCTATGAATTTTTTTGGGTACCTCCAAAACAGCTCCACCAGCATGACCACCACCATGAGCACGAGCATGGACACCTTCACCACCAAAAGCCCGATGAAGTTGAACATGATGAGCATGATAAGCCGGATTCCGCAGGGCGGGGAGGGCATGTTAGTCACGTTCACCAGGATATTGACCGGCCAGAACCGGTGGCGATAGAGCATCCGGTGGCTTTAGAGCATAAGCATCCTCATGATCACCAGCATGAGCATCTGCATTTTCACGATCCGGATGCGGAGCGAACCCACTGTCACCAGCATCACCCCGGAATGATCAAACGTCTGGGGACCCTTCATAATCTGCTTTCGCTGTTGGCAGTCTCCATGGCTGCCCTTATTTTCCCCTTGCCTGGAATCCTGTTTTCCCTGGCGGTGTTTCTGATCGGGCTGTTTATGGCCATCTATCTTCTTTGCATTGTATATCGGGGCATGGGGATAAATCTTATGGGCAGGATCGATCATCTTGCCACCTTTCTCCTGGGAGTGATTGCCGGGCTGACTGGATTCCTGCTGCTGATGCCCTGACAGTATCCTTTAATTTCTGGAATGATTGCTTAGAATGATTACTTAGAATGATTACTTAGAATGATTGTTTAAAAAGGCAGATAAGGCAGATAAGGCGGGTAGCAGGAGGGGTTAAGCATAGTCGTTTCTGGAAGACTGAATGTCCATTTTTTCCATCAGGCGGTGGAGTGTATTTCGATGAACCTTTAACATATTGGCTGCTTTGGTCTGGTTTCCGTTAGCCAATTTTAGGGTCTCCTGGATATAAAACTTTTCCACTTCATCTAAGGAAAGTCCCACGTCCAGGGAAATAGATCTGGGTTTCAGTGTCTGGTTCTTAAGGCTGTCAGGCAGATGTTCGGGCAACAGTACATAGCCATTGGCCAGAACAATGGCATGCTCAATAGCGTGCTCCAGTTCACGGACGTTTCCAGGCCAGTCATGCTGCATAAGCAGTTCCTTGGCTTCCGGAGAAATAAAGGAAACCTTTTTATTGCCGATCTCATTATAGCGCGCTATAAAGAAGTTGATGAGATCAAGTACGTCTTCTTTTCTTTCCCTCAGAGAAGGAAGTGTCAGGGAGAGGACGTCAAGCCGGTAGAAGAGATCTTCACGGAACTCACCATCTTTTATGGCCTTTCGGAGTTCTTTATTGGTTGCTGTGATCAACCGCACGTCTGCATAGATATTTTTCTCTCCCCCAATCCTCGTAAATGTTTTGCTCTGCATGACCCGGAGGATTTTGGCCTGAGTATTAAGGCTCATATCGCCAATTTCGTCCAGGAATATCGTCCCTCCGTCCGCTTGTTCAAATTTTCCTCTCCTGGCGATATGGGCACCGGTAAAGACACCTTTTTCATGTCCAAAAAGCTCTGTCTCAAGGAGGGTTTCGGGAATAGCCGCACAGTTGACCGTAATAAATGGTTTGCTGGTGCGGGGGCCGTTGTAATGGAGGATTCTGGCTACAAGATCTTTCCCTGTCCCGCTTTCCCCTTGAATTAAAACCGTAGAGTCCGTATTGATGACGCGGGCGATAAGCCGGTAAACGTCCTGCATCTTTTTACTTCGCCCGATAATAGGTATCGCGCCGGATTTATATGGAGGAAGAATATCTTTAAGCTTTTTATTTTTTTTATTGTAATCCTTGTCAATGAGGGCGGCTTCAATCACATTTTTGATTTCTGCCAGGCGAAAGGGTTTGGTAACATAATCATAGCAGCCACATTTCATGGCATCAATGGCCGTATCTGCTGTCCCGTATCCGGTTATGATAATGACAATGAGCTGTGAATCAATCTTTTTAAGTTCCTTAAGCGTCTCCAGGCCATTAATACCAGGCATATTGATATCAAGAAGAACGATATCAAATTTTTCCTCCTCAATTTTCTTTAATGCCTCATTTCCATTGTAGACGCTGATAAACTTATAAGCTTTATTATCAAAGTATTCAGCAAAGATGTCGTGTATGCATTTTTCATCGTCAACTAACAGAACATTTTTTCTGGCCATAACAAATTCCTGCTGGGGGATTAAAATCTACTTTTACTTTCAACCCCAACAGCATATACGAGGTCTTTAGTAATAAGTACGTTAAAATCAATTTTATTTACATGATTCACAGAAATAACGGATCTTCTCAAAAACGTCAGAAGGTAAATCAACAAATTGAGCTCCTGCCAAGGTGTTATCCCGAAACTTTTGAATTCTCTTGATAGTGGCAGGTACTACATCTACGCGATCTCCTGTATTAGCAAAGGAAAAGGAAAGATTAATTTTGCTTTCAATATCCAGGTTAACTCCTTTGTGATCAGGAATGTCAAGGAGACATCCTCCGACACTGAGATCCAGTATGCTCCCTTGCAGTTTTTCAATCTTATCATTGAGTTGTACCTCGATGCATGCTGAAATCACTGTTTGGATTCTGTCATGTCTTCGAAGAGAGATTCTTTCTATCGAGTTTGGATAGCTAAGGTAGATCAAAGGTAGTCTGGTATCGTTGATATTTTTCAGCACCTTTGCTTCAAACCCGCAAGCATTGCCACAATGTATATACCGAACAATGCATGTGCATCCATCAGACAGGTTCACATAGGCTCCATTCAATATTGGCATATCAATAATGACAAGATGTTCCGTCTTCCAGCCCACAATGGAAGATTTGTATCGAATAATTTCAGGGCTACCCTTAGGTTGAATAAAAATTATCAGACCGACATCCAGGGAGCCTTTATTCTTTTGCCCTTGAGATTGCAAATCGTCTGCCCTTTACCGAAGCCCATCTTAATTTTTACACGTATCCTGTCAAAAGTTAAATCTATATAAATAGAATATCTTCCCTGCCCTATATTTTTTCAGAAGGACACCGCTCGCTCTTGAAGCGGGGCGTCCAAGCGCCTATGAATATTTTGAATTGCTTTGAGAAATAGATTTTTTCGAAGAGAAATTACCCTACCAAAAACGAAACTATAGTAGCATTAAGAACACTGATGAGTCAACAATATTCTTAATCCTTTTTTGCTTTCGGATCTCTTTCTTCTCTTCTTTTTTACCCCGGTTGGAAAGAGAAATTGATATGGTATATTTTTAAGCTCAAATGCTCTTTTAAGAAGCATCTTTAGCATAAAGCTCCAGATGAAAAACGCTTTTATCTTCCGTTTCAAAGGGAATGGTCGTTAATGAACTCCCCTCCAGGGAGAGATGTTTGATGGCTGATCCTCTTCCTAAAATCATGACAGGTACGGAGATTTCAAAGTCACACCCAATATTGGATAATTCCGTTTTGGCCATGCCTACGACCATATTGGTGATTTCCCCTGCACCATCGACGATTTCCTGCTCATTCTCAACCTGGTCACCCAGCATATTTGAAATTGCTGTCTGAGCAGTTTTGGTATCCATACTGAGTATGACCGAGCCTACGATATTTCCCGTCAGCGAGATGACGCCGGTGATTTCTGCCAGGGAATCCAACCCTTTTCTTGCAAAAGGCTCTTTGGGGGTTATCTGCATGAAGATCATGGTTTGAAAGACGTCTTGAGCGGCAGCGATAAGTGCCTGAACTATACTTTGGAACAATTTTTCATTCATAGCTTTTTATTTTCCTTTCTCTGATCAAGCCCTTTCTCTGATCAAGCCCCATCTCTGATCAAGCCCGTCTCTGGTCAAGCCAGTCCCATTACTTTATCTATCTTTTTCTTCAGCTTATCGGGAGTAAAAGGCTTGGTGATATAATCATCGACTCCACAGTTGAGAGCTTCTTCGAATTTGGCCATACTTCCTTCGGTAGTGAGCATAATAATCGGAATGTGCTTTTTATACTTGGCCTCTTTTATCTTTTTAACAAAAGTTAATCCATCCATCTGAGGCATATTCCAATCGCTGATGATCAACTGTACTGTTTTAGGATCTAATTTTTTCAGCGCGTCTTTGCCGTCAGATGCCTCAACTACATCTACATCGACACCGATCTGCTTCAGGCCTTTAATGACCAGCTTTCGCATCACCATAGAATCATCTACTACCATCACTTTTAAGCTCATGCTACTTCTCCCTGTTTCGCTATAAAAACACTCATGGCCAAATCTTTCCTTTGGTCAACCACGTAAAAATGGCATTTCCACGATAAGGCATCAATCCTGTTCACTAATATATCTTTTTTCGGCCAGCCAGGGATAGATCATCGGGAATAACGGGAATGGATTTTATATTTGTCCTCCTTGCCCCACCCACTTGGGTAATAAGCGTTGATCATACTCAGTAAACTATGAAACATTCAATACACGGCAAGTATATAAAGGTGCAACAAGATGAGAGTTGTTATTGCCTTATCGGTGACTTTGTGATAATCAATAAGGGTAATAACCATGCACACACACGGTGAATGTGGATTATTTATACATCCCGTCAAGTGGTAAGGAGGCCAGCGATTCCTGACTGCATTCTAACACATTGATTATACGTATATTATTCAAATTGCTTTTCGTAAAGAAAAGCTTATAAAATTCAATAGGTTATATAAAATGTTAAGCAAAAAGGAACCGC
>Ga0307378_10007812_pt1 | contig 14336 bp, 10 predicted proteins | sample UN1MG_FD_202238 | JGI IMG/M metagenome (GOLD analysis project Ga0307378, IMG submission 202238) | Soil microbial communities from Risofladan, Vaasa, Finland - UN-1 | ecosystem: Environmental > Terrestrial > Soil > Coastal area > Acid sulfate soil | place: Finland: Risofladan, Vaasa | collected...
TCTGCAGTGGATTTCTTCACGAGTTTGTAAAAGCTCGTTTACCACTCTAATGAGTGCAAATTGGCAAATACGCGATCTTAATGGCGTGCAAAGCCACAGACGCTACCTTTAACGTTGACCAGCATCTAAAAGTCGAATTCAATTAATACTTTATGAGTCGAATTCAATTAATACTTTATGATTTGAGGTTATACTAATCCATATTGACTTGGTAGTAACAAGAGGCGATGAAAGATGGGGGAATTAATGCGTGTTCAGGGGATCTGTAAGCGGTATAAATTAGCGAACTTAGGTAAAGAGCTGGTAGCGCTGGATAATGTATCGTTCGAGATAGAAAAGGGTGAGACGCTGGGGATCATAGGAAGGAGTGGTGCGGGCAAGACAACGTTGCTTCGCATGCTTCGCGGTTACGAGCGATTTGACGATGGTTTCATAGAACTGGATGGTGCTCGGGTAACGCCAGATTCATCATATGGAGAGTTCAGAATTCTCCGTGAGAAGACTGCTTTCCACCTTCAGCGCTCTTTCGCACTCTATAATATCTCCGTGATTGACAATGTGATAAAACGGTTACGAGCAAAACAGGTGGGTTTTGAAGAAGTACCAGAGTTTGAGGATGAATACGAGGAGTTGAAGGAAGAGGCATTTAAAATACTTGACCTTGTGGGACTGCGCGACAAATGGAATCATCTTTTCACGATTTTGAGTGGTGGTGACAAACAGCGGGTTTTGCTTGCCAGACAACTTGCGAAAGAACCTTCTTTATTACTGCTTGATGAGCCCGGCACGATGTCAGACCCCCTAACGAGAAAATATCTGCTTGAGAGTTTGAAAAGGGTGAAAGATCGAACTGATTTGAGTATGTTGCTCGTCTCGCATATGCCAGACGTGCATAGATCTCTCAGTGATAGGTTGCTCATGATGGATAACGGGAGAATAGTAGAGGGAGGCGATACTGAGAGTGTGATCGAGAAGTTCTTAGCGCCACTTGAGCCCGTAAAACCGTTAGCACCGATAAAAGATGAAAAGCATACAATGGTCTGGATTGATGGCGCTTGGAAGAAATACGATCTCGTCACTTCCCGTACATTGATAAGGACGATTGAGATGCAAGACCTCAATATCAAGATCCCACGGGGTGATATACTTGGGATAATTGGTCCTTCCGCAATGGGTAAGACGGTATTGATGAGGTTATTGGGCGGTTTTGAGAAACCTGATAGGGGGCATATTCTAATTAGGATAGGAAGAGTGGACTTTGCTAATATTGCGGAATATGGTGAACGGTCAATAGAGGCGAGAAGCAAATTAGGCATTATTCATCAAGAGTTTGCACTTCCACCTTACCAGCTCATTCTGGACTTCATTTCTCAAAAGATAGGGTTGAAGAAGTTCGAGCTGGTAAAACAGGCGCAGGAAAGGGCGAGAGAATGTGGCATAAGTGACGTCACACTTGATGTTCTTTTACGGCTCGCGGACATGCCTGAGGATGAAGCGAAGGGGAGACTCAACGAGTTAGGGCTCGATCTGGATATATTGGATGAGTTGTTTCCTAAATTACCTGCGGTGGAAGCATTAAAAGCCGTTAAACCATACCTTAGTGCGGTGAATCTACCAGAAGATATATTTGGGCGTTATATCTCTGAAACGAGCATGGGAGAGGAGATACGACTTGCAATTGCTGCGCTCTTAGCTTCAAACTGTGAAATTCTGCTATTAGATGAGCCTTTTGGTGACATTGACCCGATTTCGCTGCGTATTGCAACAAATGCACTGAAAGATTTGAATCGTGAGTTCAACACTACCATTCTGGTTGTGAGTCATCAGCTTGACGTAATCCGAGAGCTTGCACACGAAGCGATCTTAATTGATGAGGGCAGAATTGTAATGCGAGGCAATCCCGATGAAGTCTGTGATGCATTCATCGATAAAAGCTTTAAAGAGCTGGAATAACACTTTCTTTCTGAAGAAAGTTTGATTGATGCTCCGCTGGTGTAGTTCGGCCAAGCATTTGGGCCTCTCGAGCCCACGACCGGGGTTCAAATCCCCGGCGGAGCATTGTTTTTCGCAATTTAAAACCATCTGGAGCTTATTTCAGTACCACCATTTTATGTTAACATTAGAATCACCAGATACGAAGACTTTTTGTTATATCAACGGAAGTTAAAGGCGTAAAGTAGTAAAGACAATTGTGGGACAGACAGACTCTGAAGCAGCAGGAAAATCCATCCTGAACACGGAGGAATTTTCTGTCGAGTTTCTATAAAGACTTGATCTCTCCCATGGGTGAGCGCTGACCTATACGAAACCTGGCGCTGACGAAAACAGTGACCAGCGTCGATAGCTCATGCATCTCTTCAGCTGCTGTATGGCTAGACCCACGGCTGCTTCCCGAGGCAGTATCCCTCTGGTCTCCATCTACTATAGCATTTGCTTGGTATTGCGACGCACCTTCTCCTCGATGGCCTGAAATACCGCCGACTGCCAGGCACCCTGGTACTCCATGGCCGCGCAGATCACTCCACCTGCATTGGCGATAAAATCGGGAACGCAAATCACATCTTTCTCGTGAAGGTATTTTTCAGCACCATAGGTGATGGGATTGTTGGCACCTTCGACCACCAGCTTAGTTTTCATACGGTTTACGTTGTCCTCATTTATAACATCGGGTTGCGCTGCAGGAATCCATATATCGCACTCGATTTCGATTACTGCGTCACGGTCGAACTTTTTTCCGTCCGGATAATCGGTTCACATCACACTCTTGCCCGCCTTCTTCAGCTCGATCAAGGCATCAACATCAAGCCTTAGTGACGGGTTCCCGCTCCTTATGCCCGATACAGAGCTTCTTAGAGATGTAAGATAAAATAGGGTCAGCAAGTCATCCTTTCTAACTATTATTTACTTATGTATACATGCCACATCTAAGTGTCAACTTCCCGCTAAGCGGGAGGCATCAAACCAGCCCTCGGATGAGCGTGGACGCTGATATAAGGAGATGAAGAAATGGGGAAAGAAATAGCCGCATTCGATTACGAAGAGGAAAGAAAGACGTTCAAATGGGATATTCCTGAAGACTACAATTTTGTTGAGGTTATCAGAAGATGGGCAGACGATAGAAAGAAGTTAATGGCTATTACTGAGCATCCAGACGGGAAGGTTGAGAAAGCAGGATACCGGGACGTATGGAACAGTGCTACGAGAATTGGAAACGTCTTGCGAGCCTCAGGCATACACAAAGGTGATCGGGTTTTGGTACTACTTCCGAGAGGAATGGACGTTTATACGGTAAGCATCGGTATTTGGGCAATAGGCGGCGTTGTTGTCCCGTGTACAATAATGCTCAGGAGAGCAGATATAGAATATAGAATTTTGGATGCCGGAGTCAAGGCGTTAATTTCAAGTGATGCAACTGTTGCTGATGAGGTCGATGCGATTAAAGGTAAAATTTCAATTGAAAACCTTTTCTTCTTAGGTCAGCGGGAAGGATGGCGGGACTTCCAGCAGGAGGTCAATTTGGTCTCGAACGATCTAAGGCTTGAAAAAATCAAAGCAAATGATTTTTTAGCCATCAACTACACCTCAGGGACTACGGGCGCACCAAAAGGAGTGCTACACACCCATTCATTGATGTACTGTTACGATAGGCTGAATAGATATTACTGGTGGAATACACAATCAGACGAGCTCTGCTGGGCAACAACAGAACCTGGCTGGGCTAAATGGTACTGGGCGCCCTTTGGGGCTATTTTAAATGCCGGCGCTACAAACTTCCATTACTCAGGCAGATTTGAACCTGAAAAATGCTTTGAGCTGCTTGATAAATGGCGGATAATAAGAGCCTGTATGACCGCAACGGAACTCAGGGCTATGGCAACAATTGATGACGCAAACGAGAGATACGATTTGACGGACTTGAAGGTCATTTTAACTGCGGGAGAGCCCTGTACACCAGGCATTATTAGATTCTTCGACGAAAAGTTCGGAATAGCTGTTAGGGAAGGGTATGGCCAGACGGAAACGTGTGTTATTGCCTGCAATGTACCGGGAATGGAGATAAAGCCCGGGTCGATGGGCAAGTTTACACCGGGGGTTGAGGGGGCAATTGTGGATACCGAGACAGGAGAACGAGTACCAACGGGCGAGAAGGGGATAATTGCGGTTGTTAAGGATCATCCGATGCTCTTCAAAGGATATTATAACAAACCAGAAAAAACCGCTGAATGCTTCGTTGGGAATTGGTATTTGACGGGAGACCTTGCAATGATGGATGAGGCGGGATACCTATGGTTTGATTCACGAGCTGATGACGTCTGTATAAGTTCAGGATACCGAATTGGTCCATTTGAGGTTGAGAGTGCCGTTGATTCGCATGAGGCTGTACTTGAATGTGCGATGATACCAAGCCCAGACCCTATAAGAGGAGAGATTGTGAAGGTTTTTGTCGTCATAAAGGAGGGATACGAACCATCAGGAGAACTTATCAACGATATTCAGCAGCATGTCAAACGGATAACTGCGCCCTATAAGTACCCGCGCGAGATCGAATTTGTTAAGGAGCTACCAAAAACGATTAGTGGTAAAATCAAGCGTAAAGAGCTCAGAATCATGGAGTTTGAGCGAAAGAGAGAGGTGATTGAAACGCTTAAAGAAAAAGGGTTATGGCAGAGGGTGGACTAGAACCTCAACCTACATCACCGCGGAATAAATTTCTATGCTTAATTTATATTTTTCCAAATAACGCTATCACATCAAATATTTTTTCGTGTAAAAATTGAAAAATTCTTATATGCCTTTATGCTTGATGTATAATTATATGCAAGAATATAAATTGTTTATAGCTGGAGAGTGGACCGATTCATCCACAGACAAAACTTTTTATGATATCAACCCTGCAACACGGGATAAGCTCGCATCAGTCCAGGTTGCGGGTAAGGATGATGTGGATCTGGCAGTGGAAGCGGCATGGGAAGCTTTCAAGACCTGGAGCGAGACACCGCCGCCCAAACGGGCCATGGTGCTATTTCGGGCCGCGCGGATATTAGAAGAGAGGAAAGAAGAACTGGCCGTTCTGATGACTCAGGAAATGGGTAAAGTGCTCCCCGAGACCAGAGGTGATGTCCAGGAAGCCATCGACATCACGTTGTATGCGGCCGGAGAAGGACGGCGGATGTTAGGGGAGACCACCACCTCGGAATTGAAGGACAAGTTCTGCATGACCGTGCTGCAGCCCATCGGTGTGGTCGGTATGATCACACCCTGGAACTTCCCCATGGCAATCCCCGCATGGAAACTCATGCCGGCCCTCGTCGCCGGCAATGGCATTGTCATGAAACCGGCTAGTGATACGCCGTTGTTGACCATCAAGTTGGTGGAGACGTTGATGGAAGCAGGTCTGCCCCCTGGTGTGATCAACTTGGTGTTCGGACCTGGCGAGACCGTAGGAGCGGCCGTTGTCCATCAGCCTGATATCAGGGCGATATCCTTTACCGGCAGCCTGGAGACCGGAAAATGGATCATGGGTGAATGTGCTAAAGCCGTGAAACGTGTGTCACTGGAATTGGGCGGCAAGAATCCGATTATCATAATGGACGATGCAGATATTGATCTCGCAGTGGACGGTGTGATATGGGGCGCCTTCGGCACCACGGGACAGCGCTGTACAGCAGCCAGCAGGGTCATCGTGCATGAGGCGGTGAAGGATGAGTTCACCCAAAAACTCCTGGCCAGGACACAGGCCCTCAGGCTTGGCAACGGGCTGGACCCGAAAACGGATGTCGGCCCGGTGATTAATGAGAGCCAGCTTAGGAAGATCGAGAAATATGTCCGTATAGGCCAGGATGAAGGGGCAAATCTGCTAACAGGGGGTAAAGTGACCATTCAGGGTCTTCCAGGCTTCTTCTTTGAACCCACCATCTTCACGGACGTTGGATCTGACATGCGGATAGCCCAGGAAGAGATATTCGGTCCAGTGGTTTCTCTGATCTCTATATCTGGATTGGATGAAGCCATCGAAGTGGCGAACAATACCAGCTACGGCCTCTCGTCCTCGATCTATACCAGGGATATAACCAGTGCATTTAGGGCCATTAACAAGATCGAAGCTGGTATCACCTATATCAATTCGTCCACCATTGGGGCTGAGGTCCATCTCTCGTTTGGCGGCGTGAAAGGTACGGGCAACGGTTTCAGAGAAGCCGGCACCGATGCCATAAAAGAGTTCACCGAAGTAAAGGCGGTGTATTTCGATTATAGCGGGAAGCTCCAGAAAGCGCAGATAGAATGAATAGGTGAGTGAGAAAAAAAGATGATAGAACCGCACGGCCCCCGAGCAGAGGAGATCGTTCAGCGTGACTGTAGCATCATTTCACCGTGTCTGTCGCGCCCGTATCCGCTGGTAATCGAGCGAGCCAGAGGAGCTACCATTACCGATGTGGAAGGGAAGACGTACATCGATTTTGGCGCGGGCACCGCGGTGATGAACGTGGGGTATTCAAATCCGGAGGTTTCGGCTGCCGTAACTGCGCAGCTGGAAAAGATAGCACACGGTGATTTCTCAACCTTCTTTGCCGACCCGCCGGTCAGACTTGCAGAAAAGCTCAAGCAGTTGACCGGCTATGACCGCGTGTTTTTATCTAACAGCGGTACCGAGTCGGTTGAGGCCGCCATCAAACTGGCAATGTGGAAACTCGACAGGCAGAGTTTGGTAGGCTTTTACGGAGCATTTCATGGCAGGACACTCGGGGCACTTTCCCTGACGTGCTCGAAGATCAAGCATAAGGAGCACTTTCCCACTCTACGGGTCGTACATGCCCATTACGGGTATTGCTATCGGTGTCCACTCCACCTGGAATATCCTGACTGCGGTATTAAATGTGCCAGACAGATCGAGACGGTGATTTTTAAGAAAGAATTAAGCCCGGAAGATACTGCCGCGATCTTCGTGGAACCGATACAGGGCGAGGGCGGCTATATTGTTCCGCCACCTGAATTCCACCAGGAGATCAGGCGGATATGTGACGATAATGGCGTTTTTATGGTGGCTGACGAGGTGCAGTCAGGCTGCTATCGGACCGGTACGTTCATGGCCATGGAGAACTTCGGCGTGCGGGCTGATATCGTCTGTATGGCGAAGGCTCTGGGGGCCGGTCTTCCCCTGGGGGCGACCCTTTCCAGTAGCTCTATCATGGACTGGCCGCCGGGCACCCATTCCAACACGTTCGGCGGCAACCTGCTCGCATCGGCTGCATCCCTTGCTGCTTTGAATTACATGGAGAGGGAAGAGCTTGGAACGAGGGCTCAACACCTGGGCGCTCATTTTATGACGCGGCTGCGAGAGCTGCAATCGCGGTACCCCACGATTGGTGATGTGCGGGGCTTGGGTTTGATGATAGGAGTTGAGATTGTAAAGCCTGATGGGTCCACAGACCCCGAGACGAGGGACAGGATCGTGGTTGCAGGGTTCAAGGCGGGTATCGTACTGCTGCCCTGCGGCGACTCGGTCATACGGTTCTGCCCGTCGCTCGTCATCACAAAGGAAGAGGCGGATACGGGTCTGGACAGGTTCGAAGCGGCATTAAAAAACCTTTCTTTTTAAAAGAAAGCTTTATCAAAGAAAGAATAATTGAACCGTCTTTATCTACAAAAAGAAGCCGTTTCCTGAGTTCTTAGAGGTTCGAATGATACTTGCGATCACCGACGTGGTTAGGGGGCTTTGCACCTACGTTATTTCACAGATTTTACAAGGAATTTTTGATTATTCTGCAGTTGACTTATGATTTTTTAGTTAACCTTATATCGCTTCACCGTTTCTTCCATAGCCGATTTGGGGTTTGGGTTAGGCGTTTTTCCAAGCGGGATTAACGAATATAAAATCCAAATGAAGTCTCACATAAATCTTTGAAAAAATAAAAGAGAAAGCTATAGGAACGCTATAGCTTTGGAAATGTTTATATAATAAGCGTAATGAACCTTCATTCCGCAACTACATCTGCAAATCCAACTCTTCTCGATACCTTATTTACCCGTATTTTCACACTATCATCTTTTTTCGCGTTGGGTACAAAAACAACAAATCCCTCAATTCGAGCTATTCCATCGCCTTCTCTACCTACTTCCTCTATCTTTACGTCGTAGGTCTTACCCACCTCTATAGGGGAATCAAATCCCCTTCTTTCTCCACTATATTCCATACTTTTACAAACCTCTTTTTCGTTTTTTAGTTCGTGATACAAAAGAAAAAAATCGCTTTCTTTATGAAAAAAAGTCGCTTATTTCTCGTTACCACACACTAACTACTATAGCCTTTCCTTATATATAGGTTACAACTCAAAAGCTGAAAACAGGCAATCATTTTTACCTGGGTCAAATCTCCCGCCCGTTCTTCCATAGCCGGTTCGAGGTATTGACAGCAGATCCAAAAGTAGAAAAATAATCTTAACCCTCTCTGATAGCCGACCGGATACTTAATGAGGCTATTCACTTCTTCAGATGAAACAGCCCCTTAATTTTTTATCAGAGAATGACAGAATTTAGCAGAGCTAATCAGAACAAAACAAGACGGTGAAGCCCAAAAGATTCTATTTACTGTACTGAAATTATTTGCGCTTTGGATAAGCCTTTAACTTAGAATTATTTGATTGTTTTCTTCCCGTCGCCCTTAACCCTTCCTTCTCGGTTTCTCCCGCTCTTTCTTCTATCTGCTCCTCTAACTCTTTTATTAGACCCCCTTTATCAAAATGTTCGAATTTTGATTCGCAGTCCTCACACCAGAAGTCCTGTTCCGCTGCTACTTCAAATAAGACACATTGACAGTGGCATTGGTAAAACTCCCCGCTTCTTTCGTATTCAAGTTTCTTTCTTAATATATTTAAATCGTCATCCGCTTCTTTATCCATCATTTTCTTGACATTATCGCGATTAAAGCTCCACCAATAGGTGATCCAGCCGCTATCATCATTACGTTCAGTCCTGTATTCGGCCATCCTGCTCTCATATAACTTGTAGAGAACTTTTCTTACAGAAGTGAGTTTGATATCGTTTAGCTCTGCAATCTCGCTTTCGGTTATTTCCCTATCTGGGACATTTTCCATCATCTTCAGCCCGTCTTCCCCCATCGTTTTCCTGAAATATTCCCTTACCAAAAGATTATCTGTTTCGAACATTATGACAACGCTCCACAATAGTAGTTATAACGTCTGAGTAGATAAGCCTTCGCAATATTTCTACCGGTAAAAATTTGAAAAGAAAGCGTAATCAAAGCTTATTTCATAGCCGCTTCGTTGGGTTTTTGGTTCAGCAGTTCTTTCCATTAAGAAAGAAAATTTGCTTATATGCTCTGAGTGTACATTATAACATGGTGATGCAAAAATGCCTGATGACAACGTGATTTATATCGGAAATAAGTCAGTGATGAGTTATGTCCTGGCAGTAGTGACGCAGTTTAACAACGGCTTGAGTGACGAGGTATTAATCAAAGCAAGAGGCAGAGCGATCTCACGGGCCGTGGATACTGCAGAGGTAGTAAGGAATAAGTTCATGCAGGGATTATTAGATGTGAAGGACATAAAGATGGGAACAGAGCAGCTCGTAGGGGGAGAGGGAGATAAGATGAACGTCTCTTCGCTGGAAATCACATTATTGAAAGCAAAAGCGTAAAGTTATCAGAATCTCTATCCACGGCGATATATGAGTGAGAGTATAATCAATCATCCTCTTCTTTTTCTTTTTTGATTGACTCGTAACAGGTGGAAACTACAGGAAAATTTTGATTTACTCCTCTTTCCGTTCCATCATTTATATACTTTTGGGATGTTTTTCGATGTTTTCGGGGGTTTTGCAAAATCCTCTATAGATAGTAGCGGGATTGTTCCCTCCATGGCTATTGGCTGTACTTGTATCGTGTATCATGCATCTTCATCATGACTATACGATCCTTTATTCCTCCTCATCCACCACCTTATATTCCGCATCTACGGGACCCTGCTGCGGTTCTTCCTGTGGACCACCTGCTTGTTGCTGCTGATACTGCGCTCCTGCTTGTTGATAGGTACGCATTGAAATATCATGGAATGCACGCGTCAGTTCTTCCATCTCAGCCCGCATCTTATGGACATCCTCTGTCTTTATCGTATCTCTTAGCCGTTCTATGATCGCCATGATTTTCGTTCGTTCGTCACTCGTGACCTTATCCGCCAAATCCGTGAGAGACTTTTCGGTGGTATAAATAAGGCTCTCTGCTTGATTCTTCGTTTCCACAATCTCACGACGCCTCTTATCCTCCTCTTCAAAGCGCTTTGCATCCTCCATCATCTTATCTATCTCAGTTTGCGAGAGTTTGGTTGACGCAGTGATCGTGATCGCCTGTTGCTTTCCCGTACCCAGGTCCTTCGCAGTGACATTCAATATGCCATTGGAATCGATATCGAATGTCACGTCAATTTGAGGCACGCCCCGTGGCGCTGGCGGAATGCCCATCAGATGAAATCTGCCCAGGCTGGTGTTATCCCGTGCGAATTCGCGCTCACCTTGGAGCACATTAATCTCAACACTCGTTTGACTATCTGCTGCAGTGGAAAATATCTCGCTCTTCTTCGTGGGTATCGTGGTATTTCGCTCGATTAATTTGGTAAAAACGCCGCCCAGTGTCTCAATGCCCAATGAAAGCGGAGTGACATCCAGAAGCACCACATCTTTGACTTCGCCTGTTAATACGCCCGCCTGTATTGCAGCACCCATTGCCACGCATTCCATCGGATCAACACCACGCTCGCCCTGTGCACCCACGTAATCCTCAACGAATTTCTGGACTATCGGCATCCTCGTCGGTCCACCAACGAATATTATTTTGTTTATGTCTTTCGGGGTGAGTTTAGCATCCTTTAATACCAGCTCTATTGAGCCTTTACATTTTTCTACGATTGGTCTCACGAGTTCCTCTAGTTTCGCCCTCGTAAGCTTCATGACGAGATGTTTCGGTCCCGAGGCATCCGCAGTAATGAAAGGCAAGTTTATATCGGTCTCAAGCACATTAGATAGTTCTATCTTCGCTTTTTCACCTGCCTCTCGTAACCGTTGCAACGCCATCTTATCATTCCGCACGTCTATCCCCGATTCCTTCTTGAATTGCTCTGATACATAATCAACGATTGCAGTATCCATATCTGTCCCACCCAGTTGTGTGTCACCACTCGTGGATATAACCTCAAATACTCCTTCGCTGAACTCCATTATCGTTACGTCCAGTGTGCCACCGCCGAAATCGAATACCAAAATCTTCTGCTCCTTCTCTGTTTTATCAATCCCATAAGCAAGTGCTGCAGCAGTGGGTTCGTTAATTATTCTAACGACTTCCAAGCCTGCAATCTGACCTGCGTCCTTCGTTGCAGTCCTCTGATTGTCATTGAAGTATGCCGGCACTGTTAAGACCGCTTTGTCAACTTTATCGCCCAAAAATGCTTCTGCATCGTTTTTTATCTTCTGAAGCATAAACGCAGTTATCTGCTGCGGCGTGTACTCCTTGCCATGAACCTTCACCTTATAATCGGTTCCCATCTTCCGTTTAATTGCCGTTATCGTGCCTTCTGGATTGGACACCGCTTGTCTCTTCGCAGGTTCGCCAACCAGCCTCTGTCCATCTTTCGTAAACGCAACATATGAAGGGAACGCTTTACCGCCAAGGCTTGTCCCTTCAGCACTTGGTATAATCGTGGACTTCCCACCTATCAATGCAGCCGCAGCCGAATTGCTCGTTCCAACATCTATACCTATTGTTTTGGCCATTTTTTTTAGCCTCCATAATCCATTATATCTAATAACTATTATCGCCTTTATTCCATATAAAAGTTTACCGGCTGTTGGTTTTGAGACATCCCTATCCTTCTGATTCCCACAGCGTTTTTCGTTGCTAACGTCCTGTTTGTTCTCATTTCTATTTTATGGTCATCACATCAACTCTGTTTATATCCGTTACAATCATAACCGTAACTCTTTATTACGTTCAACGCTATAATTCTAAATATGGCTATTGATGATAACGAGCGAGAGTTAAACGAGGAACAAGTTGAGGAGCGTGAACGTGTCATAGAAGTCAGCGTTGAAGACGAGATGAAGAGCTCGTATATAGACTACGCGATGAGTGTAATTGTAGGAAGAGCCCTTCCTGACGCTCGTGATGGACTAAAACCGGTACATCGCCGCATATTATACGGCATGCATGAGCTTGGTGTCGCACATAATAGATCACATAAGAAATCCGCGAGGATAGTGGGAGATGTCATGGGTAAATTCCATCCTCACGGTGATGTTGCCATTTACGATACTATGGTGAGAATGGCGCAGGATTTTTCTTACCGATACCCATTGGTAGACGGCCAGGGTAATTTCGGCAGCGTAGACGGAGATTCCGCTGCTGCAATGCGATATACCGAAGCGAGGCTGTCAAAGATAGCTGAAGAGCTGCTGATTGACCTTGATAAAGATACCGTCACCTGGAGCCCTAATTTTGATAATACAATGAAAGAGCCGCAGATTTTACCCGCAAAGTTGCCTAACCTCTTGATAAACGGCTCTTCCGGTATTGCGGTTGGTATGGCTACGAACATGCCGCCACATAATTTAACTGAAGTGGTGGAGGGCATAATAAGAGTGATAGACGAGCCAGACGTGAGTATTGGTGAGTTGATGCACATAATAATGGCGCCTGATTTTCCCACAGGCGGAATCATTTCTGGCTATGATGGTATAAAACGGGCGTATGAGACTGGTAGAGGCAGCATAAGGCTACGAGCAAAGGTAGATATAGAACAAACGGCTAAAAGAGAGCAAATAATTGTAAAGGAGATACCATATCAGGTAAACAAGAGCAAACTGATAGAAGAGATTGCGGAATACGTCCGGAAATACAAGGTGGACAACATTACAGGGTTACGAGACGAATCAGACCGCAAAGGCATGCGGATTGTAATAACCTTGAGAACTGGCGCTAATGCCCATATCATTTTAAACAAGCTTTATAAGCGCACACAATTGGAAACCACGTTTGGTGTCATCAATCTTGCGCTCATAGATGGCGAGCCACGCGTATTAACGCTCAAGGAGCTCATTGAGAGCTACATAAAGCACAGGAAAGAAGTAACGATCCGTAGGCTGCACTACGAATTAGAGCGTGCAGAGAAACGGAAACACATATTAGAGGGCTTGATCATCGCAATATCAAACATAGATGAGGTGATAAGGCTCATAAAAGCGTCAAGCGATAGCAAAACTGCTCAATCCGCGCTGATCGAGCGATTTGAGCTGAGCGCAGAGCAGGCGAAAGAGATACTGGAGATGCGGCTTTCGCGATTGAGTGCCTTAGAGCGAGACAAAATAGAGACCGAACGGGCAGAGCTTGAAACAAAAATAACGTGGTTAAAGGAGGTATTGGGAAGTGAAGCCCGCATATTTGGCGTTATAAAAGAAGAACTGATAGAGCTGAAGGAGATGTATGGCGATGCGAGAAGGACAGATATAGAGGAGATGGTGACGTTAAGCGAGCGAGATTTTATAGAAGAGGAGGAAGTAATCCTCTTTTTAACACATCGTGATTATGTGAAACGAATATCGGCGAGTATTTTTAAAGGGCAGTTGCGTGGTGGAAAGGGAATAGCCGTGATAGATAAGCGAGAAGACGATGTTGTCGTTAATTTCATACGTGCATCTACAAGGGAACGTCTGATTCTGCTTACCGAATATGGGAAGGCATACCAGGTGAAGACCTACGAAATCCTCCCAACGAGCCGACATGCGAAAGGAAAACCACTGGTGAATCTTCACGGGCTGAGCGCAGCCATAGAAGAGAAGGAAAAAATTGTATCTGCACTTGCTATACCAGAGGATGTGGATGGTGCTATAGAAAACGCGTTTATCGTTTTCGCTACCAAACGAGGTGTGGTAAAGAGAAGCGCACTCGCGAATCTGAAGGCTATACGCATCACGGGTATCGTCGCCGTTAAGGTTGATCGACGCAAAGACGATGTGTTAGTCGATGTGGCGCTAATAACCGGTGGCGAGCAAACGGGTATAATCCTGAGTTCGAAGAACGGCAAGGCGATCTTGTTCCAGGAAGATGAATTGCGGGAGATGGGCAGATATGCATCTGGAGTACGGGGGATGAGATTGGACCCGGGTGATGAGATAGCAAGTATAGAGGCTGTGGACTTGAGTTTGAGTGATTCAAGACTCGTTACGATAACGGAGAAAGGTTATGGAAAAAGAACGAAACTGGATGCTTATCGCGAGACACACCGTGGTGGAAAAGGCGTGATTAGCATTCGAGGTGCAGAACGAAACGGAAA
>Ga0307378_10007813_pt1 | contig 14336 bp, 8 predicted proteins | sample UN1MG_FD_202238 | JGI IMG/M metagenome (GOLD analysis project Ga0307378, IMG submission 202238) | Soil microbial communities from Risofladan, Vaasa, Finland - UN-1 | ecosystem: Environmental > Terrestrial > Soil > Coastal area > Acid sulfate soil | place: Finland: Risofladan, Vaasa | collected...
AGACGGTCTCCCGGCTCCGCGAGGCCGGCGGTGTCTATCGGGCGAGCGGGTTCTGGTGCCCCTTCTTCCACGACATCATGGACCTCATGGGCATGGAAAACTATATGATCAAGATGTCGACCCACCCGGAGGTCGTCCAGGCGGTCACCGACCGCGTCTGCAGCTTCTACCTCGAAGCCAACGAACGGTTTTTCGCCACGGCCGGGGAGCTTGTCGACGGATTCTTTTTCGGGAATGATTTCGGCACCCAGATCGACCTCCTCCTCAGCCCCGCCCGCTTCGATGAGTTCGTCCTTCCCTGGTTCCGCAGGTTCACCGAGCAGGGCCACGCCCATGGCTATCAGGTCATCCTCCACTCCTGTGGATCGATCTACCGGGTCATCGACCGGCTGGTCGAGGCGGGTGTCAACTGCCTCCATCCTCTTCAGGCCAAAGCCAAGAACATGGAGGCGGAAAGGCTGGCCCGTGAGTTCGGCGGGAAGATCGCCTTTATGGGAGGGATCGACACGCAGCGCGTGCTCAACCTCGGGACTCCAGCCCAAGTGAAAGACGAAGTGCGGCGGGTCAAGGAACTGCTGGGTCCCCATCTTATCATCAGCCCGAGCCATGAAGCCATTCTCCCCGACGTCCCGCCGCGGAACGTGGCCGCCCTGGCCGAGGCCGCCCATGAATAAATGGCTCGGGCAACCGGAGAAGAAAGGTATGAAAAAAAGCAGCGCTGGATGGTTGCTGTCAATTCTCGCTCTAGCGATTCCGCTTTTCATCGCTCAAGGCCAAGAAAAGCCGCCTTTGCCGCCGCCGAATGCGCCGGCGCAGGTTAAAGTCGACGGGACAGCCCTGGAAATCATCTACCACGGCCGCACGATCTTCAACTGCAGGATCGAGAATGCCGCCGACCTGGATCGTCTGACCACAAATGATTTCAAGGTCGGTGAGGCCGTCGATCAAATCATTGCCTTTAACGCCAAGACATGGGACAAGCCGGTTGTCCTAACCGGGCTCATCAGCGGGAGCGAGGAATCCTTCCCCTGTGAGTCGGACCCAAATCCGCGGTCGCCGGCGATCGTCAGGCACAGCTCCGGGCTGAGCAAGAGCCTCCTCAACCAGGCCGTCTATGACCGGAAGTGGGACTGGGTTCTGTCCGTAGACGACCAGCCGCGAACGCGCACCATCGTCAAGCCGGAGCGGACCTCGGTCGCCGGCCACGATTTCTCCCTGCGGACCCAAGGCTACGAGATTATCCTCCGTTTCCGGCCGCGCTTCTACCAGGCCCATCGGGGACTCAAGCATTTCGAGCCCTGGACATACAAGGTCTGGGAAAGGCCGGTCGTCGGCTGGTGTTCCTGGTTCGCCTTTCTTGACGACATCACCGAGCGGGATATGCTCCGGACGACCGATGTCCTGGCCGAAGTCCTCGCCCCCTACGGCTTTGAGTACGTCCAGATGGACGACGGCTACCAGCGCGATATCGGACTCCCCGAGCTCTGGCTTGAGCCCAACGAGAAATTTCCCCACGGACTCGGCTATCTCGTCTCCTACATCAAGCGGAAGGGGCTGAAACCCGGCATCTGGACCAACACGGCCTTCGCTCAGACCGAATTCGCCGAGAAGCACAAGGACTGGTTTGTCCTGGATGGAAAGGGGAGGGTGGCCAGGGGGAACTGGATCCGCCACATCCTGGACGCTTCGGTTCCGGCGGCGCTCGACGGCATCGTCAAGCCGATCTACCGGGGCCTGCGCGAGGACGGGTTCGAATATTTCAAGGTTGATGCCCTCCGCCACCTGCGTTACGAAGGATATAACGCTTTCAGCGATCATTTTCGGAAGAAGCGTCTTGATGTTACGACCACTTACCGCAAGTACGTCCAGACCATCCGCGACGCGATCGGCCGGGATTATTTCATGCTCGGCTGCTGGGGTGTCAGGCCCGAGCTCGTGGGTATCATCGACGGCTGCCGGCTGGGCACGGATGGTTTCTCGTTCGCCGGTCTGTCCCAGTACAATTCGTTTAACAACGTTGTCTGGCGGAACGACCCCGATCATATCGAGCTTTCCGGGGCCGAAGCTTTCAGGTCGACCATGGTGACGTCCCTCACCGGATCGCTGATGCTGCTCACCGACAAGCCGGACGTGTACCGGACGCCGGTCGTCGAGCCGGCCAAGAGGTCGGCGCCCGTCCTGTTCACCCTCCCCGGCCAGGTCTTCGACGTCGATCCCTCGCGCTCCCAGGACCTCTGGCGTGCCGACATAGAGGTCAGCGGCAAGGAGCCCAAGGTATTCGACGCCGGACTCGTGCCGAGATGTCATCTCTATCTCCTAGAGGTCAACAGGCCTTTCGAGGATTGGATGGTCCTGGGCCGAACGGGCGGCGAGAATACAGCGATCAAGTTTGAAGACCTGGGCCTGGATAAAGAGCGCGAGTACTTTGTCTTTGAATTCTGGAGCCGGAAGCTACGCGGCGCCTTCAGCGGGGCGTTCCCTCCGGGAGAGGTCGACCCGAAATTCAACTGCCAGGTCTTCTGCATCCGGGAACGTCATGCTCATCCTCAAATCCTGGCGACGAACCGGCACATCACCGGCGGGGGAGTCGACCTCGTCGACGTCATATGGGAAAGCAACCGGTTGTCCGGTAAGAGCCGAGTTGTGGGAGGAGATACTTATGAGCTATTTATTTCCGTTCCGCCCGGTTATGTCTTTGATCGCGCCGAATGCGCCGCTGCATCCCTTATCAAGACCGAATGGGAAGGAGCGGTGTTGCGCGTCAGCCTGAAGTCCGATCAAAGCCGGGAAGTCGCCTGGACTGTGCATTTTCATGAGTGAACCGAGACTCGTCAATGGGCCATTTCGAGAGAATCCCCTTCTCCCTTTTCCTCTCCCACGTGTGGGGAGGAAACGGGCAGCGAACCCACATATCCTCCTCCCCGGGTGGGAGGAGGTCGGGAGGAGGGGGTTTCCATCGTTTGCATGCTTCGCAGGAGGTTATGATGATAGTGACTCATAGGGCAAGCCTGGCCTGCCTCGTCTTTATTCTTCTCCTGGCTTGGGCGGGGACGTCTCTCTTTGCTAAGACCTACGAGCTCTATTCGCCGGACAAGAAAATCAAGGTCATCATCCACGTCGACCGAGAAATTTCCTACTCGGTTTCTTGTGATGGGAAAGAGATCCTGAGCCTGTCCCCCATTTCCTTGACCATCGAAAGAGCCGGGGTCCTGGGGAAGGAGGCGCGTCTTTCCGGCGTCAAGACGAGGTCGGCCAACGAGAAGATCATCCCCCCCGTTCGGGAAAAGAGGGCGGTCATCACCGACCGTTACAATGAAGCCGTGTTCAATTTCAAAGGGAGCTATGGCCTCATCTTCCGGGCCTATGATGACGGCGTCGCCTACCGTTTTTTCACCAGGCTCAAAGGCCGGGTGAAGGTGGTATCGGAAGAAGCCGGCTTCCAGTTCGGCGGGGACCATTTTGTGTATTTCCCCGTCGTCGACTCCTTCCTCAGCTCGTTCGAGCGCAATTATTCCTATCTCCCGCTCAGCCAGATCACAGCGGAGAAGATGGCCTTTCTGCCCGTCCTAGTCGATATCCAGGACGGCCCCAAGGTGGCGATCACCGAGGCCGACCTGGACGACTATCCCGGGCTCTACCTTATGGGTTCAAAGGATGGCTCGCCGGCGCTTTCCGGCAAGTTCGCCGCCTACCCGCTGAAGGAAGAGCAGAAGCGGGACCGGACGCTGGCCGTCACCGAGAGGGCCGACCACATCGCCGAGACGACGGGGACTCGAGAGTTCCCCTGGCGCGTCCTGGCGATCGCCCGCCGGGACGGCGAGCTCGTCGAGAACGACATCGTCTACCGGCTGGCCGGGCCGTGCGCGCTCGAGGATACGTCCTGGATCAAACCCGGCAAGGTCGCCTGGGACTGGTGGAACGCCCTCAACCTCTTCGGCGTCGATTTCGAATCGGGGATCAACACCAAGACCTACAAACACTACATCGATTTTGCGGCCCGCTACGGGATCGAATACATCATCCTCGACGAGGGCTGGTCGGACCCGGCGGACCTCCTCAAGACCAACCCGGCGATTGACATGCCGGAGCTTCTGGCTTATGGGCGCGAGAAGAACGTCGGCCTGGTCCTCTGGTGCGTCTGGCTGACCCTCGACCGCCAGCTCCAGGAAGCCCTGGACCTCTTCGAGAAATGGGGCGTCAAGGGGATCAAGGTCGATTTCATGGACCGGGACGACCAGAAGGTGGTCAACTATTACAGAAGGGTGGCGGCCGAGGCGGCCAAGAGGAAGCTCGTCGTCGATTTCCACGGGGCCTTCAAGCCGACGGGCCTGCGGCGCGAATTCCCCAACATCCTGACCCGGGAAGGCGTCCTGGGACTCGAGTACAGCAAGTGGAGCAACCAGGTAACCCCCGAGCACGACCTCCTCATTCCTTTTATCCGGATGCTGGCTGGGCCGATGGACTTTACGCCGGGGGCGATGCGTAACGCCGCCGAGAAGAATTTTAAGCCGGTCTTCTCCGAGCCGATGAGCCAGGGGACCCGCTGCCACCAAATGGCTATGTTTGTCGTCTACGAGAGCCCCTTCCAGATGCTCTGCGATTCCCCCTCGGCCTATGGGCGCGAACCGGAGGTCATGGACTTCCTCGCCAAGGTACCGACCGTCTGGGACGAGACCGTGGCGCTCGATGCCAAGGTCGGGGACTACATCATCGTCGCCCGGAAAAGCGGGGAGGAGTGGTATGTTGGGGCGATGACCGACTGGACGCCGCGCGAGCTCGAGGTCAATTTCGGATTTCTGGATGGCGGGGAATATAAGGCCGAGATCTATGCGGATGGTGTGAACGCTTCGAAGTACGCGAGCGACTACACCAAGACGAGTACCGTCATCAAGGCCGGCGACCGGGTGAAAGTCCGGCTGGCGCCCGGCGGCGGCTGGGCCGCCCGCCTGGCCAAGCAAGGGGAATTAGAACTCGATTAGAAGCCGAATGCATTTCTTCTGGAATATCCCTTTCTGTTTGTCGGCTTGATTTCCTTTTCCGCTCAAGCTAAGGTCATTCATCAGGAAAGGAAAATCCACTGGTTTGACTTACCATAGGGGGGTATGGTATATTCAAGACGGAGGTCTTGGATCATGAAACAGATAACAACCCATGAAGAGGAATTGACCCGGCTCAGAAGGATCGAGGGACAAATCCGCGGCATCCAGAAGATGATCGAGGAAAAGAGGTACTGTGTCGACATCCTGACTCAGATCAATTCCATCGTCGGGGCCATCGAGGGAGTCGAGGAAAGGATCCTCCAAAGACACCTGCGAGGCTGCGTGGACCACTCGTTCGCCAAGGGGACCAAGGAAGACAGGATAAAAAAAATAAATGAGATCATCGATGTCCTGCGCAAGTTCAGAAAGTATTGACTCTAAGACAAGTGGGCATGAGGGAATTCCGAGGCGCCGGTCAATGGTTCGGGACGATTCCGGTGCTCTGCGCAAAAAACTCAGAAGGGAGGGTGAATAATGAACAAGACCATTATTTGTTTACTGGTCCTGGCGGTCACCTTGAATGCATTCCCTGTCTTTTCTCAAAGCGGACCCGGGGAGAACTCTATTCTTTCGGGATTGATCAAAGAGGCGCTGGAAAATAATCCCAGGCTCGAGGCCGCGGTCCAGCGGACGCTGGCGGCCGAGAAGGCCATCCCTCAGTCCGGAGCCCTGCCGGACCCGCAGCTCACCCTGGGCGCGATGAACCTGCCGGTCAATAGCTTTGCCTTCAACCAGGAGCCGATGACCGGGAAGCTCGTCTCTCTTATGCAGATGTTTCCGTTTCCGGGGAAATTGGCCCTGGCTACGGATATGGCCGAATACGAAGCCGCTGCAGTCAAATTTCAGCAGCAAGAAGTCCGCAACCAGATCATCCAGATGGTCAAGCGGGCCTATTATGACTTATATGCTATCGACCGGGCCCGGGAAACGATCGAAAAAAACAAAGCCCTGATGAAGCAGTTTGTCCAGGTGACCGAAATCAAGTACGCCACCGGTTCCGGCCTTCAGCAGGATGTTCTCCGCGCTCAGGTTGAGCTCTCCAAGCTCGAAGACGATTTGATCATGTGGGAGCAGAAAAGGGTGGCCGGCACGGCCCTGCTGAATGCGCTCTTGAACAGGGACCCGGATTCGCCGTTTGAGCTAACGCCCAAAGATCTGGCTTTGCTGGAGGATCCGCTGCCTCTCGTCTCGCTGAGTGAGGTCGAGGAGAGAAGGCCGCTTTTAAGAGCCTGGAAAGAAAGGATGGGCAGAGCTGAAGCCGCCGTTAAACTCACTCGCCGCGATTATTGGCCCAACTTCACTCTGGGAACAAGCTACAATCAGCGAGATAACCTGGCCAACGGGATGATCATGCACGACTTTTTTTCCGTCACGGTTTCCTTGAATATCCCTCTTTACTATAAGCGTAAGCAGGGGGCCAAGGTGGCGGAGAAGGAACTGGATAGGGCCGCCGTGGCCGCCGAATACGAAAATGCGCGGGCCGGGGTCCTGGCCGAGATAGAAAGCCTGAAAGCGGACCTCGAACGGAATAGAAAGAGGGTTGAGCTCTATCAAGGAGGCATCCTCATCCAGGCCCAACAATCGCTGGAATCGGCCCTGGCGGGATATCAGGTGGGCAAGGTTGATTTCTTGACTCTCATCAACAATTGGATGATGGTCGAAAACTACGAGCTCCAGTATTTCTTCGCCCTGGCCGATTACCGGAAAGCCTTGGCCGGTTATGAGCTCGCCATCGGCAGGGAAGCGACGAAATGAAAACAGTATTCAAAGGAGTCGGACATGAGGTCTAAGTCGATAGTTTTTCTGTTGGTAGGGATTCTCATCGGAGCGACGGCAATATATTTTTTGATGCCGAGGCCGAAAACCGCGTCGATCACTTCTCAGGCGGAGGGAAAACAACTCTATTCCTGCGGCATGCATCCGGAAGTCATTTCGGATAAGCCAGGGAATTGCCCGATTTGCGGGATGAAGCTCACACCTATCAAAAGCACTGCTTCCGGCCAAACAGGGACGGCAGCGGGGACGCCGGAAAAGGAGCGCAAGACCCTGTATTGGCGGGCCCCCATGGACCCGACCGAAATCTACGACCATCCGGGCAAGTCCAAGATGGGCATGGACCTGATTCCGGTCTATGAAGGGGAAGAGGCGGGAGGAGCCGGGAGCATGACCATAAACGCCGCCGTGCAGCAAAACATGAACCTGCGCGTCGCCCCGGTCGAGCGCCGGGATATTTCGGCCGTGATTCGCGCTTTCGGTAAGGTCACCTATGCGCAGGATAAAGAATTTTCGGTCAACACAAAGATTAGCGGTTGGATAGAAAAGTTATACGTCAACACGGTCGGACAGAATATCCGCCGGGGCGACCCGCTCTTGGAGATCTATTCGCCCGAGCTCGTTTCCACTCAGGAAGAATACTTGCTGGCCTTAAAAAATTACAAGAAACTGATGGAAAGCCCTTATGAGAATATCCGCCAGAATGCCCAAAGGATGGTCACCGTGGCCCGAGACCGCCTCAAGTACTGGGATATCTCCGAACCCGAGATCGATAGGATTGAACAATCAGGCAAGGTGCGGCGGACCGTTCCCTTGAAATCACAGCTGAGCGGGGTTGTCACCCACAAGGCTGTGGTCGAAGGCGACAAAGTCGGACCGGGAATGGACCTGCTCCATATCGCCGACCTGAGCAAGATTTGGGTGGAAGCGGCTGTCTATGAATCAGAGATACCGCTTCTCCGGTTGGGGCAGAAAGCGCAACTCGAACTGGATTATCGGCCGGAGTACAAACTCGAAGGCAAAGTCGATTTTATTTATCCCTACCTTGACCGGAGGTCGCAGGCGAACAATGTCAGACTGATATTCAACAATCCCGAGCTGATCTTGAAGCCGGATATGTACGCCACGGTCCGGATTTTTGCTCCGACGATCAGCGCTTCCCTGGCTGTTCCTGCCGAAGCCGTCCTCCATTCTGGGACCCGGGACATCGTTTTCGTGAGCAAAGGAGAGGGAGTGTTCGAGCCCCGCGAGGTGAAAACGGGCGCTGAGTCCGATGATGGGTTTGTTCAGGTTATCTCCGGCCTTTTCGATGAGGAGCAGGTTGTGGTTTCGGGGCAGTTTTTGTTGGATTCGGAGAGCCGGACCAGGGAGGCCATAGCGAAGATGAGGGCCGCCAGCGCGGGAAAGGCCCGGGCATCCTCGATGGAAATGCAAGAATTCAAGCCCGGGACTCAGGAAGCTCCGATCGAAATGCCCATGCCCAAGCCTCCTGAAAAAACCAGCCAGGGGGAAGAACAGATTAAGCTCCATATGGATGTCTCCGAGCTCTACGCCTGTCCGATGCATCCCGATTTTATAACGACAGACCCGAAGGCGAGCTGCCCGGATTGCGGGATGGCTGTCGTCCCCGCCAAACAGCTCGGCGATAAGGTCAATCTCGATAAGGCCGAGTTCTACACCTGTTCCATGCATCCGGAATTCCTGACGACCGACCCCGACGGAAAATGTCCCGAGTGCGGCATGAAGGTGGAGAAGGTCAAGAAAAAATAATCCGGGGGTCCGCCCCTGTGTCTCAGTGAGCTGAAGACTATGCAGCCAGCCGATATCCGGAGAAAGAGATGCTAGAAAAAGTCATTGAATGGTCGGTCAATAATCGCTTCCTGGTGTTTGTTTTCATATTGGCCATCGTCCTGGCCGGATTCGTCGCGATCCGGACAACGCCCGTCGACGCTATCCCCGACCTAAGCGATGTCCAGGTCATTATTTTCACGGAATTCCCGGGGCAAGGACCCAATGTGGTCGAAGACCAGGTCACCTATCCTCTCACCACTGCGATGCTCTCTGTGCCCTACGCCAAGGTGGTCCGGGGTTATTCCTTCTTCGGCTTCTCCCTGGTTTATATCATATTCGAAGACGGAACGGACCTCTATTGGGCCCGCAGCCGGGTTTTGGAATACTTGAACTACGCCGCCAGCCGCCTTCCCCAGGGCGTGATCCCTCAGTTGGGCCCGGATGCCACCGGTGTCGGCTGGGTCTATGAATATGTTCTTGACGGCGGGGACAAGTACGATCTGCAGCAATTGAGGTCGATCCAGGATTGGTACCTGCGTTATGAGCTGGCCAGCCAGCCGGGCGTCAGTGAGGTGGCCAGCATCGGCGGGTTTGTCAAGCAATATCAGGTCGAAGTCGACCCGCTGAAATTGCAGGCCTTTCACATCCCTCTTCAGCTGGTGCGCGCCGCCATCAAGCGCAGCAATAACGACGTCGGCGGCCGGCTGATCGAGATGGGGGAAACGGAGTTCATGGTCAGGGGCCTGGGGTACATCAAATCTCTAGCGGACCTGGAGAAGGTCCCGGTCGGGATGGGACCGAATAATGCCCCGGTCCTGCTCAAGGATGTGGCTCGTATCCATATCGGGCCGGAGCTGCGTCGCGGCCTTGCCGACTGGAACGGAGAGGGGGAAACCGTCGGCGGCATCATCATCATGCGCTATGGCGAAAACGCCCTGAAGGTCATCGATGGCGTCAAGCAAAAGCTCGAGGACCTGAAAAAAGGCCTGCCGGAAGGCGTGACCATAAAAACGGCCTATGACCGGTCTTCTTTGATCAAGCGCGCTATCGCCACTCTGAAAGAGAAACTGCTCGAAGAAACCATCGTTGTGGCTCTGGTCATCATGATCTTCCTTCTCAACCTGTCAAGTTCGTTCGTGGCCGTACTGACTTTGCCGCTGGCGGTGTTGCTCGCCTTCGTGGTCATGAGGCTTCAGGGCTTGAACGCCAACATTATGTCCCTGGGGGGGATAGCCATCGCCATCGGCGCTATGGTCGACGCCGTCATCGTCATGATCGAGAACGCCCATAAACACATGGAGCGGGAGACGATCAGCAGTCGCAGCGACCGCTGGAGCCTGATCGTCAAAGCCTCCAAGGAAGTGGGCCCGGCCTTGTTTTATTCGCTCCTCATCATCACTTTTTCTTTTATGCCGGTCTTCACGCTGCAGCAGCAGGAAGGACGGCTTTTCAAGCCGCTGGCCTTCACCAAGACCTATGCCATGGCCGCTTCGGCGATCCTGGCCATCACGGTCGTGCCGGTCCTCATGGGATATTTCATCCGGGGAAAAATCCGGTCTGAGGAAAGACATCCTCTCAGCCGGGTCCTCATTAGGGCTTACAGGCCCGTCATCGAGCTCGTCCTGAAGCATAAAATGATGACAATCCTCGTCGCCGTCCTCATCGTTGTCATCAGTATCTTTCCTCTCTCCCGCATCGGTTCCGAGTTCATGCCGCCGTTGGATGAGGGTGATCTGCTCTACATGCCGACCACATTGCCCGGGATCTCGATCACCAAGGCCAAGGAACTTCTTCAGCAGACGGACAAAATCATCGCCACTTTCCCTGAAGTCAAGTCGGTCCTGGGAAAGATCGGCCGGGCCGACACGGCCACAGACCCGGCTCCGCTGACGATGATTGAAACCACGATCCAGCTCAAGGACGAAAAGGCCTGGCGCCCTGGCATGACCATGGAGAAGCTCATCCAGGAGCTGAACGACGCCGTTCAATTCCCCGGCTTGACCAACGCCTGGACCATGCCTATTAAGACCCGGATCGACATGCTCAGCACCGGGATCAAAACCCCGGTGGGGATCAAACTCCTGGGCCCAGACTTGCAGACTCTGAGCGACCTGGGCGAGAGGATCGAAGCCGTGATCCGTCAGGTCCCGGGGACGGCCAGCGTGATATCGGAGCGGGTAACGGGGGGGAATTATCTTGATTTTGTCATCGACCGCGAAGCAGCAGCTCGCTATGGGCTGACGGTCGGCGATGTCGAGGAGATCATCATGTCCGCCATCGGCGGAATGAACGTCACCACAACCGTCGAGGGATTGGAGCGGTACCCCGTCAACGTGCGCTACAGCCGGGAACTGCGCGATAACCTGACGGCGTTGAGGCGGGTGTTGGTCCCAACACCTGCAGGAGTGCAGGTGCCACTCGGCCAGGTTGCCGACCTCCAGATCAAGAAAGGGCCTCCGGCCATCAAGAGCGAGAATGCCCGAAGAACGGCCTGGCTGTATGTCGATGTCAGGGACATCGATGTCGGAACTTATGTCAAAATGGCCAAAAGAATCGTCGACACTTCGGTCAGTTTTCCCTCGGGCTACAGCATCGTCTGGAGCGGCCAGTATGAATACATGCAGCGCGCCCAGCAGCGGCTGCGTTTGGTTCTTCCCGTAACGCTCCTGATCATTTTCTTGCTGCTCTATTTCAATTTCCGTAACATTACCGAAAGCCTGATCATCATGCTCTCGCTCCCGTTTGCCCTGGTCGGGGGGATCTGGCTGATGTGGCTGAGCGGCTACAACATGAGCGTCGCCGTCGGCGTCGGGTTCATCGCCCTGGCCGGTGTGGCCGCGGAGACGGGAGTCGTGATGCTTCTCTACATCGACAACGCTTATAAGGACCGTCTCCTGCATGGGCAGATGAAGACGAGAAAAGACCTTCATGCCGCGGTCGTGCATGGGGCTGTGGAAAGAGTGCGGCCGAAACTCATGACCGTCACAACCACCATCGCCGGGTTGTTGCCGATCATGTGGAGCAGCGGCACGGGTTCGCAGGTGATGAAACGCATCGCGGCGCCGATGGTCGGAGGATTGATCACATCCACGGTCCTGACGCTCGTCGTTATCCCGGCCATTTACTATCTTTGGAAGGGCCGGAAACTCAGTGCCGGCGAGAACGATGAGAAGGAAGAGAAGACGGCGGGCCAAGGATAAGAATCTGGGAGGTGAGTGATGAAAGAAATCAAAGCCTATATCCGCAAAATAAAAGTGGGGGAAACCGTTCATGCCCTGGAAAAGATCGGCGTTTTGGACATGACCATCTTGGATGTCATGGAAGTCGGCCGGCAGGCGGACCCGAAAAGCCTGAAGTTGTCCATCGAGATTGTCGAAAAATACGCTAAAGTCTCCAAGCTGGAAATTGTCTGCGACGATGATATAGTCCCGCAAATCGTTAAAACCCTGAGGGAAGCCGCCTACACGGGATCGTCCGGCGACGGCATAATTTATGTCACCGCTGTTGAGGAAGCCATCAAAATCAGGACAGGGCAGAAACAAGTGTAATCATGAAAATGAACCATCAAAGGGATGTGTCTCATCATCGGGACAACGAGCACAAGGGCCATCAATACGGACACAAAATGCGGCATGAAAATCATCATGCCCATATGGTGACGGACTTTCGGAGACGCTTCTGGGTCTCCCTGGCCATTTCGGCACCGGTCCTCCTCCTCTCGCCCATGATCCAGAGGTTTTTGGGACTGAGAGGAGTATTGAGATTCCCCGGCGATCTTTATGTACTTTTCTTCCTTTCTTCTTTTGTCTTTCTCTATGGTGGGTACCCTTTTCTCAAGGGAATCGTCGATGAGCTGAAGAGCGGGAATCCGGGGATGATGACTCTGATCGCCCTGGCCATCGCCACAGCTTACATTTACAGCGCGAGCGTCGTCTTCGGGCTGAAGGGGAAGATATTCTTCTGGGAGCTGGTTACGTTGATCGATATCATGCTCCTGGGCCACTGGATTGAGATGAAATCGGTCATGGGAGCGTCCCGGGCTCTGGAAGAGCTCGCCCGCCTGATGCCTTCAGAGGCGCACAAGGTCATGCCGGACGGAGACATCAAAGATGTTCCGGTCGAAAGCCTGGCCGGCGGCGACAAGGTCCTAATCAAGCCCGGAGAAAAGATTCCGGCTGACGGAGAAATCATTGAGGGCGAGACATCGGTCAACGAGGCTATGCTTACGGGAGAATCAAGACCAGTAGCAAAAGGGGTCGGCGCCGGCGTCATCGGCGGCTCGATCAATGGAGAGGGGTCGGTCACGGTTGAAATCAAGAAAACCGGCAAAGATTCCTTCATTTCCCAGGTTATCGAGCTTGTCAAACAGGCTCAAGAAAGCAAGTCTAAAACACAAGACCTGGCCAATCGGGCCGCCAAGTGGCTAACACTCATCGCCTTGACAGCGGGGGCTGTGACCCTTCTGGTCTGGTTGGCCGTTTTCAAAAGGGACTTTGCATTCAGTCTTGAGAGGATGGTGACCGTAATGGTCATCACCTGTCCTCATGCCCTTGGCCTGGCCGTGCCACTGGTGGTGGCTGTCTCCACTGCGCTCTCAGCTCAACGGGGCCTTCTGATCAGAAACCGGGCCGCCTTCGAACGGGCCAGAAATATCCAGGCTATCATTTTTGATAAGACTGGGACGTTGACTCAGGGAAAGTTCGGCGTCACGGAAACGGTAGCACTTTCTGATGACTTAGATGAAAGGGACTTGTTGAAATATGCGGCTTCCCTCGAATCGCACTCCGAACATCCGATTGCCCAGGCAATCGCCTCTTCCACGGAAGAAAAATATCCTATTGAGGGGTTTAAAGCCATCACTGGAAAAGGCGTGGAAGGAAGAATTAACGGCCGGGAAGTGAAGGTGGTCAGCCCCGGGTACCTTCGTGAGAAAGATCTATCTACAGAGGACGAGAGATTGAAACAGATCTCCTCTGAAGGGAAGACGATCGTCTATGTTCTCGTCGATGGAAAACTGAAGGGAGCCATTGCCCTGGCCGACATCATCAGGGAAGAGTCCAAAACAGCAATCGCCAAGCTGAAAGCGATGGGAGTCAAACCGATGATGCTGACTGGAGACAATAAACAAGTCGCCAGGTGGGTCGCCGAGGAAGTCGGGATCGATGAATATTTTGCCGAAGTCCTGCCCGACGAGAAAGCGCAGAAGGTCAAGGAGGTTCAGTCCAGGGGGCTTATCGTGGCCATGACGGGAGATGGCATCAACGACGCCCCCGCACTCGCCCAAGCGGATGTGGGAATCGCCATCGGAGCGGGAACTGATGTTGCCATCGAGACCGCTGATATCGTCCTGGTGAAAAGCAATCCGCTCGACGTTGTCTCCATCCTGGGGCTGGCCCGCGCGACCTACAGAAAAATGATCCAAAATCTCGCCTGGGCGACCGGCTACAATGCCTTCGCCATTCCCCTTGCCGCCGGAGTCCTCTACGCCTACAACATCCTATTGAGTCCGGCGATGGGGGCGGCTCTGATGTCGGCCAGCACGGTTATTGTGGCCGTGAATGCAAGGTTTCTAAAGATCAGGGCATGATTTCAAAGGGACAAGAAAGGATATGCCCTCCTTGATTCTTCACCTATTGACACCTGCATAATAAATGTCCTATACTCTGATCCGGAGGGAATCGATGAGACCATCCGGAAGCGCAGAGTACCTGGAAAGGCGCCGCCTGCGGGCCA
>Ga0307378_10007814_pt1 | contig 14334 bp, 15 predicted proteins | sample UN1MG_FD_202238 | JGI IMG/M metagenome (GOLD analysis project Ga0307378, IMG submission 202238) | Soil microbial communities from Risofladan, Vaasa, Finland - UN-1 | ecosystem: Environmental > Terrestrial > Soil > Coastal area > Acid sulfate soil | place: Finland: Risofladan, Vaasa | collected...
TTCGGTTTCTGTTCGTCAGGTCACAGCTTTGCTACACGCTTCCTTGGAACCCTGCCTCACGGCAACGCTCTTGCGCTTCGCTAACACTTCACCTCCATCAGGTTGTGTAGAGGACTTTCACCTCCAAATTGCCGAGCATGCTCGGCACACCAAAAATCGCGGCCCGTTCATACACAGGACCGCTCGGCACAATCAAGGCCGGCAAAGGCGGCCGGGAGCTGGAGAAAGTTGAATTCAAAGGCTCATTGAAACAAGATGTTTACGTGGCTGTGCCGGTGGGAACCATTAAGGAACGCTCGCCCGAGGCAGTGACCGAATGTGCCGTACCGGTGGGCGACTACACGCCATATATTATGCACGTCACTTATGATAATCTGGATATCTGCATCTCCAACAATTACCACACCAACGCTCAGGGCCAGTCCGGCGTCAAGGATATAGTCTATGGCATGCAGGTGCGTGAAGACAAGCCGTACGTGCTGGATTTCTCGAACGAACCGATGGTTGTGTTTGACCAGCCGCCCAAGAGCAAAACCTCTTTTTCACGCGGAGATGAGATCATGTTCGCCGCCGTGCTGATCGATCCGAATCTGGATATTATGATACGCGGGCTGGACGACACATCCGTCAAAGTTGACAAAGAGTACAAAGATGCAGACGGCAAAGTGATTCATACCGCCAAAGTAAACAAGTCGCTGGATCCGAATGTAGTGATCGCGCGTGCCGACGGCGAAGTCATCGCCGAGGGCGTCATGCCCTTTGGCTGAGCAGGCACATGCGGGTACACGTGGCGTGTACCAGACGATCTTCAACTCAATGGCGACGAGGAAGAACTGACCGTAACAGTGACTTATGAAACGCAGAAGCTTTACGGCAAAGTATCCTCACAGCGAAAAATCAAAATCCGAAAATAACAGGACATCCTAATAAGATAAAGAGGGCTTAAACTGCCATTCCTTAAGCCAACAAAGAAGCTGTTGACTGGGCAGGGTGTGCAAAATTTATTTTACACACGCGGAAAAATATTTATGATATCTCTACGTCAAATTATACCAATTGTAATAAAGATTTGCGCCTTTGTCATTTCGACCGGAGGGCCACGAAGTGGCCCGAAGTGGAGAAATCCATTAAAAACAGATTTCTCGACTCCGCTTCGCGGAGTTTACCCTGAGCGAAGCCGAATGGGCTCGAAATGACCCAAATAAGCGCATTTATTATGTACAATTAGTATTACTGGGGATATAGGAAATTTTAGCAAATGAGAGTTAATATGAAGACCTATTGTATTATTCTGATTGTTGTTTTTATCACAGTCACGTCATTTGGACAAAGCAAAGATACGTATACTGCGGAACTCCGAATTAATAAACCGTATTGCCTGTTAAATTTCATGGAGACACTCAGGACGAATGGCTATTACGGGCCGACTTTGTATTCCTTTTATCAAAAAAGCAAATACAATAACGATGAGAATTTAAAGAAACTCCTCCAGCAGTACAAAAGTTTGAAGATCACATATGCATATCACTTTGACGGCTACCCTAAATACAGATTCATGGCCAAGGATAAATCAACAAAAGACTTGTTTTATATTCTGAGTTCAAAATCTGAAAGCCTTGAAGATTTTAAGCAGATAACTGTTGGTATTATTCCGTTTCATGTGGGTAGCGGTGCAAAATATAGCCTCCTGTATGGCCCAAGTCGGCAAGGGTTTCTCTTTTGTTTCCCATCACGGCGTTCTTTCTTGTAATCCATTTCAAAATGCGGTTTAATAACTGCCAAATCAATTGTACGTAAACCATTGAACCTGCAATATGAACAAAGTCACGACATTGGAGATCTTATGAAAGCATCGAATCTGTTGTACAGCTTAGTAATCGCACTGGCACTATTAACATCATGCTCGGTTTTCGAGCCGGGAAGTAAACGCGTCGCGTTATTCGACGGAAAAACCCTGGACGGCTGGACGGTCCTCAAATGCGAAGCGGCCGTCGACAATGGAGATATCCTGATCGTAGCCGGAAATGGATTGATACAAACCGAGAAAAAATATGGCGATTTCATTCTGGAGTTCGAATGGAAGGCCCTTCGGGACGACAAGTGGGACAGCGGCGTCTATTTCCGCTACGATTCCGTGCCGGAGAACCAGCCCTGGCCCGATCGCTACCAGGTCAACCTTCAACAGGGCAGGGAAGGCAATGTGGGCAACCTGGAAGGAGCCAACAGCGAGGGACTTGCAAAGACCGGCCAGTGGAATAAATTCAAGCTCACGGTGCGCGGCACAAAAGCCGCGCTGGAGATTAACGGAAAATCCGCCTGGGAAGCGGACGGCCTTGAAGGTCCCGAAGAGGGATTCATCGCTCTGCAGGCCGAAGTGCCCGGGGGCGGACAATACAGGTTTCGAAATATCTACCTGACCGAATTGGATTGACCCGTTAACGCATAAGCCAAGGCGTTAATCGGAATCATTATTTTTGCTGTATCGGACCCCGATCTGCTGCCGGACATCGGGGCCGAGCAGCGAGTAACGGTCGAGTGTCAGCAAGTTTTTATCCTATGAGTTCCGATTTTAAACGGCAATCTACTTATTGTCGTATGCCTGGCACATGTTTGTCAATCAGGTCGCTTTGCCGCCTTTTGCTACCGTCAGACGAACGGAGATAACTCGATAGAGCACCGCCAGAACGAAGATCAATACGACCAATCCCGCGGCACGTAAGAGAAGTTGGTTCAACATGGAGCTGTAACGGCGAGACTCCATTAAATCGTCTACTTCAGCTAAAAGTGCCTTGATGTCGTTTGCCGCCTGTGAAGTCTGCTGAGCGGTGTCACGGTAATCGGTGATATTGAAAGACGATGGCTCTTTCTGCGAAGGCTTGTTCTTGTTGAATTCCTGTACGACTTCGCCTGTGGTTTTCGCCGCTGTCTGCCACGCCTGGACCGTTTCGGTTATATTCTTGACCACAACATCAATCGAGCCGGCGGTCTTGTCCAGCTTTTCAAGAGTATCGTTGACGGCGAGTGAGGTTTTTTCGGCCTGCTGGAGCGTTTGCTGAAGACCGGCCTGCTTATTGTCAATTTCTTCAACAAACTTCGTCAACTGCTCGCGAAGCTGTTCCGGAAATTTCTGAACCGACTGTTCCAGGCGGGCGCTGCTTTCTGAAACCTGCGCCAAACTGCTCAGGAAGGATTTGGTCATGTTTGTCTCTTCGAGGTCGAACATCAGCAGTTGCAACTGCCAGCGAGTGGATTCGGGCATTTCGGCAACTATATCGGAAAAATGTTCGGCCGTATCGCTGAATTGATGTATCGCCGAGGCCGTCCGATCCACGCCTTCTATAGCGCGGAATGGTGTCATAGGAATCTTCAGCACGCTCAGGAAAGGATTCGGCTGGTCCTTTTGTACCTCGGTCGCATATACGATTATATTGGAAAACGTGCCTTTGATGGGATTATTATGGGCAAACTCGGTCACGTTTTTGCGGGACGCTTCGAATACATCGTTTTTAAGAAAAATAACGCCGATACGCTGGATTTCCACTTCCAGACGTTTGGAGCCGTTTAGCGCTATCCCATGAGCATCTCCAAAGAGCGAGATGCCTTCGCCTTCTTCGAGATACATTCTTAATCTTGTGCACAGGGCCCACGTCTCGATGAACGCTACAATTGAGTCGTCATTGTCCAGCATTGCATTTATGCCCTGAACCATCCGCGCCTTCATTTGCAGAGTCGTCTTTTCCGTTCTCGTGCTGGGTACTCGCTCGTTAAGATCGTTCGAGACCTGTCTTAGCGTAGCCTTGAAGAATTCCCGGAATTTATCGAGCTGTTCGCGCAGTTCCTGCTTTGATATCTGGCCGGCTTTAGGAGTTACACCGCTGCCGATTGTACGGAGACCCTTCGAGCCGCAGCCTTCCAGCAGGAAAAGCGAAAGTATTCCCAGAGTTACCGTGATTATTAAGCCGCAAGAGTATGCAGTATATTTGTATGCCATTATCATGCTCCTTCAATCACCACTTTTGCTTTGTATCGCATCGCTTTCTAATGATGATCAAAGCATTCGTTTGAATTCATTTTATCATAAACATTATAGATTTGTAATGCTAAACATACGAGAGAAAAGTTGATGGTTACTGAGCCTAACGACTTAACAGTTGGCAGACGGACCGAATGATATTGTGGTCGATAAGATCATATCGATCCTCCGGCGGCGGAATTGCTCCGCTAAAAGTTATGTGCGGCCGATTCTGCATCGACGAGTCGAGCTTTTGGCCAAACGCCGAGAAATGGACCTGCGTTGCTTTTGTCTGTTCCACAAACGCCAGGATGTTATGGGGCCGAAGCCCGCTGCCCGGCAGAATTTCGATTCTGTCGCCGGCATGAACGATCAGTTTCCTTATCAGTTCGATCCCTTCGGGCGCGGTTTTTTCCTGGCCGCTGGTCAGAACACGACTGAAACCAAGATCTACTAACTGATCGAGCGCTTTCAATGGGTCAGCAGTCACATCGAAAGCCCGATGAAATACGGTTTGCCAGCCCCGGGCGAGTTCGATGATCCGCTTACAACGCTCTGCGTCAACCGTGCCGTCGGGGGTGAGTATTCCGAAGACCAGGCCGTCAACACCTCGCTCGACGGCCAGCTTCGCATCGTGCCGCATTACCGCCATTTCCGCCTGCGTATAGTAGAATCCGCCCGCTCTCGGGCGAATCATGACCATTACGGGGATATTCAATCGCTTCTTTGCTTCGATTATCGACCCCAGCGATGGCGTCAGACCCCCGAGAAAAAGCGAAGAATTCAACTCGATACGATCAGCACCAACTCGTAATGGCTGAGTGTCATCGAGTTTTACATTGCTATAGCATTTTCTCAATAGCGTTTTTGAGAGCATGCAACTCTTTCTCAAGAATGTTCCATACCCGTTCGATATCAATCCCGAGATAGTCATGTACAAGCACATTCCGAAGGCCGGCAATCTTAAACCAGTCAATACCGCTTTCTTTTTCTCTGGTCTCATCGGACAGACGCTGCGTCGATTCAGCTAACACCTGCAGGTTCCGAATTACAGCATCCTGTATGAGTGTAGAGTTTATGAACTCCTGCTTGTTTTTCCCGCCCACCTAAGATTCTATTCGTCCGATGCATTCGTGAATGTGGATCAGATAGAGCCTGTCATCTTTCATATTGGTTTCGCCTCGCGGAGCACTCGCTCTTTGATATACCAATGCAGCCCATTTTCTGTGACGACATCAACTTTGCGATTGAGAAGCTGCTGCAGGTCCATGAGCAGGCCGCCCAAATCAAACAGGCTGCGTCCCTTTTCCAGGTCAACCAGAATGTCAACATCGCTGTTCTCGTCGGCTGTGCCATTCGCAACAGACCCGAATACGCGAAGGTTCGAAGCCCCATACTTGGCCGCCAGAGCAAGTATCTGCTCTTTCTTATCCTGGATTATTTCTGCAGTACCCATACTTGCAACGACCTTATCAACTAAACCGGCTTATTTGAACTGTAAACAAATAAACAGAATATGTCAAATCGAAATCTGAAGCAGCAACATCCCGATGTGACAGACTCCTCACTGTGCCAAATCCGAGTCAATCCGCGGCTATAATAATAGAGTCCCCGGCAAAGCCTGCCCTGATTTAGCCGAAGCCCTGAGCCTATTCGGCTACGCTCAAGATAAACTCCGTCGAAGGGGAAGTCAAACGGACTCGGGACAGCGGCGCCTGTATAAATCTGTTTTTAATCTTCCTCTTTTTTCTTCGCGTATTGGGCGACGATCTGCTGCTGGACGTTGGGTGGCACCAGCTCGTAATGGCTGAGTGTCATCGAGTAGCTGCCGCGGCCGCCGGTCACGCTTTTCAACTGGCTGTTGTACTGCGTGACTTCCGAGAGCGGAACCTGCGCCTTGATGACGATGAAATTGCCGGCCAGCACATCCTGGCCCTGGACCCTACCGCGTTTGGAGGCCAAATCGCCGGCGATATCGCCCACGTTCTCGGCGGGGATGGTGATTTCTATATTGACGATCGGTTCGAGCAGGACGGCTTTTGCCTTCTGCAGAGCGTCGACGAACGCACCCTTGCCCGCGGCACGGAACGCGACCTCTTTCGAGTCGACCGGGTGATATTTTCCGTCATAGACGGAAACAGCAATATCCTGCATCGGGAAACCCGCGACGATGCCGTTCTGCATGACCTCGTTGATTCCCTTGAGGACGGCCGGCTCGTACTGGCCGGGTATTGAGCCGCCGAAGATGTCCCAGCCATACTGCAGCGGCGGGTCCGAGTTGCGTTCGGCCGGCTCGATGCGAAGGTAAACCTCGCCGAATTGTCCCGCGCCGCCGCTCTGCTTTTTATGCCGGTAGTGGCCCTCGGCCTTGGCGCTAATCGTCTCACGGTAAGGAATCTTGGGCTCCTTCGTCGTGATCGACAGCTTGAAGTGGTTTTTCATCTTTTCGAGCGTAACCCGCAGATGCAGTTCGCCAAGGCCGCTTGCGACCAGCTCTTTAGTCTGCTGGTCATGTGTGACCTTAAAGCAGGGGTCCTCTTCGCATAATTTTTCAAGAGCGGCGCTGATTTTCTGCTCGTCCCCTCTTGTGGCCGGTTCGAGCGCCAATGAATACATCGGCTCGGGCACGCCCGGCAGCTCAAGCCTGCCGGAAATTCTGCCGTCGTGTATAAGGTCATCGACTCTCAACTCCTCGACCTTGGCCAGGGTCACGATGTCACCGGCGATGCCCATATCGACAGGGTCATTTTCGCTGCCCTGAGATTTCAGAATATGGCCCGGGCGAATGCCCTTTTTCTCGCTGTTGCGCAGCATGTTGGTGTCCGACTTGATCGTGCCGCTGAAGATTCGGATAGACGAGTATTTCATATTCGAACGCGGATCGAATCCCACACGAAAGACCACACCTGCCAGCGGTCCGGCGGCGTCGGGGGTCAGATCCATCACATTCTCGCCGTCCTTGAGCTGAACGGGTTTTGCCTGGAGAGGTGACGGTGTGTATTTTGCGATAATATCCAGAAGCTCCTGAATCCCCACATCCCGGCGGGCATTGGTGAAGACTATCGGGATGATCGTCCCGGCTTTTAAGGCCTCCACAAAGACCGAGGCGATTTTCTCGGCCGAAATTTCCTCGCCGTTAAGGTAGCTATCCATCAACTCATCGTCAGCTTCGATAACGCTTTCGATCAGCTCGGTATGTGCCTGGGCGACGTTCATCAGAGGTGATTCGCCGCTCTCGTTTTCGATGCAGTCGATGATGGATGCCTTGTCCGCGGCGGGAAGATTCGCACAGCGGCATTGCTGACCGAAAGTTTCCTGAATATTTTTTATCAATTCGGGAAGGATCACATTCTCGGCGTCCATTTTATTTATGACAATAATCAGCGGCTTATCGACCTTAGCGGCCAATTCCGCCATTTTCCGGGTGTTGGTCTCAATTCCGGCAGCGGCACTAATGACCAGCACGGCTGTCTCGGCTGCCGGTATCGCTTTGATGGACGGTCCGACGAAATCCGGATAGCCCGGAGTATCGATGATATTTATCAGCTTGCCGGCGTGTTCGGCGTGAACCGTCGCAGATTGTATCGAATGCTGATGTTCTTTTTCCTCGTCGTAGAAGTCGCAGGTGCTCGTCTTGTCGTCCACGCTTCCGAGCCGGTTTGTAGCCCCTGTTTTATACAGCATCGCCTCTGCCAGAGACGTTTTGCCGCTGCCCCCGTGCCCTAAAAGAATAATATTCCTAATATCGCCGGTATTAGCCACTTTTGAGCCTCCAAAAAGCCTGTTTTTAGTTTTCCAGTAAAGCTAATTATATTACAACACTTCCGGGTCGAATGGAAAGGATTTTTTCAAAAAACTAAGGCCTAACCCCATGAAACAGGAAAATACGGCCTTAAGAGAGAAAATCGATGCTCTCCAAGCCTTACTTATCATGCCTTTGCCTCAGAATGTCTGCTATAAAGTTATAAGCAAAAAGGGCTGACAGCGTCTCAATCTGCCAGCCCTTTGAGTATCCTGAGCGTTTTGTTTCTTTCGATTAAATCCAGTCCCTATTAAATCCAAGCTGTGGGGCGGCCCGTGAGGGACGTCCCACACAAGTGACATGTTCGCTATTTCTATTGAGTCGCCTTTGAGGGTCAGGCCTTTCTTTAGTCTTTAACCTTGTAATGGCCCTCGAAATTTGTTGATTTTCTTTCATGGCAAGGTCTGTCCGAATCCGATCTTAGTCAGCGAGATGTTGGTTTACTCCTAAAGATTGGAAATGGAGCCTCTGTGAGCAAACACATAAAGAATATTTCCGATATACCTGCATCTAATCAAGGGATTCAAGAGACTCATAAAAACATTCGAAAACTGCTAAAGCTTAAAGAAAGGGCTGACCCTTAAGAAGTTGCTAGTACAACCTTTAGTTCTCAGCCTTCAGGTTTCAGCTATTGGTTTTTCTTAATGTTTTAATAAATGACGTCAGCATACGTTTAATCTCAACGATTGCGTCATTCTGGTCAAAATACTCTATTATGATTTTCTATTGTTTTATCGAATTATTTGCACAAAAAGCCTCACATAAGCAGCCTGATAGGGATGTCTCATAGATCCCGATGTTCGGATGTCTTTTCTAATTTAGATCCATACAGTAAGACACAGATGAATATGATACAAATTACAATTCCCAGGTAGAGGTTAGGTTTAGACATAAATTCTGTGGCTGGTAGTGTAATGCAAATAAATGCCCCCAATAACCTATCTTTTAATGGCAACTTCGTCTTTTTATAGTATCCACTTCTAATCCTCCATTGCATGATGATAGCCGCAATAAGGATAACAATGATAATAATAGATGTATAAGTCATGTTTTGTCTCAGATTATAATAGGGCCAGCCCTTAGTATAGGATTCCGCTGAAAAACCCCATAAACAGTTAATATTACCCACATTTTCAGCTCAAAAACGAAGGCTTTTGAGTAAAAAACAGGGTTTATCAGCAGAATCTATTCTAAGGGCTGACCCCATTAAGTACCCCGAACAGGAAGGCAGTCAATCATTATTTATTTTTTAAGGCCTGGCCCCTATGCCTCCTCGGATGTTAGCCAGATCACTGCAAATTATCAATTGAGACAGTAACAGTTCCATTGCGGTATTCCTTGAAGCCATCAGTGAACCACTGACCTGCAATATGCAAGTTTGCTTCAAACGTTGTAGAGTCACCTCCGAAGTCACGGAGTTCCGCTGGCAGAATAAAACGCAGTTCTTCGCCCATGAGATCAACAAGTTTGGGATGCTGAACTATGTTGAATACACGGATATTCTCCGCATTATATGCAATCTTTGGTCTTGAGCCACCTCGGCTGTAGCCAAACTCAAGCGCATCTAACCTGATGAGATCAAAATTCAACCGTAGTTTCCCGAGTGTTGCCCGACACGGAATAGCTTTGGGGGCCCGTTTGATGTCATCTTCATTAAGACTGTAGCTAATTACAGAAAAGCGAAATTGAAAATCATCAGGTTTTAGTACAAGTGCTTCATCCTTTGGTATGAAATATGGAATGACGAAGAATAATATCGATGCAATAAAGGCAATGACGGTAGTAACACCATAGACATGATTGTGGTAGCGATCCCACCAGGTAATAGATAAGTGCTTCCGGATTAGGTTCTCATCACAATTAGCGATTTCGGAAACTAATTCTGGTATTTTCAGTGCCCGGTAGTGAGAAATATGCAGTTTTCTTGCGATGATATTCAGTTCGTCACGTCTTTTTGATTTCAGCTCGTTTTGTATATCGTTCATTAGCAACTACCTACGAACATTTTATGGGCTAACGCTACCCCTCAGGAGCGACGCGCAGCGGCGTCTCACTGAAGGGGCTTGTTGGCATTTTTTGTTGGAATCATATTAATAATGTCGAACGGAAAGAACATTTCGCCCGCCTGTGAGAAGACAGGAACTTCTGCCTGTTTGCATGTAATGTCAACATGGCATGGATTATTAACATTGTCGTATTTAAATGGGTATTTTGTAAGGCATTCGAAATCCCGACTCGCACCATCATCATCTAAGGCATGAAGAAAAGAATCAAAATGCTCTTGATTGAAATCATAGGTCATCATTACGGGACGATCTGCAATGTCATCACATTGAATATTCATGGTATACTTACCATCACCTATAATCCTAATTTGAATTAGTGGGACCGCTAGAAAGGTAAGCGATGAAGACATAGCCACATTAACCACAAAATGCAGATATGCGCCACCGTCGGGTATATAGTCTGCCAATCTTGGGTCAAATTTCATTCTTGGCCCCATCTTCTCATTCAAGTCAATAACATCAAATTCACTAAAAGAAGCCAAATCATACACAAACAACGGTTTGATGCTAGAGATATGGAAAATAGTTAACTTCCTGCCATTGCATAAGCCATACAGGTCAGTTCGGATATCCCGATGTATTGCATACGAATAGACCTGCTCGACATTTTTCCCTGATTCTATATTTTCCCGGGGCCCCTTGGCATCCAAGACAAACCTAGGCTTACCTTCTATTTCCAATAGATAATCAGGTATGTATGTCAATTTACGGCTAGTGGTTCCAAACATAACGGACGGATTGTCTAGCTGCCGACTCCTAATTATTCTATAATGGCCACTTGCTGAATATCCGAGTTTGCGGAGCATCGGGGCTATAACATCTTCGCGTACTGCATCCTCATTAAATTCTGGATCATCTAGGGCATTGAAATCAAACTTACCGAAAAGTTTATTTTTAAGATTCATCTAATTACCGCCGCTTGTGAAATGCTAACAAGTTATTATATGCTTTTACTGAGAACACCGGATAAGATATTCTTGAAATTGGCCATTGACAACTGACCGCTTCAAAAGAGTTCCAATACGGCCCCGCGCAGCGGATTTAGACTCCGTCCCCGTCGGCGTTTCGCAAACATCCGAGCGTGCGCGAGAGCTTTCGCTTTTGGTTCCAAACGTCAGGGAATAACCGCCACAGAGAATATATACCGGAGAAGTCATATTTCCAAGAAAAAATGTGCCGGAAAATGCAAAATGACGACAAAGTGAGTTCCGGTGTGCTCAGCCGTGATTGGAAATCTGGTCTCGGGCTTACCTATGCGCTGGCTGGCCGGCGGGATGAGGCGCGGCTGGTATTGGCTGAATTGGATGCCGATTCCATGCCCTGGGATACCTGGTTTATAGCCCAGATATATGCCGTCCCGGGTGAGAAGGATGAGGCATTCCGATGGCTCGAAGCGGCGTACGGCCCCCACCACCACCCATACCTGCCCTGGATCATGCACCCTCCTGCTTTCAAACCATTGCACGACGACCCGCGATTTCAGGACCTGCTTCGGCGGTTAAATCTGTTGCGGTGAGGACATACTTCACGAGATTCCCTTGAGGCGCCATGGCCTCGAATCCGGACAACAGATAACTTCTTCGGCTTTTTCATCAATGTCGAAGTCATGAAGCAAGTTCAGTCAGGAGCTCGGAAAAGGCCGAACAGTGGCGGGCTAAGATACAATTCAAAACTAAAATAAAGTCCCTGCAACTGTCCCTGATAAATATCTTGATTCCGAGCGGCAAATAGTATATAAAATATGTGGACGATTTCCTTATACACAAACTGCCGGTGCCGTTATGAGCAAGAGAATCGGATTTACGTTAATAGAGCTTCTGGTGGTAATCGCTATCATCGCTTTATTGATGGCCGTTCTAATCCCGGCTATGAACAACGCGCGGGAACAGGGCAAACGCGCAGTTTGCCTCAACAATCTCAAGGGTCTCGTTTTGGCCTGGCTGATGTATACCGATGATAATGACAGCCGGCTTGTCCGTGGCCTGGCCGGCGATGACGGTTGGGTAAAGCTGCTGGGAACCCTGCCAAACGAAAGGCCCGTCGAAGAACAGTTCGATGCCATAGAAAACGGCCTCTTATTCGAATATACCAAGATGGCCAAGCTGTACCGCTGCCCTGTCGCCGGGCGAGGTGAAATGCGGACGTACAGTATCGTCCATTCCATGAACGGCGTCGAATTCACCGGCAGCGGCGAAGTATATACGAAACTGACGGAAATCACCAGGCCCGGCGAAAGAATCGTTTTTCTCGATGATTACGGCGAAGACTGGGATGCCTGCTGGGCCATCTGGTACACGCAGCCGTCATGGTGGAATCCGATCCCCATGCGTCATCATAAGGGCACGACTCTGGCGTTTGCCGAGGGGCATTGTGAATCGTGGGGCTGGAGGGACCAGCGGACGATAGATTACGGCAACGAGCCCTGGGTCATTTCCGAAGCCGGAACGGGAATAGACAAAAATCAGCCGGGCAACGTCGATCTCATGAAATTGCAGAAGGCAACCTGGGGGTCCCTGGGATACGAACCTTAAGGGGCACGAAAATTCAGCAAAAATGCGCATTACGCGATGGGATTAACCGCTTCGAAATACAAATCCACTTCGCCCCCAATGATTCGGCTCACACAAAATCCTTTATCGTTTGCCCCACGCTCGGATGACGATTGATCGACAACTGAATCAGGATGCGAACCTTAGCTTCGATATCGTCAAGATACTGTTTACTGACCCTGTTGGCTGACCATCCTTTACGGTTTTCCTGAGCCCAGCGAAGGGCGAATTTCTTGCATTGTGCACGGTTAATAAGACCACCATTCGATGCCATATTCCCTCATCTCTCTAAAAATGCGGCCAGGCCCATGAACGCACACACGGCGGGCACGCCTCCTTGCGGACTGAATCTCCCTGACCAGAATCCCCTGTATTATTAAAATGATTAGGCCGTATGTTTTTCATATTCGCAATTATCGCCGGGGCAGCAGGAATTGCAAGAGATTGTTCGAACGAATGCAGAAGTCAGTGGCGTAAGCCAACCCTTACGGGAAACGCAATAGGGGCAAGGAAAAAGTAAAAAAATCGGTATCGCAAAAGGCTTTTGAGGGGGATTTATAGCTCAAAAACGTGAAAATTGCTGTTTTTTTATAGATTTTCACGATTATATTGACAAAAGAGTGAAAAAGTATATACTGTTACTATGGCAAAAGTATTACATGTTTTTAATTCAATCAATCGCTTAAGAGAGCGGTATTATACTGCGTCTATCGGTAAACAATCGCTTATAAAAATATTGAGTGAAGCAGAGGTTGCCGAGCAGGTGTTTAACTCCAACGCCATCGAGAACAGCACTCTTACTCTTGAAGAAACAGAGAAAATCCTTTTGCAAATAGACCTTGATAGATACATAACTGAAAGAGAAATTTTTGAAGCGAAAAACCTCGCGCGGGTAGTTTCTTATATCGATACAAGAGCCAAAGAACAGGAACTCACTCTTGAGGTTATTCTGTCGCTGCACAAAATGCTTATAGCAAATATCCGGGATGATGTCGCCGGAAGATTTCGCACCGCCGGCGAGTACGTTCGAGTAGCCAACCATATAGCGCCTGACCCAAAAGAAATAGTAGAAAGACTGGAAAAAATGCTCGCGGCGTATAACGCAAGCATCCATGAAAATATTATAAAACGTATCGCCCTGCTGCATCTTACTTTTGAATACACGCACCCGTTTATTGATGGTAACGGCCGTATCGGAAGAGTGATAAACAATTATTTACTTATACGGGAAGGCTTTGTGCCGGTGAATATTAAATTCATTGATAGAAAAATGTATTACAACGCGTTTCAGGAGTTTGGCGAAAAAGGTGCCGCGAAAATCATGGAGGAAATAGTCGGCAAGGCGCTTACGAATAGTTATCACAAGAGGCTTGCGTATCTGGAAGGCGCGCACATTATGACGCTTGCCGAGTATGCGAAAAAGTATAAGGTATCACACTCTAATTTAATAAATAAAGCAAATCGCCAAACCATAGAAGCTTTTCTTGAAAAAGGCGTTTGGAAGATTGGGGAAAGACAGTAGGGGCAAGGTAAAAGTAAAAAGGGAAAAGGGAAAAGTAATAAGACAGTTCTTGCTCCGCTGGCTATTTTAGTGCTTTGAATTTGTATTATTCGAGTTTGTTTAGGATTTCGGGATTCGTGCTTCGAGTTTCCCGGAGCCACGTGCTTCGGGTTACGGGTCGCTTCTCAAGGCCTGCCCTGATTTAGCCGAAGCCCTGAGCAGGGTCGAAGGGGCAGTCGAATGGGAAATTTTTTTAACCAGATTTTGCTTTATTCTCCAAAAAGTGATAATATTAATCACCGAAGCGTAAGATCCCGGGCAAGTGCACCCCCCCTAAAAATCGCCGTGACCGCAATTCGATCTGTCAGGCAACGTTTATAATCTTTGCGGTGTCATCGCTAAGA
>Ga0307378_10007816_pt1 | contig 14333 bp, 27 predicted proteins | sample UN1MG_FD_202238 | JGI IMG/M metagenome (GOLD analysis project Ga0307378, IMG submission 202238) | Soil microbial communities from Risofladan, Vaasa, Finland - UN-1 | ecosystem: Environmental > Terrestrial > Soil > Coastal area > Acid sulfate soil | place: Finland: Risofladan, Vaasa | collected...
CAATCTGGGCATAGCCGGCCAGGGCCGGCCAGATGTCTTTGAGAGTTGGAGAACTGGACGCCCCCGCGTGGCAATCCAACCCCGCGCTTGCGGCCAGTGCACGGATGCAGTGCTCACTGGATAGTTCGTCCGTGGGTGTCGTGGTGGGGTCGTAGCCGAACCAAACCTCATCGGCGGTAGTCACGGCTACGCGGAACTTGAGCACCTGCCCCAGCGCCCTCGTGTATGCGGCCCCGGCGTCAGTCAGGGCGTAGAAGTCAAAATCTCCCCAGGCAGGAGCGGCGGGCCGTGGCCAAACAAGCTCCCCAGCCGCCACAGAGAAGTCACCACCAATGGCCTCGTCAATGACCAACTGACCTGGCCCCGGCATACAGATGTGCGGAGACACGATAGGGGCGGCCTCTGCAACACTGAAGGCGTCTTTGAGCAGCACACACTCCCAGCCGACTTTGCTGACCTCCCCGTCCACTCGGAAGGGCGAGGTCTGCTGCTGGCAGCTCCCTACGTCCGCCGTGTGCTCGAAATCAAACCAGGCGCTAAACTGGTAGAAGGTGCTATCGTCCGTACAGTCAGGGTAAAGTAGGATCTCTTTGGTCGTGGTAGACTGTGCGAGTGCCGCGAGAACCTTGGCCTCTTGGTCATGGTAGGCTGTGATCGACCCCATGCCCGCCAGTACGCCACGGAGTAGTTGCTTCCAGACCTGCTCTAACTCGACAACCTCACACTCTTCACCACTAATGCCCAAGCTCCAACCGGATGCGTTTTGAAACTTGACCCCATCAACGTATACGCAGGCCGCCAGGCCGTGCCGTTCATTTGGCATCCTATAGCTCCATTTCGACCCAGGAGATGACATTCAGGCTCGATGCTGGCACATCGTCTCCGTGGAATAGGGTCACTCTCATTTGTGCGTTGGAGGGGAACTTCAAGCCTACAGGGAAGTGGAATTGACCTATGCCCATTGAGTTGTCATTGACTCCCTGTGCCGCTGCCGCAGCCCCTACGTAGTTGTCAAACACAACCACGTTGCCCGCGCCGACGTTGTACCAAACCTGCAAATGGAAGGCGGTGTCCGGCATGATGTCGAAGCCAACCGTCACCTGTCCCAACACCCAGCAGTACCCGTCCCCCGGCGCAGCATGGGTGATCCAGCCGTCATTAGCCGCGTCGATCATAATGTCGTCTGCTGGATCAACTTCAGCAACCCGCTCGGTATTCAGTGGGCGCCTGTGATGGATTCTACTACCGGCAATCTTCTGTTCTACCATTATTGACCCCTCGCCTTCGCCGACGCCTTCCGGCGCTTGTCGTCCATCTCTAGCCTGGCCCGCTCCGCAGGGTCTTCCAGACGCTCGCCAAAGTTGGCGAAGTGCCTCTGCTCGATCTTGTCAGCCGGCTTGAACCCGAACTCCTCCTCAAACGCCTTGAATGACAACCGATCAATGCGGCCGTCTGTCTGCCCCTTCGTCTTCTCGCCTCTCTTCACTTCTTTGCCCTCCGGTGATATTGGTCACATCTGCAAGCGGGGTGTGCCAAAGGCCGCATGTGCTTACTTGGGTACAAACTATTGAGCGGAATCCAGCCCACCGCTGCATTAGCGTTGCAGTCGTCGCATACCCGCTCCACCCCTAGCACTGACCACTTCTTCTCTACCTCCAGCCCCATGTTCTGAACCGCTCGGGCCGTCTGCATACTGGCTTCGACGTACATATTGCCCGTCTCTGTGACCGCCACGAGATGTGCCCGGCTCTTGATGTGAAGCTGAGGCCTGCCAACGGCGAACTCCTCAAACCGGTCTGTGATCGCCTTGGCAGTCCTGTCGTAGCTCCACCCCTCCTCCATCGCGTGTCTGACCTGAGTGTTGATGTAGTCCTGTGTAGTCTGGTTGATGCTGTTTAGAGTCATCCTCGTGAGCGATGGGATCTGATTGAGCAACGCTTCGTCGAAGCCCAACTGGAAGCTCCCGGTCCAACTCAGCTCCGCCAGCACAGACATCTTGCCCGCCAGCATCGCCTTGACCGCTGCGGCACTCATCGGTGCCTCGAAGAGGTACAGCGTGGCATAGACGATCTCAGCCCACATGGCAGCGATCTCAGCCGCACTCAGGTTGGCCGGCACGAACGCTTCCTGTAGCTTGGGGAACCACGGCTCTAGCTCTTCCAGTCGGGCTACGAACAACCCCCCCTGTGTCCTGAATGCGTCCTCTATGGCAGGTTCTAGGTCCCACTCCACGGGTGCCAGGGCAGCCTTGCGAGTGATGCGGCGCAGGGCAGACTCTAGGAGAAACATCGCCTCCCAGGTGAACGTCAGTGCCCTTGTGAAGTCGTTAGTCAGCATAATTGCGCCCTTACCGCCTCAGTCCTACGCTGCCCAATCCGGCACCACTGTTCCTCTTGCTCCACCATCAGGTAGTCCCGGCCCAAGGGCTTTGCACTGACTGGCATCGTGCCCACGCCGCCGAAGAAGTCAGCCACCAGATCACCGGGACGGCTGCCCAGCGTTATGAGGTATGCGAACAGCTTGACCGGCTTCTGTGTCGGGTGCATCAGTAGGTTGGTCTCTGTCTTGTGGCCCTTGTGCTGCGCCTTCTGCTCTTCCCGGTTGAACTCCACCCCGCAGGTGTGACAGTGCGTGTTGTGCTCTGCGTGGGCCTTCTTTTGGCTGCTGTGCTCCACGTCGTCACATACCCGGCACAAGAACCACTTTTCACTGCCCGGAGCCTTCGGCACAATCAGGAAGGGGAAGGTGCGCTGTACGGATTCAGGCAGGTTGGCTATGGCCCATGCGTCGAGGGAGAAGTAGCGGGAGAAGGAACCGGAGTCGCCCAGCCCCCCAGCATGGGCACCATGTGCTTTGTCGTACTTCCCGTAGACGCTATCGCCCAAAGCACCATAGCTTTTCTCGCCTGCGCCACCCGTTGATTTCGTCACCCTCCCATCATTCAGGCAATCATCCGAGCACAGCAGGTTGGCGGGGAAGCGGCCAGAGGGCTTGAGCTCCAGAACGTCGGTATGACGACCCGCCTGCCCGTACTTACCGCCACCAGTCATCACATCCTTGTCCGTTTGCGCCTTCATCATCTTGCATGGCTCGCCATGGGGGATTCGTGCGTCATCCAGCCACGTCACACCATGCCCGTTGTCAAGCGCCTGGTCGATGTACGTCCCGTGAGACAACGGCTTCATCGCCACTATCACGACCTCTACCGCTGGCTTGGGCTGGAAGCCCGCATAGCTGCCATCGAGGGCCTGGGCTTCAGGGGTGGCGGGGATAGGCTTGATGTCAAACTTGGTTTTATCAAGCCCTGTCGTATTGAACCCATATATCCCACTATCTTGACTCCCAAAACAACTGTCGCTGCCTACAACCTCCCTCTCCGCCCCCAGCCGCTTGTCCACCAGCTTGCCGATGTTAGCAGCTTTAGGGAACCCACTCGCATACGCCCAGTATATCGGGCTGAACCCTATCTCGAATCCGGCCTCCGCTAACCTCTTGCCCATCTCGCTCAGACAGTCCATCCGTGGCCCACACATGACAAAGGCAAATGCCCCTGGTTTCAGCACCCGCAAGCACTCCTCCCAAACAGCCACGGGAGGCACGGCCTTGTCCCAGTCCTTGCCCATGAACTCCCAGCCATACGGCGGATCGGTGACTACGAGGTCCACGCTGTCATCCTCCAGCCAGGGCAGGGCATCCTCAGATCGGGCGCAGATGATGTCATGCATGGCTCCTCAGCATCTTCTCAAGCCCCTCTTTGAACTCGCCTGCGATGGCTTGGGCCGTTTCCTCTTCCCATGTGACTTGCTCTTCTTCTTCACCATTCTCGGGATACATCGCCTCCAGCGTTTCGTCTATGTCCTCTTCATGCAGGGCCACAAGCAGCATCCGGGTCAACTCCCGCTGTTCTATGGTGCCGGCGAGTCCGCTGCCCTTGAGTGTCGCCGCATCTACGATAGCGCTAATCAGCTTGTCAATGTCCTCTTCTACGATCGGCGGGAAGTCAATGTCGATCTTGCCCTCGACGTCATCATTCCAGACCAGCTTGTACTCGATCTTGCCGTCTTGCTCTTCCTCTTTGACGACTCCCTTGCCGCGAAGCTGGCCGCCGGTAGCCTTGATCTCCTGCATCAGCACGTAGTTGAATATCTCGGCATAGATGTCACCCCACAGCGTTTGCCTGCTCACCATCTGTAGCTCAGTGGGGCGGTTCAGGCTCTTGGCCGTGGCAAGGGTGCCCACGCTAACATCGCCAAAGAACGTCTCTGGCAGGCCCATTGCAGCGCAGACCATCAGCTTGATGTGTCTACCGTCTTCTGCGCTCACGGTGGCCCCGGCCGTTCTCACGGGCTGTAGATCCCTGCCCTCAGTCATCATAGCGATGGACCCGGCGACTGGCGGGGGTACTTTCTCCGCGCCCGGCCTTGCAAGAGTGCTATCCATCTTGCTCTTGACCGCTGCGATCTCGCCCTTAGACTTCATGCCGGTCATCTTGAATGCGAAACGTCTGTAGGCTCGGGTAATGCTGGCCCAGTCCTCTAAGAACTCTTTGTACGCCCTGGCCCAGTCTATCGCGGGATAGACCTCAGACACCCCGAACTTCCAATCACTGAATCCGCCTACCTTGACATGGTAGACGGGGCGGTCCCAGTGGACAGCCTTGTCATCAATACTCGGGGGTTGCTTCTTGGGGTGGTACTTCCAGTCGGGGTAGTATTCTGTGATCTGTTGGTCAAATGAGGTTCCGGTGTCTACAGTCCAGCTCTCGCGGACATAGCTTCTCTTGTAGTACCACGGCTCTTGATTGTCCTCGGGGTTGCGGATCACATCGGCAATCTCACTGAAGGGGATGCTGCGCACTCTGACCTGGCCGCTGTGCTGGTTGGTGAAGAGGACGAAGAACAGGTTGCCATCTGTCTGTAGCTCCCGTTCTTTGGTCATCTGCGCCTGACGATTCGTGAACTCTACCGCATTCTTATCGTCGTCCCTGAATGCTTGGATGACCTCGTTAATGTCATCGTCCTTGATGTTGACAGTCATGCCCCGGCCCCAGACGTAGTAGGTCTGGACATCCACGCCTCGCCTGACTAGCGGGTTCTTGAGGTAGAACAGCCGGCTCAGGCGGGTGATCGTGGTCAACCCATCGCGGCTGAACTCATCCAGGCTCTCACCGCCCAACTGCAACCAGCCAGAATCCTCTAGCGCAAGCTCCAGCTCAGCGATGCGCTCCGTGAGGGTGTCGTAGTTCTGGCCGATAGTAGCCAGCGCAGTATCGCGGATCTCCAACTCCCCACGTAGCTGTCTTCTAGCCAGGTCGTCAACTATGCCCATTTACTCCTGTTTCCTCTGGCGCCCTCTGCGCTTCGGCGGAAAGGCGTTCTCCCAGCCCGGCCCGGCCCCATCCTTGGCCCGCCTTGCAGTGTTTAGCAGAATGGCCGGGTCGTAGCCGTGCTTGGCAACGAACCTAGTGCGTTCCTTGTTGTCCTTGAACTGCGGGAACTTGTAGCCCCGCGCCTCTAGCGTCTCCTTGACTGTCATTCCTCCTCCTTATCAGCATCATCCCATGCTAGTATGTCGGCCCAATACCATCGGTGGGTGTAACCACACCACTGACAAGTTGCTCGCGTAAAATGATGCTTATATTTCTCTTGTGGCCCAAATTCATGCCGTTTCCGTATCTTGCACAGCCACAGTCGCCTTATCCAGTTCCTCATCTCCCCCTCCTATATCGGCGATATGTCAACGGTCTCTTCGTAGACGACCAGGATCTCTTCTTCTGCGGGTCCAAACATATTCATGCCCCCGCTCACGGCGTCCACCTGGTCATCGTGTGTGCCCTCTGGAAACCACTGGCACTCGTTCAGAAACGTCTGTACGTCCCATGTCCCGTCATTGACGATCTTGACGTTGCCTACCTGAGCCTGCGCAGACCACGGATTAGCCCGCTTCACCTTGTCCTTGGAAGATCGAAAGCCCCTGACGGTGTACCCTCTCAATTCTGGCATCGAGGCTATTTCATAGATGATCGCCTTGCCCGAGGCCCCCGGCTCCTGTTCTATGCCGATCACCACATCAGTCCCGTCAAGGTGTGCCGTCTGCACTATCAGCGCCTTCACGTTAGCCCACGTCGCCTGTCGCCTGACCATGTGCTCGATGAAGTACAGCTTGCCGAACTGTGAGACCTTTGCCCCCGCTGTGTAGTCGGGATCGTCCTTGACGGTCGCCTTCTCCGTGGCGGCAAAGTCCCAGAACCGCACCTTGTCCGCCAAAGCAGGCGCCGCCTTCACTATCTCGAACCACTCCCTCTTGAATACCAGGCCAGCGGCAGCCATGACATCCCAGTCGCCTTCGAGGAGCTGTAGCCTCTCCACTAGCGGCAACGCCTCTAGTCGCAGGACGTAGCCAGGGTCCTTCTCGATGATGTATGGGTTGTCCCACACGCTCGCCCTGATGAATGTCCTCGATAGCCCCTTCGGGTCATCTGGCCGGCATTCAACCTCATCGTCACCTATCCGCTTGTACCAGCGAATCTCGCCGTCTTTGGCGGGGTGGGGGTGTCTCTTGTCTAACCAGGCACCCCAGCGCCGCTTCACCCAGTCGTGCCCGATATTGCCGGGGTTCGTTCCAGCCCGTATTCTAGGAGGCGCACCGCAGGTGGTCCGCGCCCTGCTGAAAAGGTACAGGTATTGGCCCTCTGTGAACGTGGTCAGTTCGTCGAAGCCGATGTAGGCATACTCGGCGGACTGATGCTTCAGCTTGTCACGTTCACCTTCCATGTGGCTGAACACGACCATACTGCTCGCCGGGAACCGCCACTGGAACTTAGAGTCGTTGTAAAGGCCGCCAAGAACCGGGTACTCTACCCGGCTGCGCTCAATCAAGCCCTGGGGCTGTTGTAGCTCCCTAAACGTCCTCCTGAAGAGGACGCCGGTGTAGCCAGCAACGTGTGCGTAGCGCAGGGCCTCCATAAGTAGAGATTCGGTTTTGCCACCGCCGGCTTGCCCGCCATACAGCACCTCGAATGCTGGGCTACGATGGAACTTCTCCTGTTGCCCCGGACTCGGTTTCCAGCTCATCCATTTCTGGTAAGTACACAGTCACGGCGACTACCTTCTCGCCGGCACTTGTCACATCAACAAACTGCTGAGGCTTGCCCAGCAAGTAGTCAGATAGCCATTGTCTAGCCCGGTAGTCGCCCGTCTTGGCTTGCGCAACTGCCCGCTTGCCAATAGCTTTCCAGTCCCCCAGCTTGACGCATTGGTGCAGCGCCTTGAGGTACTTGTCCTCAGTCTTCCGTTTCGGTCTACCCTTGGCCTCTGGATTGCCGGGATGTCCTTTGACAAAGCGTCCTGTCTGATCTCTACTTTCCACCATCTATCTTGCCATTCTAAAATGGCAGTCCCCTAGCTGTCCCTTGCCGTCGCCACGAACTCCAGCTCGATTAGCTCGTGCTGACACTCTGCCAGCATCGCCATTTGCTTGATGTATGCCTGGTCCAAGTCCAAGCTGACTCTCAGGCCGCCGGCGCCCCCCAATGTGCCGACCTTCCAGACATGCGCCTTGAACTTGATAGTGGCCCTGTCTGCCTCCTCCGCCTCTTCCAGGTCCCGAAGCATTCGTTCCTTATCCCCTGGACCTAGCGGTATTCCCTCTCCCACCTTCTCCTCCTCTTACAAAAAAAGCCCCGCCATGCCGCAAGAGCGGCGTAGACGGGGCGATTACTGCCCAAATGTTACGCGTTAGTTAGAGTATACTACATTTCTTTTAGGTTGTCAAGAGCGAGTTTTCATCTCTCCCTTCTCTTGCTGCTTGCGCTCAATCATTGGAGTCCTCCATCATGGCAGGCAGTAGAATGCACTCTGGTTGACGTGCGTGGCGCAGGGCCATTTCAAGTTCCCGAATTGCCTTCCTGGCATCTTTTCTAGCTTGATCCTTACGAGCCGCGTTTTCACAAACAATGGCTATCACCGTACCCCCTACTGTTACACAGAGCACTATCAGAAACCCAACCCACGCAAACCCATGCACAATTATCTCAGTCATCTCTCCTCCTACACGCTCCTGACTACGACCATAGCCTCCCAACTCATCGGCTAACGATCGCCTTGCCAATCACGACAACCGCATCGTCCTCAAGCCAAGGGCACAACTCCACTGGCAGACCAGCTATCTGAGGATACTCACGGCCCATCATTCTGACTTCCAGATTATCCTTCCAGCCCACCAGAATCCTCTCGGGCTCCACTTCGCGTCGATACAGTTCCGCCAATTGGATCCTGATACGGTCCTCGGTTTCCTTGGGCAATGGCAACCGCCGGGACTCCACTTGCCACACATGCACCCATGCCGCAGCGCTCATGCTCACTGGTAGCAGCCAGCGCCCTGCCCGTCGGCCACTTAGCCAGCGCACCAGCCGCGCCCATCTGGCATCATACCACCCCGAGCGCACCTGCCTGGCTTCCTGTATACTGTACTGTTTTGTCATGCTCGCACGGGCCACGCTCTCGACCAGTATACTCACCATCTTGCTTGCCTCATCCTTGATTAGTCTCAGGCGCAGATGGGGATTGCCGTCGAGTGCTTCTTCTGCGAGCTGCCGGTACACCCTTCTTGTGTCTTCACCACTCATGATCTATCCTTCCTCTCCTCCATAACTAACTGCAATCACCCGCGTCGCCTGCCACTCTGACCACTTGTTGCAGGCCTGACATTTGATGCGAGTATAAGCCCCTTCCGACGATTCGCCAATGTACCGGGTTCGCCCAAACATGCGGAGATGTGGGCAGTCGTCGTTCTGGCAGAACCTCGGGACTCTGCCCGGCCACTGTAGACCCCTGATTATGTCTGCGACCCTCTCCGCCCTCTCACCGTTAGGGTCTGTCATCCTGGCTCCGTTATCGTCAGCCTTGGTTGTATCCAGCTCTCTTCCGGTGTCTCATACTCCACGGGCCCCAGCCCCAGCCATTCCTCCGCCAGCTTGATAGACTGAGGATCGACGTCTATGCCTATCCAGTCGCGGCCATGCGCCCGTGCTTCCTTGAGAACCGTGCCCCTACCACAGAAGGGGTCAAGGATGACGGCAGGCTTGGTCGGCCAGTTCTCATCGTAGTCAGCGCAATCACTTCCGGGGTGGTCGCCATCCAGACCAGGACAGGAGCAGGTGGGGCGGAAGCCAAGGGTCACGCTTTCCATCACCGCTTTAGCCGTCTCCCCTTTCTCTCGCCCTTGTCGGTGAAAGCTGCCGTGCCCACCAGAGCCAGTGTCCCATCCATCCGGCATCTTGACACGCTTCCCTGTGTCGCGGCTTTCAGTCACCCTTTCCCACCCAGCCCCGCACTCAGCGCAGACCTTCGTGGGCGTGGTCAGTATCATCGGCTCTACCAGCTTGGGAGGAAAGGTTGCATAGTGTGCGCCGGAATATGCCGCCGTGGCTATCTCCCAGACCGTGCGCTTGTTGCGGCCTGATACTGGATTGCCGGTCCTCAACCGACTTCCCCCGTCATCGCGTGGGCCACCCGGTTCCTTAGAGCTATCACCCCGCAGATGTCTTGTGTCGCCCTGGCAAACCGCCGGCTCCCTTATCGCATCGGCGTCGTAGAAGTAGGTCTTGCTCTTCGTCAGCAGGAACACGTATTCATGCGCCGTTGTCGGCCTGTCCCGCACTGACTCTGGCATCGGGTTAGGCTTCGACCAGATTATCGTAGACCGCACCCACCAAGCCCCTTTATGTGCTTGGCAGTATTCTTCGTCCAATCGTTCAATCTCGCGCCTTGTGTATTTCGGCACTTCTTCCCATGTATCATGGTCCGCCAGCAACGCACTCTGTACGCGCTGGATGATTTGCATGGCCTTTGGGTCAGCCGCACCATCAGCCTGCGCAGCCAACGCCACGCGGAAGGGGATCATTACAAGGTCCTTCGGCTTCATCCCGAACCGCACTTGCCTGGGAGTGTTATCAACCCCGCCGCAAGCGTCACTACAAAACCGCTGCGTGGGATACCCAAGAAACCCGATACCGCAATACTGGCAGGTCTTCCAATCATTCTTGGTCTGTCTTGCCTGTTCAGCACCCTTTGCGTCCTTCGGTTGTCTCCCACTAGACCGACCACCGAAATACGAATCCCCCAGATTCAGCCACAGCGTCCCGTCATCCCTCAGCACCCGCCAGATTGCCCGCAAAAAGTCCAGCATGTGCTCCACGTACATCTCAGGCGTCGGCTCCAATCCAAACTGACCGCGCCATGCCGAACAGAGCTGGCAGAAAGCGCCTTGATTGCCGGCCGCCTTGGAGATTTGCGCTGTCTGTGTGCCCACTAGCGTACTCTTGTCTCCTGGGTGCCCGCGCTTGACGATGCGCTCCAGCCCCCACACATGCTCACAGCCAGCATCGCCGCCAAAGATAGCCTCAGCAGCATCACCGTACTTGCGCAGCCCCCAGTAGGGAGGGCTGGTGATGCAGCACTGCACGCTCCCCTCTTCCAGCTCTGCCAGCGCAGCCCTAGAGTCAGCGCAGATTAGCACCCTACCACCGGCTCCCCCGTGTCAGTGAGCACGGCGCGGCTGACCAGAGCCTTAGCAAAACGCCGCTGTTCATCTGTGGGAACCAGGCCATTGCAAATCCGGCTCAGCACCTCCAGATCCTCCCTGAATAGAGTAAAACTGATTTCGCCAAGCTCCAACGTCACGCTGATTAGTTTCATTGGTCCTCCCATGCCCCCATCAACTACAGGCGCTCTATGGTGATGCGAAACCTGCCGAACGGTACAAAGTCATGGCGAGAATGCTCAGGCGCTAGATACTTATAGAGAACATCCCCAAGCCATTCCTCTTGGTACTTGTCCGCCAGCTCAAGCATAGGCAGAGACCCCATGCCGTGGTCTACGTTTCGTAGTCTCAAGTCCCCCGTGAGGACCAGCCCGCCGGGAATCTCCGTTATAGCTACCCTTTCGTCTGTCACTTCTCCTCCTCCAAGTGCTTGAAGTAGTTGTATTTGATGTAGGTCCGGGTCTCCTCAATGACTCTTCTTCCTACGGCTATTCTGTCCTCGACTGGTATGTGACTTGGCAAGTCATAGCAGAGATAGCTATACATCAGGCTATCTTCCAGATCATCCAGGTGTATCAGCACTCTGCTTATGGGCCACTGAGCCCCGCAAATCCGGCGAGTAAGCGGCACAACCAACCGTCGGCACATGAAATCGCGCCTGCAAAACCAGAAGCCCCGCCAGCTATCACGCAAGAAATAGAGGCGGCGATCCCAACTCATATCTGACTGCAACCAGCGGGGCTTTCCCTTCTCAAACTGCCTTCTCATTTCTCTTCTCTCTTCCTGCCCCACTCTGAGCTAATCATCTGATACTTGCTCCGCCAAGGCTTGTGGCAGCGCGGGCAGGTCTTCCCGTCATGGTCATCGTTGTGCCAGGATACGATTGTTCGGCAGCGGTCACAGTATGTTTCGGATTCGGTACTCATTCAGTCCTCCCATATCCCCATGAACTCCCTGGCCCACGCCATGTCGTAGTTGTGTAACTCAATCATTCTCTGTAGCAACTTGACCCGCATCCAAACCGTTTGCCCGTCGTCGTGGTGCGGCTGGCAGATACAAGCCATGTTCTCGATGCGCCACGTCTTCCGGTTGAATGGGCTCTTGCGCCCCCTCGGGACGATGTGATGGACATTCCAGACAGGGGCTCCGCACAGGATGCAGACCCGTTCATCACGCTCTAGGACCTCCCGAATTAGCCGCTCTGCCCACTTAGGCATCTGTTACCACGGGCGAATAATATGTAGCTTGTCATTCACAAAAGTAAGCCACCGCCCCGCCCAGATACCCACTATTAGCGCCAGCGGCAATACAACAAAGGACGCCACAAATATCGTCACAATTAGGATCACTCCATTCAGTATGAGTTCGTTCATTTCGCCTCATCCTCCACCGTGATCGTAAATGCCGTAATGCAGCGACAATTGATGTGGCGCGGCGGCGGCAATACAAGCAAGCCGCATCGTTCGCACCTTAACCAGCCAGGGGCGATTCCCCACCTCCAATCAGGTTCTACCTCAGCGAAGACATGCTTGTCTTGCAGTTCGCAGTAGTGATATTTCAGAAGTCCCGCGAGCGTGTCTACGCGGCCCAAGGTGTGACTAAACATCATCGCTCACCGTGATCGTAAAGCCGGGGTTGTCCCGGTCAACGTCTACCGTGCCCGTGCTGATCCTGATGTCCTTGTCGTCGATGTGGAGGCCAGCGGCAACGGAATCACAGATGACCTTGAAGTGGTTATGGCTGTCCCGGCGGCGCTTGTCAGGGAAGCGCATGTCAACCACAACGCCAACCGGGAGAAAAATAGCCCCGCCAGTCTGCTTCATCATCGCGGCCCTAACCTCCCAGCCCAACCGATCCATCCACGCCTGGACCTCTGGCTTCCGTACTCGTGCCTTCCTCCATTTGCCCCGTGCCTTCGGGCTAGGCTGGCCGAAGCGCATGTCATTCACGGAGAGGTTCGACCCCCACGGCATGTCGATGACTAGCTTCATCTCACCACCCGCGCAACTCAGCTAGAATGGCGTACCATCGGGTCAACTTCCAACTCAGTGTCGGCAGTGTCAAGGCAGCGAAAAGCGTGCTCATGACCAACAGGGCAAATGCCAGCTTCTTCTGCCCCCTCTCTACTATTATGCCGACGCCGAGGCAACAGAAGCCAAATGAGCATAGATAGAGTATGTATTTGAGAAGCGCGAGCGCGTAATTCAGTTCCGCCGACATCTGAATGTCTATCATCTCTCCAACCTCCATATCTTCACCCCGTCTGTGTACCCATCCCATCCGGCCGCTTGTGCTGTGAACCAGTCAACCTCGATGACCTCACCCCTCTTGAGCAGCGCCGCCTTGTGCTCTGCCCTCGGGCAATCAACGATGTGGCACACGACCATACTGTGCCCCGGTAGGTCCGCCAGCACGTAGTCCCCTATCTCGCTGGCATCCATCCCCGCAGCCAGACACGGCCACAAGCAGTCAAGCCCTGGGTTCCAGCCATGCGCTACCCGCCGCTCGCAGACCTCCCGCATCAGGCCGGGGCGCTGGTGGTAGTAGGCGCCCACTCCGGTCTCATAGCCTGTCGTGTGCGTGCCGATCATCACGAGGATGATCTTGGCGATGACAGCGGCTTCACTCATCCTTCACCTTATGCGCCCGTCTTCCTATCGCCAAGCTGAATACCAGAGGCCCAAACCGCCCCAGGCGTGGCCCGTCCCACACAAGCCACATCAAGAACTCCTGAATCTTAGAGATCATCTCTCAACCTCGCGCTCCATTAGAATCAAGCCCGCGTGCCTTCCCTCTTGAATGACCGCCTGTGTTTCCCAGCCCTCATTGACTAAGCGCCCAAGCAGGTTCTTCAGCATCCCCTCGTCGTAGTCATTGGCCTGTATCGCACGGCTTTGTTTTATCTTTCCCATACAGGGGCGCTGATTGCCACAGATCAAACACCGTCCGCTCATCCCTTCCCCTCCACCGCACGCAGCAGCTCTAGCAGGGCGATCAGTGGCGTCTCCGCATCGTCAGCATGGCAATAATGGTCAGGTGGAAATGCCCATGCGCTCCATCCCTTATATGTCTGCGTTAGGGTTGGACGAATGCCCCTTATAGTCAGCATCCCCAGCACATCATCGCTTGTGGGGAGCCAGACATCACCGAGAAGCCGCACTCTGTCGCCAATGCTTGGCGGAATCAGCTCGCCAACAACTGTATCCCAGCCCCAGTCCCATTCCTGCCACCCGCCCCGCTTCTCCCGCAGGCCGTTGACAAACCCGCAGTGCTTGATGCAGTATGCTATGTTAGCCTGTGGGTTCATGTTGTGCCTCCACCGCCCGCGCCGCTAACTGAGCAAAGCCAAGCATAAGGTCTTTGTCATCGAATCCTATCGGCCCTTGAATAGTAGAGTTGCGCGGCCACCCCCTGAACTTTCCAGCAAGCCTACGCCACTCCCACCCAGCCCCCTCGATGACGCGGAGCAGTTGATGGAGGGAGGGGAGCCAAACAGCGATCCCTTGGGCAAATGGGCGTAGCTCGTCTAGTTCACCAAACACGCCAAAGTAACCGCTATGGTCTAGTCCTGCTAGGCCGAATGGCGAGTTGTCGTCAGAACGGGGAACGACAAGCCATAGGCCATGAAAGCCCGACTCATTACACCAGAGGACATCCCCCACCGCCGGCACCCACAACGCCTGCAACCTCTTGGCCTTCTGCATGAAGGCGATGTACTTAGGGCTGTGCTCATCCATCAGTGGCCTCCTGTTCGTTTTCCTCCGGCTGTTCGGGGCACCCCGAACGGTCCG
>Ga0307378_10007817_pt1 | contig 14333 bp, 10 predicted proteins | sample UN1MG_FD_202238 | JGI IMG/M metagenome (GOLD analysis project Ga0307378, IMG submission 202238) | Soil microbial communities from Risofladan, Vaasa, Finland - UN-1 | ecosystem: Environmental > Terrestrial > Soil > Coastal area > Acid sulfate soil | place: Finland: Risofladan, Vaasa | collected...
ATTGGGTTCCGGCGCCGGGCGACCAGGGTGAGCGTCAGGAAAGTGGGCAGGCTCAGTTGTCATCCCGACCGCGGCCGCCACCGGCGGACGCGCGGAGGGATCTGGCCTGAACGCGCGATTGGGCCAGATTCCTCGGCGCGGAGTTTACCCTGAGCAACGTCGAAGGGCTTCTCGGAATGACAAGTTACCCAGCCACGTGACGCTCACCCTCCGAGCAGGTTGAGGGCCGCACGGATGCCACCGGAGCTTGCTGCCAGTGGAATTCCGTCCAAAGCGTGGTCGGGGCACGGGCGGGCAAGCCGCCCCTGGCCCCCGTCGCGCAGGTCGGGCACTATGGTATCGGGCCGTCCCTACGGGCAGCCCTCGCCCCAGTGGGCCAGCAGGAGGCCCAGGTCGGCCTGGTCGGTGTCGCCGTCGCCGTCGCAGTCGCCGGGGCAGTCGCCGCCGGTGCAGTCCCAGTCCGCCAGGAGGACGCCCAGGTCCTGCTGATCGACACAGCCGTCGCCGTTGACGTCGCCAGGGATCGGTTCCGCGGCCAGGCCCTTGATGCAGAAGTTGGCCGTGCCGTTCCAGCTCGAGTCGCTGAACTCATAGTCGTACAGATCCAACCATTCTGAACCGCTCCAATAGTAGCTTTCACCGGGGTGGGCCGCCGACTGCACGATGACGCGGTACTTCGCCCCGAGCAACACCGGAACGTCCGAGGTCCGGTCAATCGGCTGACCACCGTCCGACAGATTGACGTAGATGTAGAAATCGTCGCCTTCGGTCAGCGTGAGGGGCGTGTCCAGCTCTATGGTGTGAAACCCCGTGTATTCGATGTCGCCGAGTAGCGTGGCGAGCTCGTCCAACAGCTCGCCGTCTTCGAAACGGTCGTAGACCGCTACCGTGTAGCTCACGTTATCCGCAGCCGTGAAGAAGCTCACGGATCGGAGCACCTGCGCGTCTGCGGCGGTAAACGCGTTGAAGGCCTCGGCGGTGTCGGTCAGGGTATCGCGCCAGCCGTGGTAATCGTGGTAGTAGACATGGTCGTAGGCCAGGGGTTCGACATCCTGGAAGGAGACGGCCCCCATTTGCGGCTGCTGGCAGCAGTGCTTGTCGTAGTAGGAGATCCAGAAGAACCCGTCCAGGCCCCAGCCGCTGCCCCAACTGTTCTTGCACAGCCAGGCCCCGGGCCCCTGCGGAGCCTGCGTGGACTTGTTGTCGTCCCAGCCGATGATGCCGATGGCGTGGTTAGGCTCGTACGGGCTGCTGGGCGGCTGGTAGTGCACGTAGTTCTGCATGAAGGAGCTGTCGTAGCACATGCAGGTGCCCATGACGCCGTAGTCCATGATCTTGTACTTAATGGTGTTGATGTTGCCCAGGTCGCCCCCGGCGACATACCACTCGATATCCCGGGGATAGTAGATGTGAAAGCTCGGCTCGTAGCGCGGCGGGGGATTGTCGTAGGATTGTCCGTCGATATCCCGTACGGCCCCCTCGCAGCGGCTGAGATACGCCGACCCCACCCGGTAGTCGCCGCCCTGGTGCACCACCAGCCCGCCGCAACCGGGGCAGTCGTCGTTGTTGAATTCGTTGAACCCGTTCCACCAGTCGAGGTGGTACTCGGCGAGGTTGGGCTCGCCGGACTCGCCGGCGTCGGCCCAGGCGCCGGTCATCAGGAGGTTCCCTTCCATCGCGGCCATGACGCCATGACACCAGCAGGTGCCGCCGGTCTGGCTTTTGACCGAGGTCACGTAGTTCTCGCCGTTCACGTCGCGCAGGTCGAAGGAGGTTGGCAGGTCCGCCAGCGCAGTGACCGGGCTGCCGACGCATAGACACACCGTAGCAACCACGAGTGGAATACCGAGGGGCTTCATCTCTCAACTCCTTTCAGGTTAATGGCTTGCGACGGGCTACCCGGCCTGGGCAGCGAGGGGCTCGATCGCAGGATGATTCGGCATGCCTCCTCCAGGCGGTGGTTGCCACCACCGGTGCCTGTGCTTCGCCGTAGCCGCGACCACGAGACCCGACTCTTCGCCGGCCGATACCCGCCCTCGTCTCCATAGCCGGACCGATCCGACCGTACCGGGAGCACTTCATAATACCATATTTGCCCGCCGAGCGCGTCCGTTACAAAGGATTCCGCGTTTTTTCGGGTGTGACTGAACTTGGGGGCAACCGGGGTGGCCCGGTCCAGCGTCGCCTGGAGGTGCTCTGGTTCCGAGTGGAATGTTGCCGCGACGCTGGGCCGTGGGCGCCGAATCGGGCAGTTCGTCAAGCCACACGCCACGGCCCAACGCAGGCGACAATGCTATCGAGGCGCGGCGGGTCTTCATCAGCGCGTGCGTTGGACCGTGCCACCCTCAATCGCTGGCAAATCATCGTAGCTCCCGATGCTCCAATGCTTAGAGCGCCTAACATAACCCTGTGTGGCACCGGCATCCTGCCGGTGAAACCACAGGCTGGAAGCCTGTGCCACAGGTTCTGTTAGGGCCTCTTAGCTACGCCACCAAGAATGGTCACACGCGGTGGGGCGCGTGTGGCAACGGGGCTTGACGCGGGCCGGGGATTGTGCCAGAATGGCGTTTTCGGGGTTTGCGGGAGCTGTAAGTGACCGGCCCCTGGGCGGGCCGAGCGTAGAGTTGCGTAAGAGCCATGCACTATCCACACCGTATCAGTCACATCAAACGAAAGCGTAAATGCGGGTTCCGTGCGCGTATGCGCACGCATAACGGCCGCAAGATCATCAACCGCAAGCGGAGGATGGGTCGCCGCGTCAACGTTTGTTGACCGGGGCCTGCCCGCCGCTCCGTCCCTTGTCGCGTCTGCCGCACGGCTCGTAGCTTGCCCGCCGGGCTGCCTGACGGCCGAACCCGCCTGAGACCTCCCAACCACCCGCCGCGCAACGTGTCCATACAAAAGAGGTTACGCGTGTCGGCTGCCACCCCGGGGCCGGCCGGCGGGAGATTCTTGAATATCCTCGCGGTGCGGACCGTCCACCCGGTAGGATAGGTTGAGGGAGAAAGTTATGAACACGCGCCTGTGCACATTGCTGGTTGCGGCTCTGCTCGGGGCCCTGACGGGGTGCGACTTCAGATTTCTCGGCGGCGATCTCGACGGGCTGCTGATTTCCGCCGAGCGCGGGTGTGCGGAGTGCTACGACGAAGCGTACTACGTGGAAGAGGAGTACTACTACCCCTGGGAGATCGGGTACTGGGTGGAGGACGTCCGCTACTACGACGACGTTTACGTCGAAGAGGAGTGGTACGAAGAGGAATGGTACGAGGACGAGGCGTACGTCGAGGAGTGGTACGAAGACGAGTGGTACTGGGATGAGGAAGACGGCTGGTACGAAGACGACGAATACTGGGACGACGATTGGGAGGATGACTGGGAAGATGACTGGGAGGACGACGACTGGCCGTAGGCAGGACGTGACAAAGTAACAAGGTAACAAAGTGACAACGTACCGACGTGAGCAGGCGGTTATCGGCCGCTCACCCTTGTTACGTTGTTACCTTGTCACTTTGTTACCATGACCGGCCGTGTCCGCATCACCTCCGCCGCGAACGCGCAGAACCCCCCCGACAGATAGTTCAGCGTCACAAATCCGAACCGCCGGCTGATCGCGCGCAGCAGCTCGTGAATCTCCGGCGGCAAGTGCACGGTGCGCGTGTCGCGGCTCAGGTATTTCTCGTGCAGCGGCGTGCAGTGCTCCGGCGGGTCGAGGCTGAAGAAATACCGACACGCGATCGGCCGCACCGGGTAGATCCGGCAACAGCCGGTCTTCTGGTCGAGGAACCCACAGCGCCGGTTCCGGCGATTGAACTCGACGTGGGTCTCTTTGATGCGTGGGTCGTCGCCGTGGGGTGGTTTTTCGCCCGGCTTCATTTTCGCGGCCAGGATCGCCATGAACATTTCCGCCGAGTCGCGGTGATACTCGAAGACCTGCTTCACCTCGGGCCGGCCGCGGACGTAGTTGTAGATGTTGATGATCTCCGGCGTGGTAATGCCGCGCACCAGGTCGATGCAGCAGTTGCAGCAGCCCTTCTCGCAGCGGACGCGTTTGTTCGTGCCGTCGTAGGCGAGCACGAAGTCGATGATGCGATCGTAGCAGGCCAAGGCGGCGTTGAGGTGCTCAAAGAACGCCGCCGGCAGCTCGGCCGTCTCGGCAAAACGCTCCAGCCCCGGCAAGTCGCGCGTGGCCTCCAGGCGGCGCTTCATCTCGCCGATCTGCTCGGCGAAGAAGGGCTCCTGCTCGACGGCCGACGGCGGGGAGGTTTCAGGCGAAGTGCTCATGCTCTGGGTATCGCATCGCGGGGGTTTCGTCCTTGTCGAGCCGACCCGGCATGGGCCGATCCGGCTTCCCGGGCGGCTAGGGTGCTATGAAACGGAGGTCGAAATCCGGATCGTCCTCGTGGCCATCTTTGAACCAGTCGTAGGACGGCGACTTCCAGCCTGGGCCGGAGTCATCGTGCGCTGTATCCACGTACAGGTTTGCGGCGTGTCCGTCCAGGAACAGGAAGCTGTGCTGGCTCCACTGTCTGTGCCAACCCATCCGTTGATACTCACCGGTGTGCGCTGAATCGAATGGGTCTTCGAACAGCATGATAAAGCGGGACCCGGCACGCTCGCGCTGCTTGGCGAGGAACTTATTCCCACGCTCCAGGTAGTGCCACGAGTAGTTCCACCACACCTCGCTGGGCAGGCCCGTCCAAGCCGCCCACTCCCACAGAAAATGATAGTTCACGTCGTAGCTGCTACCGGTCTCCCAATGAATGGGCCCGTGTTCCGTGGTGTTGGCCTGGTCTGTGTTCCAGAAGCCGCCTGTGTCGGATGGGCACTGGTAAATCGGCATCTTGCGGCGCTCGTCGAACCAGGGCGTGTCCTGGTCCTCGGGGTCATCCAGATCACTGGAGAGATTCTCGTAGATGTAGGGGTTGAACGGACGCCCCCTGGGCGTATCCCGCCACTTGATCATGGTATAGCCCCACCAGTTTTTGGGATAATCGGGTAGCGGTACCCAGCGCCCGGGGTGGCCGCCGTAGTAGAACCCGTGTAGCGGTGTGCCCCTGAAATTCTGGGGCCAATTACGCTTCTCGAACGGGAACCAGTCCTTGCTCTCATTGAAATACATGTGCATCGCGTGGCCGATCTCCTTGAGGTTGGCCACGCACTTTACGGTCCTGGCCTGCTCCTTGGCCTGGGAGAGGGCCGGCAGCAGAATCGAGATCAACAGGCCGATGATCGCAACCACCACCAGGAGCTCGATCAACGTGAAAGCCCGGCGGACAAGAGATTTCGATGGCCTCATCACTGGTCTCCACGCGCAGCTATCAACGGAGGTGGTGCTTCCTCCGGGCGGACACCGCCGATATGGCTCGTCTATCATTATGATACGATATCGGCCGACTCGTTCAAGGGTAAACAGGGCCGAACGAACCCGGCGTGAAGCGTGTCGGCCGGTCACGGGTGCCAGCCGCAGTCAGAACACTTGCGCGGCTCGTCCGGCCCCGGGCGGCACTTGATGACGATGCCGTGCTGGGGGCATTTTCCGGCGCGGACGGCTTTCAGCTCGTCGCATTCTTTGCAGCGGAAGGTCGTGGTGCCGCCCATGCCGGTCGAGGTGACGTCGCCCTTGGTCAGGGCCTCTTCGACCTCGCGCCCGTTGAGGTGGAAGTACGCCCCGCAATTCTCGCACACGAAGTAGACCCACGAGGATTCGTCGGTCGGAGCCGCGCTGGTCCTGTTCCCCAAACGTACCAGCCGCCAGCCCGCGATGGCGAGCAATAGCACCGCGATCACGATCAGGACGGTGTTTCGGGTACCGGCCCGGGCAAGAGTGCTCATGCACGTACTCCCACGCTAAGCTTCCGCGGAACGTCCCATACCCAATGTATCCCGTCTGAGGGAACGTCTCAACTCGGCCGGAGCCGGCGGGGGCTCCCGTGCCGGTTCGACTACGGCGTGAACGGGGTGGGCGGTGGGACGGCCGCGAGCTCAATGGTCTGGCCGATGGCCGGCGCGGCGATGCGCACCAGCCGGTCGTCCTGCCAAACGAGAAAATGATACGAAGCGTCCGCGAGACTCCGCTTGAATCTGAATTGGACGCTACGGAGGCCACCGCGCTCGACGGCCAGCACGGTCGCGGTGAACTCCGGCGTTTCGTACTTCGTGCCCGGTGAGGGTGGCTCCCGGTTGGTCCGCAGAAGTCGCTCGTAAATGTGATCGAGAAACGGCGTGCCATTGCTGGTCAGAATCATCGTCTGATCATCGAGCCGCTGGAACGTCAGCGGTCGGCGTCCCATTTGCAGCGCATAGTAGTAGACATCCGTGCGCTGATAGGTGACGCTCCAGGTGGGCAGGAACTCGAGCGCGAGCAGGCCCGAGGGGCTGTTCAGCAGAAAGACGGAGCGGGGCGCGGCGATCGTGCGGTCGATGTCGGCGTTCAGGATGGCGTGCCGGTCGGCGCGTACCATGTCTGTCAGGGCTGCGTGCCGCAGGGCCGCCAGCGGCACGCCGGCGATGGGGCCGGCCAGCAGCAGCAGGCCTGCCAGCGCGAGGCGCGCGTAGCGCCGGGCAGCGAACTGTTCGCGCAGCGGCCGGAGGCGTTCGAGGAACAGCCCCGCCAGCAGGGCCGTTCCGACTGCGGCGCTCATCAACAGGCGATCGGACAGGGTTACCCCGGCCTGCGGTAGTAGGGCCAGGACGGTCCAACCAAGAGCGAAGGCGGAAAGCCGCGTCCAGCCGACGACCCGCAGCAAGACGACCCCGGCCACCGCCGGGAGCACTACGCCCAGCGCGACGGCGGGCGCGGTCCAGTGCGGCTGCAAGAGGAGCATATCTGAGACGAAGCCGAACAGCAGGCTCAGCAGGCCGACCGGCAGCAGGACGGCGAGCTGCGTCAGGTACTGGCCGGGTGTTCCCCAAGGCGTCGGATATGCCAGCGAACGGACACCGTAGCCGCTGGCGAAGTAAAACGACGCATAGCCTGCGGCCAGCAAGGCGAGGATCCACAGCGGTCGTGACCGGGACAGCCGTTTGGCGGCGTGACCCAGCGCTTCGCCCGCGGACGGGCGCCCGAACACCAGCAGGTACAGCGCGACGAGCGGCAGAGCCATGAAGCCCGATTCCTTGGACCCTATTGCCAGCAGGAAGCTGACTGCCGCCAGCAGCAGATAGCCGCGGTTTCCGCTTCGGCGGTGATGGTGCACGCAGAGGACGGTGGCGACGGTGAAGAGGGTTGCCAGAAGCGTGTTGCGGTTGGCGGTCCAGCCGACGACCAGGCTATGGGTGTCGTCCAAGGCAAGAAAAGCCAGGGCCCACAGGGCGGCGACCCGCGACGCGCCGAGGTCGCGATACAGCTTGAGGGCCAGCGCGAGCAGCACCGCGAAGAGTACCAGGCTTGTTACGTGGTAGCCCGCTGCCCAATCGCCGTAGACCGCGAAATCCAGCCAGATGCTCAGGCTGCTGACCGGCCGGAAGAAACGCGCCTTCCAATCCAAATCCGTCCACCAGAAGAAGATCCGCTGCCAGGCGGGCCATTCTCCGGGGCGGACATCAGCGCTGAAGTCGTACAGGTTCCAGGGCCGCAGCGAGCTGCCTTCGGCCAGACCACGCAGGACGTATTGGTGGAGGTAGTCGTCGTACGCGAATCCCACTCGAAGCGACTGGGCATGGTTGGCAACGCCGGCCAGGATGAGCAGTGTCGCCAGCAATGCGGTCCGGCGCCCGGAGCTGGGCCGTTCGGGTGAGGGCATCGGCTGGACGGCGTTGGCGCTCGGGACAGGTGGCGACGTCATGTGGGAGTGGCCCTTTCGCTAGACGGCCGGTTGCTCGAGCGGCCCCAGGTCGCGCACCCGCCGGGCCGGCACACCCCACCAGAATTCATTGGCCCCGACGATGGTGTTCGGCAGAACGACCGAGCCGGCACCGATCACCGCTCCAGGCTTGATGTGGGCGCCGCCGGCGATCCCCACGTGCCCGCCGACGATAACGTCGTCCTCAATGATCGTGCGTTTGAACACGACGGCGTCGCGCTCCTGGTAGTGGCCGGCCACGGTGGCGTTGAAGCCGATCACGACGTTGCGTCCCACGCTGACCAGATGCGGGTCGATGATGCGCGGGTCGGTGACGTAACAGGAGCGCGACCTGGGGCCGAAGATGGGCCCCATTAGCCAGCGCAACGGCGGCAGATTGGCCAGATGGAACACGAGAAAGCCCGGAAACGGGGCCTCCAAACGCGCCTTGGTCAGCAACGCCACCAGACAGGACCACAGCACCTGCCGGTCCGGCCGGCGCACGTTCGTTGCGTAGCGCCCTTCCCGGGGCGTCGGGATCGGCAACCGCAATATGACCAGCTCGGCAACGTAGATGACGTTAAACACGATAATCCACAGCGCCAGACGCCAGCCCCACTGCACGGCTAATCTCAGGTCGGCGTCGAGCAGACCCTGCTGGGGCCACGCTCCCAGGGCGGAGAAAGCCGCAGTCGCCAGGACGAAGGCCGTGCACCAGATGAACAGCCGTGCGATAACGTCCAGAACGAGGAACCCCTGTAGGGCTTGGCGTGGATCGGTGGGCTTGGCACGCGGCGCGCATCCCGGTGCGGCACTCGCCTGATTCGCGGTTGCTTCGGAAGAGCTCACTCGGCGTTCCTCCTTCAATCTGCACTGGGCGATCGCCCGTCCCGGCCGCCACCGCAGTCGTGCGCATCGCGGCCGGACGGTCCTGGCCCGCATGCCGCTTCGATGGGCCACCCACCCGCCATCCTATCCGATGCCCACGCCGTTGTCGGTAGGGGGGCGGGTCAGCAAGCGCAAAGTGCGTGTGCGTTCTGCCGGCGGGCCAAACCAACGGGTGAATCCGCGGGCAAGATGTGCTATGATGGAAGTGGCCTGATCCGGCAGGCCAACATCAAGCGTTAGGAGGCGGTCATGACGAGGCGCGTAGTCGGCTTTCTTCTGGTGGCAGCGCTGACGGCCGGTGGGCCGGTTGCTTTCGCCAGCGACATCGGGCAGCAGATTGCGGACCAAATCGATGTGGTGAGCTACCAGTACTATCTGGACGAGGAGCTGTACACCCACTACGGCCACAGCCGAGGCATCAGCGGGGCCGAGCACCACCTGGCCCGCGACAACATCGTGGAGGTTTTTGAAAGCTTCGGCCTGCAGGTCGAGTTGGATGAGTTTGAGTACTGGGGTCAGCCGGGGTGGAACGTCGTCGCTACGCAAGTGGGAACCGTCTATGCGGACGCGCAGTACATCCTCGGTGCCCATTATGACTCGGTGGACAATCCGGGAGCCGACGACGACGCGTCGGGCGTGGCCGGGCTGCTGGAGATCGCCCGGGTTCTTTCGCAATATGAAACCGAATACACCATCAAGTACATCGCGTTCGACATGGAGGAATTGGGGCTCATCGGTAGCCAGCTCTACGTGGACAACCATCTCGACGATGACATCCGGGGCATGATCCAGTCCGACATGATCGCGTGGGACTACGGTTTGTACAGCGCCGAGATCCTCGGGCGCACTGCCTCGTTACCGCTGAAGAACGCCCTGGCCGCGGCGATCAACGAATACGGTAACGGTCTGAACGTGCTTGTCAGCGGTCCGAGCGACGGCAGCGACCATGCCCCCTTCGAGTGGGCCGGCTTCCAGGCGTGTCAGCTCGCCGAGCGCTACCGCCACTCGAACCCCTACTACCATACACAACTCGACTCGGTCGATACGCCCGCCTACATCAGCTACGAGCTGGCGGCGGACTGCGCGCGCTCGCTCGCCGGGTTCCTCGCTGACTATGCCGGTGTCATCGTCGGGTCCTGCGTCGGTGACGTTGACGGCGACGGCGACACTGACCAGGCCGATCTGGGCGTCCTCTTGGCCGACTGGGGCTGCACCTCATATTGCCTCGGCGACCTGGACGGCGACGACGACACCGACCAGTCCGATCTGGCTATTCTGCTGGCTGACTGGGGTTGCACGCCGTAATCCGCCCCGGCGTCAACGTGCCGATCGGTGGGCAGCCCACGGTTTTGGCCGGGGGGACACGATTCGGCAGAGTGCTCGCGTCGCCCACCTCTGAAGATGCGGACCACCCAATCGCGGACCGAGTCGTGACCGGTGCGCCGGGCGGCGTTAGCCTTGTTGGCTCTTGAAGATGCCGAAGTGGAGCCCTTCCGGATCGCTCAGCACGGCGAATGCCCCGACGTTGGGAATCGGCGTCTCGGGGACGAGGACTTTCCCGCCCGCTTGCTGCGCCTTGTTGATCGTGGCTGCGATGTCGTCCACCAGGAAGTAGACGGTCAGGCACGGGGCCGGGACTTGCGGCGGGCGTTTCATGAGGCCGCCGTCGGGCTCGCTCCCAGTCTTGATCAGCGTGTAGTCGCCCATCGACTGGCTGTCGAACTCCCAGCCGAGAACGCTGCCGTAGAACTGTTGGCACTTCTCGGGGTCCTCTGTCTGGAACTCGAAGTGGCAAAGAGGACTCGCCATGGCATCTCTCCTAATTCCCTGATGCTGGGTTTCATTCGCTCAGGGCCGGAGTCTGACCGCCCGGGGCCTTCCTCGCAAGCGGTGGGCGTTGGCAACTCGACGCCGGGACCCTACAATGCCGATGCCATGTTTATGACGCGTGCCGAGCGTGTGGTCAGGCTGACGTGTGGGTTGGCGGTTTTGCTGCTGGCGGCGACGCAGGAGAAGGTCTGCCCCTGGCTGGAGGAAGTACCCGTCCAAGCCGAGCACGCCGCGGCTCGCCCCGCGCAGCCCGAATCGGGCGACGATTCGGACTCGCGCGAGGTCCCGCCGCCCAGCCTGGCCAGCACGCTTCCGGACGTAGTGGCACCGCGCTGGCCGGCCCGGGCGCTGACCTCGTCGCCTCGACAACCGCTGCGCGGCAAGTTCGTGCGCTCGACCGTGAGCGGACGTCGCGATTACGAGGGAACCGACGCCGGAGTCTGGGACCTCCACGCCGCTCGGCCGTTCCCGTGGAAAGTGCCGCTGCGTTCGTCGGGGGCGATCGGCAGTGTGGCGGGCGGCGGCCAGGTCATACGCGCATACCAAGCCAGCTTTCTCACCAGCATTTTGCCAACCGGGCCGCCGGTCGCGTAGCCGCCCGGGGCCGCAGGCCCCGTGTACGCGACGGTTCGGCGTGCCGAGCGGGGCGCGCTCGCCGGTGGTTCTTGCAGAAAACTCAATCTTACCCGAAAGGGAATGATCATGTGGGAGAAGAATCTGACACAGCGTCTGGTATTGATCGGCGTGGTGTTGGTGCTGGCGGCGTGGTTGCTGTATCCGCCGAAGGATAGGCTGCGGCCCGGGCTGGACATTGCCGGGGGCGTCGAGCTGGTCTTCGAGATCCAGGAGGAGGAGGGCGAACGTTACCCTAACCTGGCGGAAGACATGAAGCGCCTGCTCCAGAAGCGCGTCGATCCCGACGGGGTGTTCGACTTGCGGTGGCAGGTGCACGGGCGTAACCGCCTCGGAGTGACGATGCCGCTGCCGCCCAAGGACGCCGCGAAGTTGCGCGATGACTACGTCAACGCGCGCGAGGCCCTGTTTGCCGGCGCGAACATTCGCCGCAGCGCGCTCGAGCAGGCTCTGCGCGAGACCCCAGAGAACCGGGCTCAGAAGCTGATGGAATTGGCCGACGGGTCGGCCGAGCGCGAACGACTCCTTCAGGAAGCGGCCCGGCGGCGGGACGAGTACGTGGCGGCGCTGAAGGCGCAGCAAGCCGGGCCGCCCGCGACGCAACCCGCGACCGTACCGACGACGGAGCCGACGGCAGCACCAACAACCGGGCCGACGTCGGCCCCGGCCAGCGCGCCAACGGCGAGCGCCCCGACCACGGAGCCGGCCGAAGTGGTTACACAGGAGGAGCTGGATCTACGGGTCCTCGATGCCGAGGACCTCTGGCGCGATGCCGTCGAGGCCGTGCTGGAGACAAACATCGACCCGAACCGTTTCCAGGAAACCCTGGAACTGGACCAGAAGTCACCCATTCGCGACACAGCTCTCAAGGACTTGCGCAAGCAATACCCGCAATTGGAGGGCCAGATTAGCACGGTCGTAGAGATGTTTGACGCCTGGCGCGGCAAGCGCGGCTTTCTGGATGGGCCGGCGGACCTGCGGCGATTGCTGAAAGGGGCCGGCGTGCTCCAATTCCGCATCCTCGCCGAGCCCAGCGCCGAAAACACCACCAAGTACGACCAATACCGCGACGAGCTCCATGAGCACGGGCAACGCCCGCCGCGACCCGGGGACGCGGAAGGTTGGTTCCTGATCGACAACCCGCTGGCCTTCTTCAACCTCGATTCTCAGGCTCAACTGAAGGAAAGAGCCAAGGATCCCAAAACGTCATTCAGCGCCATGGTCGCGGACACCTACCGCGGGCAGTGGTACGTCCTGGCCAAGCTGGACCAGCAAGACGGACTGCTGGCCAGCAACCCGCGCAGATGGCAGCTCAAGCGGGCCTACTCCGACCGTGACGGCAGAGGACGCCTCTGCGTGGACTTCACGCTGGACGTGGTCGGCGGCGATATCTTCCAGGAGCTGACCCGGAACAACATCGACAAACCGCTCTGTATTCTCGTGGACGACGTGGCCTACTCGGCACCCAACATCAAAAGCCGCATCGGCCAGCAAGGTACGATCACCGGCGACTTCAGCAGAGAGAAAGTCAACTACCTGGTTCAGACCATGCAGGCCGGGGCCTTGCCCGCCCGGCTCAAGGACACCCCCATCAGCGAGCGTACCATCGGCTCCAGCCTGGGCGAAACCAATTTGCACAAAGCGTTCGTGGCCGGCGTGGCGGGCGTGATCGTCGTGGCCTTGCTGATGATCACTTACTACCTGGTCAGCGGGGCCATCGCCAACGTGGCCTTGCTGATGAACATCGTGTTGGTGCTCGCGGCCATGGCCATGTTGGGGGCGCGCTTCACCCTGGCCGGCATCGCCGGCGTGATCCTCACCATCGGCATGACCGTCGATGCCAACGTGCTGATCTTCGAGCGCATGCGCGAAGAGAAGGCCCGCGGCTCCTCGCTGCGGATGGTCATCAAGAACGGCTACGACAAGGCCTTGTCCACGATCATCGACGCCAACGTCACCACCCTGCTGATCTGCGTGATCATCTACTACGTCGGCAGCGAGGAGATCAAGGGCTTCGGCCTCACGCTGGGCTGGGGCATCGTGATGAGCCTGTTCACCGCCCTGTTCGTTACCCGCACCGTCTTCAGCTTGCTGGTCAAATACCACCTGATCAGCGACATCAAGATGCTGCAACTGATCGGCGTGCCCAAGATCAACTGGTACGCCAAGCGCAAGTTCTTCATCCCGCTGTCGCTCATCGTCGTCGTCAGCGGCATGAGCCTGCTGCTGACGCGCAGCCGCAAGGACGTGCTGGACGTCGAATTCCTGGGCGGCGTGAACGCCGAAGTGGAACTGACGCAAGCCGGCATGACCGACGTGGACCTGACCGAGCAGCTTAAGCTGGTCGGGCAGGCGATCTCAGCTTCCGGCGAGCGCCTCGGCCAGGCGACCGTCGAACCGGTGGTGACCGAGCCCGGCCTCTTTCGCGTGATGGTGCCGGAGGTGAGTGCCGGCCGACTCGCCGCCCTGTTGACCGAGCCGCTGGAGGATGCCGGGTTGCTGCAACGTGGCGGCATCGATGCCCACGGCGGGTCGAACGAAATCACTGTACGCGTCCAGGAGGGCGTCACGGCCGAGCAGCTTCGTGATTTCATCCACGGTTGGTCGGACGACGGGGTCCTTGCGGGTCAGAACATCGGCCGGGCCAACATCGGAGCGGTTGTCGAGCCGGGCGGCGAGTCCGAAAAGGGCCTGGTCTGGAACGTCACCACCACCGAGACCAACAAGGGCCTGGTGCAGCACGCGCTGGAGCGGGCCCTGGGCGAGAACCTCAAGCGTCAGTCCAGAATCTCCTATACGTTCCGCGGCAACGATGAACGGCCGTATCCGATCACGAACCGGCGCCTGGAAGCGGTGGTCCCCAATTTGCCCGCTGAAGCCACGCGCGACGTCACCGACTACTATGAGGGCGCCGCGCTGCGCTTCGACCAGCTCGATCCGCCGCAGACCATCCCGGACCTCACCAAGCGCCTGCGGAACATGCGCTTGCAGCCCGATTACCAGGACCTGCCCTGGCGGGAGTTCGAAGTGATTGGCCTGATCCCCGCCGGCCAGGCCGGGGGCGAAGCGACCTACTCGAGCGTGGTGATCGTGGTGGCGGACCCCACTTACCCCTACAGCGAGGACCCGGATCGATGGTTCACGGAGCTGGCCCAGAAGGAGTTGCAGCTCGCCACCGCCGCCTTCGACACCGAGCAGACG
>Ga0307378_10007818_pt1 | contig 14332 bp, 19 predicted proteins | sample UN1MG_FD_202238 | JGI IMG/M metagenome (GOLD analysis project Ga0307378, IMG submission 202238) | Soil microbial communities from Risofladan, Vaasa, Finland - UN-1 | ecosystem: Environmental > Terrestrial > Soil > Coastal area > Acid sulfate soil | place: Finland: Risofladan, Vaasa | collected...
GGAAGGCATGGAGTGGTTGCAGCCTGTAGAGGGCGGCCGTTTTTACAAAGCTTCCATAGACACCACGTTCTGCCTGTGCCGGACGCGCAAGCATAGTTTCGACTCGGTCCGCACTGGCCCTCCCTACGTAGCCAGGCATGTGCCGTGGTATTACACATGCCTGGATGACATACCCGAGGACGAGCTGTACTATCTAAGGTCGATAACCCCGGGGAAGTGGAACTACTGGTCGGGTAAGCTGCGTGAAGAAATGGGTTTGTAGAGGAGGTCGCAATGCGTTTGTATGTTGTGTACGACTACTGGGTCGAGGAAGATGACATGCCGCGGCGGCAGGCGCTAGAGCTGCAGCTGAACGACTTGCCAGGAAACGGCGTTATGGAAAGCGTTCCCGCACTGGTCCCACTAGCAGATAAGATTGCGGAGGAGTATAAGCACAGACGGGTTATCATCCTGAATGCGATCCCGCTCCCTTTGATCGGTCTTGCCGAACCGGGCGGGATTATCAAACCCAGCCTAGCGATGCCGCGAGGTGTGGCATGAGCTATAGTGTACTCCTTGTGGGCGGGGCTGGGTTTGTTGGGTCCTGGGTGTGTAGGATGCTGAGGCGTTTGGGTCACAAGGTTGCTATTGTTGACAGTTTTAGTCCCAGTTTGATCCCGGACGGGTCTTATGTAGCCAACATGCGGTATAGGAAAGATCTGTGGAATCGGCACGGGGTTACTTCTGTGTTTCGCGGTAGTGCTGCTGACTTCGGGTTTATGGCTAGTGTGTTCACGACTGTGCGTCCCGATCTTGTTATCGACATGGCCGCGTTGCCTGTTAGCAATGTCGCACAGACTCGTCGGCATGAGGCGATGGAACGCGGGATCAGTTCGCTTACCACGCTGCTGGAGGTGTGTCACCTCCAGGGCGCTAACTGCCCAGCGCGGTTCGTGTATATTTCGTCTAGTATGGTCTACGGGGACTTTGAGTGTGATCCTGTGCTTGAGACGAGCCGTACAGAGCCGCATACAATCTACGGTGCGCTAAAGCTTGCGGGTGAGCACATTACTCGAGCTTATTGCAAGATGGCCGGGATGGCATACACGATTGTCCGACCATCTGCTATCTATGGCCCCGCCGATAACAACCACCGAGTGATCCAGAAATTCCTCACGCAAGCTATCCGTGGAGATGCCATTACAGTCCGCTCGGGTAAGGACATGGTTATGGACTTCACTTATGTCACCGATGCTGCTGAGGGCATTGTGCTGGCCGCGACCAAAGAGTGGGGTGCTAACGAGGTATTTAACATAACTCGGGGTCGTGCAAGACACCTTGACGAGGTGGTCAGTATTATCAAAGGTATCTACCCGCTTGCTGTGGTTCAGCAAGAAGAGGACACAAATAAGCGTCCCCGTCGCGGCGCTTTGTCCGTTGTCAAAGCAAAGAAGCTTCTAGATTATGCGCCTGGGGTGGATATCGAAACCGCCATACCTGTGTGTGCGAGCTATCTCGAACAGGTGCTAGGATGCGGATAGTCATGTTCGGACGTGGCGAGCGTGCGGTTCGCAGCCTTGCTGCCCTTCACGAGCATGGTGTTTTGGGTGTATCACCCCCTGGGGATCAGTTTGAAGAGGCTTGCCGACGGCGAGGTATAGAGTGCCTGCAGGATAGTCACCTTGCTCATGTGAGACAGCGGCTTGTGGCTACGAGCCCGTGTCTTGTTGTTCTTGCAGGGTACCCTAAGCTTCTTGGGCCTGAGTTTACAGAATCGTTTTTCTGTGTGAACATGCACGCTGGTCCCCTTCCGCGGTATCGTGGCCCCCATCCAATGAATTGGGTTCTAATCAACGGCGAGAATGAAACCGCCTTTACGATGCTCAGGGCAGACACGGGGGTGGATACTGGTCCCATCTTGGCTCAGGAGTGGTTTTCAATCGGTCCCGATACAACCTATACAGATCTATACTGTCAATCACTAGTCTTGTATCCTAAGATGCTGGGGCGTCTGGTGCGCCAGTTCTCCGAAGGGACGATGCGGCTTGTGCCTCAAGATAGGAATGCCGGCTTCTGGTGTTCGAGGCGCTATCCCACTGATAACGCGATTCTTTGGTCCCAAATGACTGCACAGGAAGTACACAATCTGGTACGGTCACAGACCCCTCCGAGCCCGGGCGCGTACACCATTCTCCATTCCAACCTTCTCGTCAACACCACGAGGATGCTCAAGCGACAGTATCATGGTGTGCCTGGACGCATAGCTGCGCGGTGGGCCTCTGGGCTAGTTGTGTGCTGTAAGGATCGTGGGATTTTAGTCACACACCTTCGCGCCAAGGGTAGTGATGTTATTCTGCCCGCTGCTGCATACAACTTTAGGGCAGGAGAGACGCTATGATAGATTTCTTTGGCTGCAAAAGGGATGGTGAGTATAACCCATACTGGACTGTTAACGCAGATAAGATCATTCGCAGCGGCATATACCTGCAGGGGCCGTGCGTGGCTGCGCTAGAATCTGCTTTCGCAGACCGATTCCATGGTAGACACGCAGTGGCGGTTGGGTCATGTACTGATGCGCTATTCTTCTCGCTGAAGGATGTTATTGAGCCGGGTGGCGAAGTTCTGGTTCCCGATGTGTCCTTCTTGGCTACTGCATCCGCGGTAGTGCGGGCTGGCGGGACGCCTGTGTTTGTTGACGTTGATCCTAACACGATGCTCATGGACCTGGACGAGGCGGACCGGCTGGTATCGCTTAGTACTCAAGCCATTATCCTTGTCCACCTATATGGCAGTATGTCCTATGACGAGCAACGCCTAGAACCGCTCCTAGCGAGGATTCCCATATGTATTGAGGACTGTGCTCAGGCATTTGGCAGCTATGATGGGCGGGTGCAAGCTGGCATGATAGGTGACTACGCATGCTTTAGCTTTGATCCAACAAAGCCAGTGGGTGGTCCCGGTAGTGGTGGGATGGTACTGACCGATTCCGCCAATGCTGCGCGGATCCGGATGCTGCGGTATCACGGTAAGCCAGATTGTGCGCAGTTGGGCTACAATTCTCAGATGAGCGAGATCTGTGCGAGTGTTGTTCTAGACAAGATCTACAACAAACAGTGGGATTGGCGTGCGCAGGTAGTCGAGTATCGTAAGCTTCTCAGCGATGTCCCTGAGGTCAGTTTGCTGGCCGAGGTGGGTACGCCCGCCTACAGCAAGTTTGTTATCAAGGTTTCCGCTCGCGACGCTTTGGCCACCAGCCTTAGGGCTAAGGGCATTGAGACGCGAGTGCACTACCCCCACCCGCTGCACAGTGAGCCGTTGTTCAACCTTCTCCCAACTGGTAAGCCTTGGTGGAGTACACGTGCATGTAATGAGATTCTCTCTTTGCCGCTGTACCGATACCTTACACTAGGGGAGATACGCTATGTCGTTCAGTGTATAAAGGAGTTCTACTATGGCAATAGCTAGGGGGCTGGCCGTAACTGGGGACGTTCAGGAGGTCCTGTACTTCCGGGATTTCCTCGCGAATGACCAAAACGACGCCAATCCGAACGTGGCAGATGTCGAAGGCGCGATTGATCGTGAGATTGATTTTATCAATATCCGCCTGACAACCGCGGGATACGAGCTTCCAATCCTGGAAGCTGACTCCCCATACGCGTATCGGTTCGTAAAAGAGCTGAACGCGGTGGGCGCGGCGGTAGCTATCGAGCGGAGGTGGGGTGAGTCAGACCACTATGACCGCCTAAACGAGTCCTATACCACGATGCTGGAGCAACTTATGGACAGGGAGATCCTCTTGTCAGATGCAGCCGGTGTTCCCTCGCTGGCCAACCTTGCAGGATCTGGTACTAGCGAGTTGACAGCTGCAGGAGATGAGAGAACGCCATTCTTTACACGTGACGAGGAGTTCTAAAGGAGGTACTAATGCGGGCATTGATGTGCTGTGCAACATACAACCGGCTAGATATGACAAAGGAGTGCTTCGACTCCTTCTTATCCACCACCGACCCCGACGATGTCCAGTTGATGGTCATAGACAACGCGTCTGTGGACGGGACGCGTGAGTGGCTCGAGAAGTTCGAGCATCCAGGTCTCTATGCAAAAGTATTCCTCGGTGAGAATGTTGGGACCGCCAAGGCGCTGAACCTTGGGTGGAAACTTGCATACGAGAATGGTTGGCACGCGGGTAAGCTGGATAACGACGTTGTGTTCTATGACGAAGACTGGTTTGATAAAATGGTCAACGTGCTGGAAGAAACGGAGAACATCGGGCTTGTTGGGCTGAAGCGTCGCGATCTTGAGGAGCGGCCCAACAACAAGCCGGGGGATTTCTACAGAACCTGGCTGTACGCACTGCCCTCCGGTCAGGTCATCGAGGTTAGCAATCACGTTATCGGTACCTGCTGGTTGGTCAAGCACGCCATGCTCGAAGCTCTCGGTGGGCTTGTCCAGATCGGGCTATACGGCCTGGACGATGCCATCTATTGTCATAGGGCGCACCTCGCCGACTTTATGACCGCGTTTGTGCCTGACGTGGCGATTGAGCACATAGACCCCGGGGAGCCTAAGTACCCCGAGTATACGCGATGGAAGATTGACACAGCCACTGAAGTGATTAAGGGTGGCGCGTATCGTGAGATCTTAGCGGAGTATGATTCCGGTGTGCGCTCATTATATGAGGAGTTTGAGGATGCCGGATAAGTACATACTTGCTGATGCGACTAACCCGCAGCTACCGTGGACCGAGTTAGCTAAGCTTGACATACCTGTATTCTATGCGGGTTCTTACATGCCCATCGGTGGAGGCTTGCAGCGGGAGTACATCGCGTACAAGCCGCGCGAGGCAGTAAACTTTATCATTAGCAATGCGTTCTGCATCATATCAGACAGGGACATCCTGGACGGGTTTACTGGGGATACCCCGTACTATCATGTGACCAATGCGAACGAGCTTGATCACGCCATAGAAGAGGCGGTGGCCCTGTGGCAGACCTTACACTAATCACTGTAACGCACGACACCTGGGATACCTATACAAGTCGCCTGGCGGAGCAGGTTTTCCGCTATGTAGATCCGGACTCATACGCCCAGTGGTTTATGGTTGATAATGCAAGCCCGGACGGCGACAAGATTGCTAAGGCGATGACCTCATTCCCGCCGGAACACCGGCGCAAGTTCACGTTAGTCCGGGCTGACGAGAACATCGGAGACCTCCCTCAGTACAACCGCGTGGTAGACCGGTGGGTTGGCACCGATGCGGTGCTGTGTGTATCAACTGACATGCGTATCTTTGCGGAGACGGTGCCGTGGTTCAACTTCCTGCTGAGCCTGTACGACATTGCTGGCATGCTTGGGCCGAAGATTCCCAAGTCTGTGGCGGATGACGAAGATAATCCGTGGCACTGGATTCCGAAGCTTATGCTTGATCGTGGGTTCGACACGTTCGAGGATACCGGGCACATCCAATCGCACTGTGTTGGTTTCCGGCGTGAGCCGTTTCAGGATGTGGGTGGATTCTGGGAGCCAGAGGACAGAAACTATCTCGATAAGGGCAACCTTATTGCTAGCGAGATGATCCTGTCCATTAAGATGCGGAATGCTGGCTACAGGATGCTCGCTGTAAACGTCCCCATGCACCACTATGGGAACCAGATGTCCCTCCAGGACATGCAAGATTTTGACCGAGCACGTGGCTGGGATGTGTTCTGGGATACGGAGGAAGAGGAGTTTGGCGTTATGAGGATAGGCTAGCATGTACGAAGTCCGAGTTGATTCTTTCAGTACCTGGCATCGAGTGGTGAAGGTGGCAGCAGTGCGGTTTGAGGTTCTAGATAGCGGTGTGCTGGTATTCTCCAACGCAGACAACGAAGAGGTTATGGTGTTTGCTGCCGGCAAATGGGTTTATGTGTTCACACCTGAGTAGGAGGTAGCTATGCGAGTATCTGTGGTTATGGCAGTTTGGAATACCGCGCATCTTTTGCGGCGTACTCTGCACACGTTAGTGCAGCAAACCTACGATGACTTCGAGGTAATTGTCATTGACGACAACAGCGAGGACGATGTCGCGGCTGTTGTTGAGCCGTTCGAGGATCAGCTTGACGTGAAGGTGCACCGGCTTGAGCATTCAGTTGGGATGCGGGGCAATACCGTTAGTTTCAATGTAGCATTCTCCTTGGCACAAGGTGAGTTGATCCTGGAGAATACACCCGAGATCATGTTCTACCCAGAGACGATACAGGACATGGTAAACGCGATTCAAGACAAACCACGACCCGCTTGGGTGTCTATTCGCACATACAACCTGACGCCTGAAGATCAGTTGCTTATCGACACGGTTGACTGGAAGGCGGATGTGGCGGTTCTCGAGACACTGCCCAATTTCAGCAGCCCGTGGACGCAGAACAACAAAAAGAATGCCTTCTTTGGTACGCACCAGACGTGTATCTTCCACAGAACTGACTGGTTCAAGTACTGGGTTCGCTACCCGCTATTCTGCGACTACGGGACCGATGATCCGTGGAATGCTGGTGTTCGAGGCCGGCGCGGCATTGACAGCAGCACTATCGAGCCATTTGTGTATCATCAGTGGCACGCGCCCATCGCGTACTGGATGTCCCAGGGCAAAGCCCCGTATTGGAACAAATGGGGGCACACCTTATACAATGTCTATAATGACCCCGCGGTGCACGAGGGTGGTACGGCGATGATCTGGGACGCAGACAAGGAAGAAGGCGCGTATGCTGCTCAGACGCAAGAGGATAGGGAAAACTGGTCGAAGTGGGCGGAGACGGTCGCTGAGTCGGGTTTTACTTTGAGGGGTGAGTGCAAATGAAGGTACTGATTGTAGGAGGGCTGGGCTATATTGGTTACGAGGTCGCGAGGCACCTGCAACAGACACATGAGGTATCTGTGCTGGATCCTGCTAGCGCTCGAGTTCCGCTGGCTGTGAGTCACAAGCTGCGCTGCATTGTGGACAGTGTGGAACACGCACAGCAGTTTCCTGACTATTTTACAGCGTTTGAGGCTATTGTCAATCTAACCGGTGGCCTTGATGACGCGCATACGGATATGATGCCGGCGTTTTCGGTTCAGGCTTGCGCACCGGCGTATCTTAAGCACGCGTCGAACGCGCGAGTCATTCACATTAGTACCCAGTATGTGTACTCCGATGCGGTCCTGAACAAGGAGCGGTCTAGCCCAGCGCCGGTCTGTGCGTATGGCTTGATGCACGCAATGGCAGAGCAGGCTGTCCAGGACGAAGTGATCTTACGTTTTGGTACTGTATGGGGGCCAGGTACCTATACGAGGTACGATACCTGGGGAAACCACTTGAAGCAGATCGTTGATGCTTCCAAGCCGGTCGAGGAGTGCTACCCGAACCACTTGCTGTGCTTGCTGCATATCAGCACCGCCGTTCGCGCAGTTGCTTGGGCTCTGGAGGATGGTGCCGGCACGTACAATGTAGCAGATAAGCAGGGCTTTAAGGACGAGCTGGTACAGGAGTTTTGCGGTGATGTTCCCGTGACCTTCCGGCGGTTCACGGGTGGGATGTCTCAGGGCATGGATTGTTCTCGGATTGTCAAGGCTGGGTTCGAGCTTTCAGAAAAGGAGTTTACCAGTGCGGGTTACATTCTTCAGCGAGAGTGACCGGGGTGCGTGCCATAGGTACCGCGTTGCGCTTCCTGTGCAAGCTCTAAACGAGCAGAGGGGTATCACTGCAAGGTTTAGCATGCAGTGGAATGCCGGTGTAGCTAATGACGACGTCTATGTGTTTCACAGGAACCACTTGAAAGAAGCCATCCAGCTCCTGCACAGGCTTACGTTAGAGGGTCGCGTGGCGGTATACGACATCGACGATAACGTGTTCCACATTCCAGAGTCTAATCCAGTATTCAACCTATACATGAACTCGCCAAGTATCCCGTGGAATCAAGTCATCTCGATGCGGTATGCAAGCGCTATTTCTGTATCTTCTTCAGGCCTGAGGCAAGCTTATGCCCCGCTAAACGACAAGATTCGCGTTATCCCAAACTGCATATCTGTTAGTGAGTGTGTGGATGTGAGTCCTGTCTTTGATACTGGTAAGATACTGGTCTTTTGGGGTGGGTCCCCTACCCACAAGCAAGACCTTGAGATCTTGAAGTACGTTGTACCTGCAGTTAGGAAGCGGCATGGAGACAAGGTCGAGTTTGTCATTATGGGCGAGCCCGATGCTGAGTTCCCAGTACCAGTGCTCCATGTTCCTTTTGGGAGCTACGGGTTTTTTCAGCGGGTTATGCGGTCTTGCCACATTGGCTTGGCTCCGATGGCAGATAATGCGTTCAACCGAGGAAAGTCCGACCTTCGCATAAAGGAGTTGGCGTCTATGCGCTTGCCGGTTGTAGCAAGTCCGGTGGGCGACTACAACATTCCAGATCTGAACATGATGCACTGTGCTGAGCCACGGGATTGGGTTGAGGCGATCTCTGAGCTTATTGATAGCCGAGCCCGTCGCAGAGAGTTGAGTGATGCATCTTGGGAATGGGTGCAGCAGTGGGATATCTCAAACCACGTACATCTATGGGTAGAGCTTATTGAGGAGCTGACAAATGTTCGTAAAAGAAGAGATCCTGGCGAAGTTGTTAAAGTACAAGGTGGAAAACGAGCTCAGCCCAGTGTTGGAAGCGATCGTGTCACAGTGGTCAAGCCCACAAACACTAGGGACCGTTACGTTCGACGCTGATCCTATTGTCGGGTTCAGGACAGAAATAACCGAGATTGTCATTTCCGGCTGGGAGGAGATGGCGTCCATTGAGCAGCTGATGCGCGTCAATCGCCTGCCGTGTATCTATGTGTTTGTGGTCGAGATGACTCCTGGTGCGTTGTTGTTTCAGCAAGATGACACTGAGCAGATGGTCTTCGCGGCCTCGCTTAAGTTGATTGACCAGGGTACCAGCTATGACACGCTGGAAAAGTCAATCTATCGGTATACAGATGCGCTGTACCAGATTATGCGTGCAGACATGTACCTAGCATCCTCTGGTTGGGCGGTATCCAACGTTGCAAAGGCATACTCCGCTACGGAACCTAGCGACCCCCTGCTGAAAGCGGGCCAGGTCAGCTTTAGCGTGACGGTGGAGGACGTATATGACTAAGAGCAAAATGCGCGTGTACCCGTACCCCGGGCGTAAGGCTACGACGACTGGTATAGAGACGGAAGGCGATCTAGCTGGTACATTGGTTGCTGAGGTCATCCATCTTTGGGGGCTCGCTAGTGGAGGACTGCGCTCATCTTCCAAGCGCTCTGTCCAGCATGATACTGAGGTGTATGTAGAGCGCCGAGTTGATAATATCCTCAACGAGACGCTGTATAAGATCCGGTCAGTAGAAAACCCAAGGGATGCGGGTTGGGTGTCTGAGCGTTTCGTGATCTTTAGCGATGCCTAACTTTATTAGCTGGAAGTTTGTCGGGTTCCGCGATACACAGGGCCGGTTTGCTGCTGGGTCCAAAGCTACGAAGCGTGCTGCACAGGATATCGCAAGGGCCTGCGGGCGTCTGATTGTTCGAGAGATGCAGCGGCTTGCTCCGGTCGGGACACATTACCGGATAGATAGTCATGGCAATGTGTTTGAGTCACGACCTGAGACATTGAAGAAGTCTATAAAGTTCCGAACATTCTCGCGAGCTAACGGTACCGTGCTCCGTGTGTATGCCGCAGAGCATGTGAAGTACGTTATATACCCTACACGTCCACACAGGATTACTGCGAAGAGGGGGAAGTTCTTGCGGTTTTATTGGCCCGATGCTCCTCCCGAGATTGTAGCGAGCTTTGGTGGAAACGTAGTCTACTTTAAGAGCGTCTGGCATCCTGGCACAAAAGGAAATCCATTCCACGAGCGTGCGGTTGAGAATCTCCAGCCGGATATCCAGCGTGAGATGAACCGCGGTGCTGCCTACGTGCAGCAGGCTATGGAGCTGTAGGCCAGAAATACTTGATCTGAGGCGTCTCAGTCCATCCAAACGTGCCGTACCATCCCGGGTCTTTTGCTAGCAATGCTGCTCGGTGAGATTCATGGACAAGGCGGTCACCGAGCCACCAAGGTGGGTTGACTAGTGTGCCGTCTGTTTGGTATGCCGCGATTGTATCTGTTGCGTGCGTGTGAGAACCTTCACAGACTTCTTCCAAGATAAAGTTTAGGACACCTGTGAACACATTGTCTGTATACGGTGTTCCGCGATTGATGATCCCCCGTTCTTTCCACTGGTAGCATACTTCCCATAAGTAACACAGAAGTGCTGATGTGTGGCCCTCCCACATCCTCGCCGCCGGGTGTTTTAGCCATCCACCCGTTCTGAGCGTTAGTTGGGTGTAGAGTGTCTTGGCTTCGTTTCTCTGGTTCCCGAGTCTCCTTGTATCGAGACACTTAGCGCTAAATAAGAAGTTGTCGTATGGCATGAATGTTTGCATTAGTTCCCTCCATTTATATTCTATTATAACAGGGTTTAGGCAAGCTGTCAAGGATGTGCTGGTGCAAAGTATGTCTGTAGCGGCCTATCTGGTGTTTTTATCTTTGACCATAATGTTTGTATAATGTATACACAATGAGCCCGCTATCTGGCGGGAAGTAGTTCAGCAATGGAGGATGACATGGCAGTTACTGAAGCCAATCTTTTGCGAAAGATCAAAGGTGCTAATATCTATGTTGGGTGCACAGCTCCCAGCGACTTTAGCGCCCCGACCCTGACCGCAGGTGTACCCGCAGGGGGCACCGATGTCGGCGCGACGATGGGCGAGTCAACGTTCAACTTCAATGCCAACATTGAGTTGGTTGAGATTGAACAAACGACTGCTCGGGTTGCGCCTCATGTTGTGGAAGAGACCGTGGGCATGTCCTTTGCGATTGGTGAGACGACTGTGGAGAACCTCAAGGAGGCATTGTCGCAGACATTTGCGCATACCGACGGGGACTTTACAGTTCTGACACTGGGCGGGTACACCGAGGTGACCGGTCAGTGTGTGGCTATCGTTGCAGAGAAAGCAAACATTCCCGGCAAGTACTATGGTGCTATGATCTACAATGCGTTTATTGCGAGTGAAGTCAACATCCCGCACAAGCGCGGCGAGGTCCAGTCCGTTGAGATTACGCTTGGCGGAAGCTCTGTCCTGACGAGGGCTGAAGGAGATCAGCTGGGGCAGTACTTCGACGAGTCGTAGGAGGAATGATGATTTTCGGAGGTAAAGAGTACGAGGTCGGTGTTTTAGGTGCAGAGCGCGCGCTGCGTCTGGTGAAGTTTGTGGCGCGAGCCAGTAAGGAGCTTCGTGCAGAGCTTGCTGAACAGGTAAGTTTTGCGGGGTTTATCGAAGTTCTGTCTGTTGATCATGTGTATGAACTCACCGCGGTTCTCTTAGGCATATCGCGGGAGGAAGCTGAGGCCGGTTGGGATATCGTTGTGTTCACTGAGCTGCTCGCGGAAGTGGCTGAGCACAATGACGTGGATCTACTCGTAAAAAACTTGCAGCGGGTAGTGGTGGCTTTCCAGAGCTAGCTGCTACCCTAGACTTGCTGAGAAGTGAGTACGGGTACACCGACGAGTACATACTAAGCAAGCCACTGGACTGGCTAAAGGCTTCGGTTGATGCCATTCTCAAACGTAAGGCATCAGAAATGAAGTGGCAGATGATCTTAGTGTCGCTGGCGCAACCCGTCTTTGACGAGGGTGCAGCAGCGGATAAAGCGGAGCTGGTAAGCGATATAATGTCGATGCTTGATGGCGACAAGTCAGAACCCGATCCCCTCGATGACGAGGACACGATTGCTTTGCTGGAGATGGCTGGGCGGAAGGTAGTGCGGAATGCCTGATCCTGCATCTTTAGCAACCATACTCGCCCTGTCAGCCGATATCTCGTCCCTTGCGACTGGGCTGAACCAGGCGATCCAACTTGTCAGCGGGTTTGGCGCTGCTGTTGTGTCTACTATGAAGTCCGTTGTCGAGGTGGCTGAGCGAGGCATGCAGGCGCTACAGAATCTTGCCGGACAAGTAGTGAAGATGTCGCAGACAGCGTCGTCCTTCAACATTATGAAGGAATCGTTCAAGCGAATGACCGCTAGCATTGGTGTCTCGAGCGATAAGCTTTTGGCATCAATGAATGCTGCCACAATGGGTATGGTCAGTAATGCCGACCTTATCCAGTCGTCGATGACTGCCATGATGCTGATCAACGAACGCGCGATCGGAGACGCGGCAGAAACCATCCCGATGCTCGCAAAGATCGCGACGGCGGCCGCTCGAGCACTGGGTGAAGATGTAAGTTTTATGTTCGATAGCATTGCTCGTGGTATTGGGCGTGCCTCTCCAATGATCCTGGATAACTTGGGATTTGCTATCAGGCTTGGCGAGGTCTACGGACGGGCCGCAGATGCGCTTGGGGTTACTGCCAAGGAACTTGATTCGGTGCAGCGACAGACCGCGCTTCTGAATGAAGTGATGCGAATGGGCGAGGGCTATATATCGAATCTTGGGCTATCGTCTGACAACCTTACCGCAGCAACTGCGCAGCTGCACAAGACGATCGAAGACCTTCGCACAGAGATAGGCACTGCGTTTGCGCCCCTTGTTCGATCAATGACAATGTTTCTAGGTGAGGCGGCGTCGGCGATTAGGGATCGCGTTGTTCCCGCTTTTCGCATGCTATCTCGAGTTATTGCTGAGGTTGTGGGCATGCCCAACCCATTTGCAGCAATAGCGGGGGGGCAGTACGTGGAGGCTGCGCTGGAACGGATTGAGAATATCCGTGCCAACATTGAATGGTTAAAGGAAGCAGGTCCCGATTTCCAAAGTGGTATAACTGAAGCGATACAGAAGTATGAAGATGCAGCTGCTGAGTTGGATGATACGAAGTTTGCTGCGCGTCGGGCGGGGATTCAGAACAAGCTTACTGATACCATAGCGGATATTTGGGCAAACTTTACCAGGCGCCAGGAGCGGGATCTTGAGGATCGTCATCTCGAGCAAGAGAGAGCTGAGGAAGACCACCTTGAGCGAATGGGTGAGCTCAGTGATCGGTATGCCAATGACATCACCGATGCGATCAGGAAGCGCGACGCTCGGCAGCTGATTGATCTCATACAGCGGCAAAAGCAAGAGCTTACCGCAGAGACGGAGCAGTACACGGAGTCGGAACAGCGTCGGGACGAGGATTTTGCCAAACGACAGGCTCGCGCGCGGGAAGATGCTGCTCTCCGAGAGCAGGAAGCAAAAGAAAGCGCAGCCAAGGAAGCGGCAGCACTTGAGGTAGAGTTCCAGTCCGCGATTGATAAACTAGCAGCAACGCGTGACGCAGCCATCGCTGCGGCAAAGGCATCGTGGGAGGCAGAGCTTGCGTACTTGGAGAACTCGCTAGAAAAACAGCATGTCCTGCTTGAAGAAGAGCGCGAGAACATGCTCACGATCCAAGCAGAGCTGGCAAAACCCATCCCGCCGTTTTTCCAGAGGCTGGGCGAGGTACTGGGCTGGGTTTACGATAAGCTCGTGATGGTCAAGGACCTTGCTATAACGCTTATCACTGGTGAGGGTGACCTACCCGGGTGGTTTGGCGATGTCGCAGATGCGGCCGACCGGTTCAAGGACGCGATTGATTTTGATACGATACTTGCAGACATGCGAGGCGCGTGGAATGACCTAAAGCCTGTGCTTGACGGGCTTAAAGAAACGCTAGGGCCCGAGTTCACGGAGGGGTTCAAGGAGATAGGGGAGGCGCTAAAGACCATTACCCCGCTCATCCCGCAGCTTGGCGCGACTCTTAGCGCACTGGCCCCGATCCTTGCTGTACCGATTGCGGGAGCCCTGGTTATTGCGACCGGGCTGTTCCGGGCGTTAGCCAGGGGTGTAGCAAATGCCATTGAGACAGTTACAAGCTTCATAGACGGCTTACTCAAGTTTGCTGAAGGCGTCGGGGACACCATTACGGGCGCTATACAGACTATCAAAGGTATATTCACTGGGAACCGGCGTGACTTCGAGGTCGGTCTACAGAAGTTTCTTGACGGCATCAAGAATATGTTCGTGGGCAGCTTTGGTGCTTTTGTAGCGTTATCCAAGGGCTTTTACAAAATCTTCCTAGAGCCCTTTGGCGTGTTTGTGAAGACCATTTGGGATATAGTGTCCGGCTTCTTTGATGACCTGATTGGGAATAGTCTGATTCCCGATAATCTGGGCCTGATCAGTACAACGGTCTCGGGCTTCTTCGGGACTGTTCAGACGATTTGGGATAATGGGTGGGGCGCGCTAAAGGCAACGGTGACCACCACGTGGAATACCATTACAGAGACCGTTGGGGCAAGTATTGATACCGCTATTGGCCGTGTTCAGGGA
>Ga0307378_10007819_pt1 | contig 14331 bp, 7 predicted proteins | sample UN1MG_FD_202238 | JGI IMG/M metagenome (GOLD analysis project Ga0307378, IMG submission 202238) | Soil microbial communities from Risofladan, Vaasa, Finland - UN-1 | ecosystem: Environmental > Terrestrial > Soil > Coastal area > Acid sulfate soil | place: Finland: Risofladan, Vaasa | collected...
ATATCTCACTACTCATCTTTTCCTCACAATTGTGGACGGTAGGGGATTTGAACCCCCGACCTCAGCGTTGCGAACGCTGCGCTCTCCCAGCTGAGCTAACCGCCCACACAGAAAAACACAGTCTAAAATTACCCTAAAAATTTACCATTTTTGCGGGATTTTTTCTACACTCTTATATATTTTATCTAAAGGAAAAGTCTATTATTAGTACCTGATGAAGATTCAAATGGAAAAATTTATTTTTTTTCTTGATAAAAAATATTTTTTCATGCTTTGATCATACGAAATATTTTTTCGTATAAATCGATTTATTTACGAAATATAATTTCGCAAAAACTCAAAACCTAGAATTTTCTTTGAGATTCCATAATGTGCCTATCCCTTAGCGTCTTCATTTTCTCCTTCCACAGTTTCAATCTCTTCCTCGGTAATGTCGTAGACTTTATGAACCAAAACGAGGTCGATGTTCACTCCTTAAAAATATTTATTGTCTTACTCTTACTTAATGGTGTTCCAAATTTAATATGATATTTTATATTATTTTTTTCACAGAAATTTATAACTTTTTGAGCCATTGATTTATAAAAATCATCATTATTTTTCCATATTTGACCATGATTGCAATTATAATAAGTTAATCTACTATAATTCAATTTGCCAAAAATAATCTTATCTACAAAGGAAATCTTTTCTAAAATTCTATTAATGTCCTCAGCTTGGTTATCCAACTGCGGTGTTGGATATGGTTCCAAACTAACCCAAGTTCGCAATCCATTATCAGATAATTTTTTTAATGATTCAATTCTTGTTTTATATAGCGCTGAAAAAGGCTCAAAATTATTTTTAAATTCCTTATTTAATGAAACCAGAGTAATCCCATACTCATTGTTTTGTGAAAACTTTTTCCTATCTAAAATTTCATCAGGATAAATTCCTTTTGTCAGTGTAGTTACTTTTATATCCTCTCTATTTAATCTTTCAATTATCTTCAATGTGAATTCTTTTATTTCTGGTATTAAATTCTTTTTATCAAAGTCGTACATAAACGGGTCACTCATAAAACAGAGGTGGACAAAATCAATTTTGCCTTTATATTTAGGAATTTCTTTCTCTAATAGCTCTAATGCATTTTCAACTATTCTTGGCTTTCTCCAATCTTCGTAATCTTTAATCCAACCAAATTTCTTTGCCATCATCATTGCATAACAAGGGAATTTACACCCATGCTTACATCCAACAATGTGGTTAATTGTCCAGTTGCCATACTCAACTTTTGTTTCATAAAGTAGAGATTTTCTTCTTATTGTTGAAAGATTTGGAGTAATAGTTAGAATTTTATCCTTATAAAATTCTTTTCCACCAAACAAAGTTGGACCTAAACTTTCTTCTTTCTGTTTAGCATATATATCTTTAACTATATTTGTAATTGTCAATTTTCTTGATACAAATAGGAGATAGTAAAGAATATCTTTTCTATCAGGATATTCCATATCATAGACGATAACTTTTAAATTTTTAGAAGTGAAGATAGAACAGTAACCCTCCAAAGTTTCTCTATCTGATCTATTAATAACGCTGACATCTTCCCCTATAAATTCCTGTAGAGTTACAATAGTTTTTATTTCTTTAAGGTTAAGTTCTTCTCCACGCTGGGCCTTTTTTGCAACTCCACCTGTTCTTCTAACTCCTTCCAGGATATAGTTAAACATTATATCTTTACGATTTTGTAATTCTACAATTCCCTTAATAGTATCATTTTTGGCTTGTAATCCAGTAGGGTCAATTAAAACAAAAAGTGGATGACTCTTATCATTTATTATCTGAGATAAAATATCTTTTATAACCACATTGCAGTCATTTTGAAAAAATTTAATTTCAACTTTGTTTCTTATTTGAGGAGTATTCTTAATAAATTGCTCAACGTTTTTTTGCAAAGCCTCAAAATTGTTTTTCTTTTCTTCAACAAGAAATAATTTTATTTTAACTCCTTGTTTCAATTTCTTTATCTTTTCGGAAACTTTTTCAAGAAAAATAAGAGGTGAACCATTTACCTTATTTATTCCATCAATATACTTACCTCTTCCAGCAAATAAATCTACAACATACCATTCATTAGATGCCCACTTTTGTTTATTCCAAATTGTAAGCCATACATCAAAAACTTTTTCTAGTATTTCAAGTTTTGTTTTTGTAGATGGTCTATTACTTATATCCCATAAATCTTTACTTTTTATCATAAATTCCACCTTCTATAATTTCTATCTCCTCCTCAGTCAGACCGTAGATCTGGTATACCATCCGGTCAATCTCCCGCTCCAGCACCTTGACCTGTGCCTGTTTTTGCGTACCTTGCAGATAATCATCGTCTTTGGTGATGGCGAGGATTTGATCAACGAGCGTAATAAATTTTTGCTGTTTATTTTTCTCTATTAGTTTAATAGGAAATTCTGCAACAGTTTCGTGTTTTAAAGTAAAGGCTCCCCCTGCGGTCATTATTCCAATGAATCCAAAATAAAATTCCATCAATCTGCTGTTCATCAAAGCAAGCAAATATTTAATGGGAGTTTCTTTAGAAGTAAGAATGTAGCCATTACTTGGAAGATAGTGCTTGTCATTATCATAGGCAAAAGCCCACTTGTCAGCAGTTAATCCCCAAATAATCTTTTCTTTTTCAAATTCCGGATAGTATGCTGTATTGTCTTGAATTTCATACCAATTATATGATCCTGACTTTCTTCCAACACCAGGCTCAAGTTGTCGCTTAAATTTTTGAAGTTGCTTTTTGATGACTGGATAATCCTTAATTTTAATTCCTCTTCGTGTGAAAATTAAGTAGTTATTAGTTTTGACGTAACTCCACTTCCTAATATTTCTTCCCTGAAGCAACGGCTTAATGATAGCTTCATTTGCCTTATCTTCTTCAATAAGTTCTTTTCTCTTTTCTTCATCAATGATAAATGCGGGATTATATCCAGTTGTAACACCACGATAAATGCTTATGGTTCTTATTTCCTTAAAAGTAACAGAACCATCTTCAATTTTTTCTTTAAGGGCAAGATTGGTTTCATTTTCAAGCTGCCAGATTTTTTCACTTAAATTCTTTTGTGACATTAAAAAACTATTTTTATCAACGAATTCAGAAACACCTGAAAAATTAAGTAGCGAATCATTTGTAAATGCAATTTTTATTTTATTGTCCGTAAAATCACTTCTGGAAATTGAGAAAATGCAACTGGCTACCAATGCTTCAAATACATGAACATCCGTAAAGTCAATTATTTCATTGATGCGGTGTTTTGCAAAATACTTTCTTAAATTTTCGCCGTATCTTGTTTTAATAAATTTGTTTGAAGTAATAAAAACAAGGAGTCCATTCTGTCTGAGAATCTTGACTCCCTTTTCATAGAAATAAACATACAAATCAGCAGTGCCAGAATAAGTTGAATAAAAGTTCTTTAGCTGCGAAGAAATACCTTTTAGTTTTTTGTGTTCAACATACGGTGGATTACCAATCACTACATCAAATCCGCTCTTCTCATGAAACACCTCTGAAAAATAGACATTAAAATCAAATTCGGTGTGCCCGTTGGTAATTTGGGTGATGAGATCATCAATCTGCTTTTTGTATTCATGCTTTTTCGTGGGATTGGCTTCGTTAAAGTATAAAGGCTTTAAGCGTTCCAGTTCGGAAAATAATTGGTTGTTAAATAGGTTCTTCTCTACACCCAACAGGGAATTACCGCAGACAATTTTATAATCCAGATTCGGTAGTGGTTTAATCCGTTTGATATCCTCTTCATCCACTACCAGCGACAGCCATAAACGCAGTTTGGCAATCTCTACAGCTCCGGGGTCAATGTCTACGCCGTAGAGCGACTTTTCAATGCACTCGCGTTTGAAATTATAGATTGTTCTAATCCCACCTTCAATTTCCCTCTTATCAAGTGTGGACACAAGGGGGTGAATAAAAGCAGTTAGTATATTCCTTGTCTTGACAATCTCGTGCATCATACCCACTAGAAAGGCACCGCTGCCAACTGCTGGGTCGCAGACTTTAATGTTTGCCAGTTTATCGTCAATCAGTTTGGCATGTTTACGGATTCTTTCGGGTAATTTGGCTTTTATTGTTGTAGTTTGTTGCTTTCCCTCTGCAATATTTCGTTCCTTTTCAAGTGCAGCTGCCTCGTTTTCTCTAAACTGCTCACCGAATTTAATGAGAATTTCTATATCTTCATTGGTAACTATTGAGTTTGGTTTATTTTCAACAGTTAAGCCTAACTGATCAATTTTTAGTTCATTTCCAAATGCGTCTGTTTGAGTATCGCCAAGTTTTTGATACGAAGTCGCGCCTTTATTTAATTCTGTATCGAGATAGTTGATAAGGCTCTGCTGACACATATAATGAACAATCTCGCGGGGAGTATAATAAACGCCGAATTTTTTATTGAATTTGTTTTCCTCGCCTTTTTTTCCGCTCTTTAATGCCTTTTTAAATTCATCATAATTATCCGGGCGGATGGCATTGAATTTTTCATAGGCTTTGCCCAGCAGTTCCGGATCAATCGCAACTTCCTTTTCCAAAGGCTCGTCTTCCTTTACCGTAAAGTTGTAACGATCGAAGATATCGAGAATGCCATCTCCGGTATCGCCTTCTTTAGTCTTGTTTGTATTAGAAAAGAGCTTGTCAGGAATAATTATATCGGTATGAACCCAGTCATAATTGCCGATGGGATCAAAGAGACCGCCGTTCAGGAAAGGTATTTTACAATTAAATTGACTGAAGTAATAATCATTATGACTGCGGTCATCACGCAGTGCGTCATAAAACAGATGTTCCAGAACATCGTTGAAGAAATTTTTATAATAACCGTGTTTTTTATCAAAGAGTTCACGTAAGAAGTTTTTTGAGCCAGTACCCCAATCATCGTCACGGCCCACACCAAACCAACCCTTTTTCTGTAGGAAGTAGAGAAACACAATCTGCCCTAAGAGCTTTTTGGCAAAATTTACAGTATCAACACCATTTTTTTCAAAATTATCTCTAACTTTTGAATCATTTTCTACTACTTTATCCAGTTCTTCTTTAGTACGTAAGAATAGATTACGGTATTTCTCAAAGAATTCTTTGGTAACTGTTTCTATATTAAAAGCATTTTCTAATTGGGTAAGTGTTGGGTTATTTACATCATCTTTTAAGATAGGATAAAGTTGAAATTGTGCGGTATGATTAGGTTCGTTTTTGCCCACCAGAAATGAGAATCTTTTTGCTGGTGTAAATTCTTCTTCGCCTTTTGGTCTGCCACTTCTGGTTTTATTGAGTTTATATCCCTTTTTAACAAGCGAAAAACGCCAGTCTTCTTCATTAGGAGAAATAAACGCTACCAATGCCGCATCCTTTTCAGCAGTACTTCCATATTTGCCGGCAAGATATCCGGCTATAAAATTTCTCTGCATTGTTCGGGCTCGTTCAATCAATTTTTCTTTTTCCAGATACACTACTAATACATCAATTCTTTTATCATCACCGCCTTGATACTTTCCAATACGTTCATATTTGCTTATATATGGCCTAAAAGAATCAGGTATATATTGCCCATAGTATTCAAAAGCATCTAATGAAATCCTGTTAAATAATTCTTTTACAAAGCGGACAAATTGTTCTTTATCAAAAGGTTTATCAAAAGTTTCTCTGATAAGTTTTACTGCAGATTGTTTATCCATTTCTTTTACTTTTCAATGATGGAATTGCCTTAAGTTTTTCTATTTTTAATAGTTCGCAGTAATGCGACCACGATAACTGAGGTTCAAATTTAGCAGCCAGTGTCTGCTGAATTAGAAATTTACGAGACGATGTCTCGGATTTTTGCTTTTTGAAAGATTCGTCAGACAGTGTCTGACGAATTGGATATGCCCGGTAGAAAAGCCGCATCATCTTTAAATTAGCAGGAGAAAATCCTCGTCCAAATTTTTTGGCCATATCTTCTGATAATCTTTCTATTAATCGCTTCCCATATTCTCCCCTCTCTTTCCCTTTCTGCTCAAATTCAACAATTTCTCTGCCAATTTCCCAGTGTGTTAAAACCTGAACTTTGTTTATTTCTCTAACTACATTGGTTCTTGCCTGATTAAGAATTTCTGCGAGCCTTTCAAGAAGGTTATTGTAAGTTCTTGTAGTTATTCTTTTGTCTTCTTTTTTCATTTATTACTCTCTCTACATAGGTATTCTGAAAGGATTACTTCTCTTGGACCAGAACTTTGTGCAGATTGTTCTGTCACGGGCATTACAAAGAAGTTATCTGGAATATGCTTTCGGATTATGCCGTATATTTTTAAGTGATTAGACTCTTTGCCAATGTTCTTGACTATAGTTTTAGTAGTTTGCTTTGGTAAAGTTCCCTCTTCTAAAAGATTGAGAGTTTTTTTGAGATATTCCTCGTCATCTTCAGTAAAACCCTTCATTTTCTGGATTGCTTTAATTATATGGATTAATTTTACTTCACTACTTCTGCCGCCTTTTTGTTTAAATTCTCTAATTTCTTCAATAGTAGATAGTTCAAATTTTTTTTTGTTTTTATCCAGATATTCATAGAAGCTTTTGCCAAGTTTTTCTCTTTTTTCTTCTGGCGTTGATTTTAAAATATCAGCTGCCTGGAAAAAATCTAATTCTCTTGTTGAGCCGTTATCAGTTATAAATATCTTTCTGAGTTTAGCTTTTCTAAAAAAGGTTAAAACTGCATTTTTTTCTACAGAATATTTCTTGGCGCTTCGGGCCTTTTTAGGCAGACGCTTGATTTTTTCAAATAAATCTGGGTTCTTGTCACGAATAGCACGGATTTCAAATAAATATTTAAGTTCTGTGTCTTCTTCCTCATCTTCGCCTTCAATAACCTTTTTAGAGTTTAATCTATTAAACAGTTCATAGGAAGATACCTCTTCACCATCGGTCAAATAAGCCGCATCCTCTCCTAACATATTATGAAAGGATTGAATTTTTCCAATAGCGGCTTCCTCTAGTTTTATTACATTATTTGATTGTATTGTTGGGAAAAAGTTATAAATATAAATATTATCAAATTTAGTGTCCACCCTATTTACACGACCTGCTCTTTGTATTACACGTGCGGGATTCCAGGGAAGGTCATAATTTATAACTACATTAGAACGGTGTAAATTAACACCTTCGGAGAGGACTTCTGTAGAAATCAATATTCTTATATCATTTTTTGGATGTTTGTGCTTTGGGTCATAATTTTCAATTATTTTATCCCGAACGGCAACACTGGATTTACTGGAATGGGATATAATAGCATCTTTATAAATATTCTTTAAATTCTTCTCTAAATATTCTGCGGTCTCTTTTGATTCTGTAAATACAATAAGTTTGCTTTCTTTTAATATTTTGTCGCTGGCTAATATATTCTTAAATTTCTTAATCTTAGGGTCATTTGTTATGTTTTTCCATAAGGACTTAACTCCGTTAAGAATGTTTAAATCACTCTTTAGGTCATCAAGATATTCATCTCTAAATCCATTAATTTTATATTCTCTTACTTTTTCTTCTTCTACTAATCTCATTATTTCTTCTTCGTCATCATTATCAAGAAGTTCAAATATTTTGTCTGTATATTTTTTGCTTAAATAAACAGTCCCGTCCTCACACATTTTAATAAACCTTTCGTATGAAGAAATGAATCTATCTAAAGTATTTTTAAAGGCAAAGAAACTGCTTTCAAGACGTTTAACAAGAAGAGTTTTCATAAAACGCCTTAAGTTACGCTGGCCAACTTCTTCTTCCGGGTCAGGATGCTTTAAATATAAAATTGGTGTATAGCGAGCGTATTTGAACTTTTTTATTTCTTCAATAGTTTTATTAAAAACATTGTCAGTCTCTTTATCAAATTGATAAAAAACTTTATTGGGCTTGCTGATTTCTGGAAACTTAAATTTCCGATTTTCTAAATCTTTTTTAAAATAATTTCTAACTTCTTGTCTGGTTCTTCTTACCATTAAATGTTTTAAAATGTTTTCTCTGATTATTTTAGAATTCTCTTTAATTATAGAGATATATTTGTGGAAATCAGATTGACGATCTATACCCTTTAATTTTTTCTGAAGGAAATTAAAATACCTTTCTATGTCTTTTAAGTTAGGAATAGTACTATTGTGTCCTTTTTGGAATAGCTTTATCTGGCTTAAAAGGTCTATTGGTGTGTTGTTTTGGGGAGTAGCTGATACAAGGATAACTCTTTTACCCCAGCAGATTTGTTTTAATTTTTCGTATGTTTGATTAGTTTCGTTACGGAAACGATGGGCTTCATCAATAAAAATATTTTTATACTTTTCGGTACCTTTTTCAACCAGTTTATCTAATTTACCCAGAGATTCCACATCAGCTGGCACCCGAAAATCAGATAAAGTATCCCGCCAGTATTCTTTTAATACGGGTGGACAGATAATTAAATTACGTCCATTCAATTGTTGAGCTAACATAGCTGAAATATAAGTCTTTCCCAAACCTACTACATCTGCTAAAAATACTCCCCCGTATTCTTCTAATTTACCCTTGGCATCCTTGACGGCTTCCCGCTGATATTCAAGGTCCATAAAAGCATGAGGCACATAGCAAGTGAATATTTCTTCTTGATCAATGTTTATTTTTTCTTTCAAATATTCATATAGGTATTTTAGATATAACTCGTATGGTGTTATTGTATTATTTAGCCACGTTTTGGTATTGATTGTTTCAAGATATTTATCAGATACATCAACTGAATTATTCCAAAGTTCATTAAATTTTTTAAGAGCAAATTTATAATCAGATATGTTTTTAAGCTCAACGTTAAACTCAAGGTTATCTATAAGACCTCCCTGTGAAAAATTGCTTGAACCAGTAATTACTCTTCCTACGTCACGATCAGCTTTAACAAAAGTCATAATGTAAAGTTTGGCATGGATATTCTCGGTAGGATAAGCTTTTATTTCTAACTTGCCACTTTTAAGCCATTCAATAAATTTCTGAACACCTTCTTCAACCTGTGCTTTATCCTCAGATTTTTCCATTTCGTTTATAACGTTATTTGAAAATTCCTCTTTTGTCTCAGCATGGGAAAAATTAATAATATTCTGACCTCCTTGTGTTGTGGGCACGGCAGACAGATTTTTTGACTTTTCTATTAGTTCGTAGCTCTGTCTGCTCGTTTTTATGCCGATTAGAATTCTGATTTTTTCCGTTTTTTCTAATGATTTATAGAGAGCATAAAAACCACTTGTATAAAAATATCCAGCTAAGACATCAAAGTACTGTGAATCTTTTAGTGTTTTTCTGAATCTATCGGCAAGAGTTGAACCAGGTTCGTTAGTAAAAAAAGTTAAATCACTATTCATTTATTAGCTCCCTTAAATATAATCCATTTAGCCGACCGTTTATTAAAAATCGGAATGACCCTCCGTTTCCCTTTGATAGAATTCATAAGCCTCAATAAAATTTATCTTATTACTATTGAGGTCCCTTCTTTCCTGATTATTCTTCAAATCTCTTATCATTTTCTCTATTTTGGTTTTATTCTCATTCCATGTTTTTTCAGAAATATTTCTCAAATCATATTTTACGTGAACATCAATTTGTTCAATATTCTCCCAATACTCGATATCATTCTTAGACTCACCTTTCTTTTTTAAAATAAATTCATCAACTTCATTTTCCCCGAATAATAGGCTTGCAATTTTTTTCGATTTTCTAAACGCATCTATTTCTGTTGGAATGTTTCTATAAAATTCATTCGTATATTTATTAATAGTTCTTACATAACACTTTATCACTCCAATTCTTAAAAATGTCTCCTTAAAATAAATGTATTGGATTACATGCTGTAATTCATGAGCAATGTTAAAAACTTTAAATATTCTATCGTTCCCGTACCTTACTTTTCTCGACAGATATATTAAGAATTTATAGTCCGAAAGATTCTTAACTTTATATTCCAAAATAGGGATTTTATATAGAAAAGGTTTATATGCAAGAGTATCTTTTATAAAAGTACTAGCTAAACTCTGAATCAACGTAAAGGGATCAGAATCAAATATAACTAAGATGTCTTGTTTTCTTAAAATTTGTGATTCTTTATAAAACCCTCTTATAGTTTCCTCAATAACATCTTTATTCAGACTATCATATGTACTTATAGTATCAGAATTTATTGAAGGTTTTATAAAATAATTATCAATTCCCATAATATAAAACAATAATGCTATTTATACATTAAATACAATTCGTTAATTCAACTCATTGCAAAAAAGAATATTCTATGACTTTTTTAATTCGATTGAATCCACCATATTAATAAAAAAACAATACCCAAAGGTAGGAGTCAGGTTGTTAATTCTAGTTGTTAAGTTTAGGTCAATAAGTAAAGACATCTTCTTAACCATTTTACTTTATATCATATAAGAGCTTACTAAAGCTAGAAAATGACATAATTCGTTGCTCCCCGTGTAACGGATATGTAACAAATTTTGATTAAAAACGCCTAATTGTAGTTAAGGACGAATAAAAAGAAAACTGTCTTCTACTCCTGAAAACTGTGCTTTCCAGAGGAGGATTCGAACCCCCGATCTTTGGATTCGAAGTCCACCGGGCTATTTTTGGATAGATATCTCCCCGTGTGCCACATACGTGACAAAAAATGCTGAAAATTGTTGACGTCAGTTAACGTTGGTTTTTTTCTGAGCAGTCATATTCTTATAGGGACAGTTTTGAGGCAAAAATTGATATTCTAAGGCAAATATTTGCTTAAATTTTAAAGTAAACCTATGAAAAATCATTTAGTTGGCACAGCCAGACCACAAAACCAGGCTCAATAAAGAAAAAAATTGGTACTGAGGAATTCGACTATTCTATTTAATAAACTACTCTCGCCTTAAATTTTAAAATCTGATTAAAAACTAATCTGAGATTATTACCCTAAAAAAACAATAGCTCCCCCTATATGACGTGTTTCGAAACTTCATAAAGAATTTCGAAATTGATTTAGTATCATTAAAGCTGTTATTGAAAACCAATATTTAATTTCAATGTAAATCAAACGAATCTGTTACATTTAAAGTTTAATTATGGTAGAGAAACAGACTCTTAATCTGTGGATTGAAGGTTCGAGTCCTTCACGGGCCATATTCTTTTTATGGGTAGAGCCCCGATTTTTCTTTAAATACCTTAAAGTCAAATTAAGATAGGCTAGACAAATATTGCTTCGTATTGTGATGTAGATAGAAAGGTTTACCTCTTAGCAAAAAAAAGAAGGGAGAGAGCCAGAAATGCAAAAATCAATAAATTCCTTTAGGAATTCTTGATTATTAGGATTTAAAATTATCTCTCCTTTCCCCATTTCTATAATGACTATTGCAATAATATTATTGAAATCATCTCGACTAACTTTTTCTCTAGCAACGCATCTGGCGATCTCCAACTTATTTGATTTTATAATTATAATGCCTTTATTTCCTGTTGTTGGTATTTGTTTTTTCGCTCTATTTATTAAGTTTGAAATTCGCTTTTGTTCTTTCAACCCAAAATAACATGTATAAACACGAATAACATTTTCATTATTTTGATTATCAGGTAATTGATTAAGAATAAATGTGTTCCCATAAATATCAATTTCGCAATGAAATACCCTTTCTTTCAATTTTTGTTTTACTTCCTCCATTAGAAGATAAATATCTTTGTTCGTCAATTTTCTCTTTATCCAAATATCAATTTCTAAATTTTTAAAATGATTATTTATCTCAGATTTTATTTTTGAGAAAAGATCGCTTCTTGTTTTTAGAAAATCAGATTCATATAAGTTTTCTGCTTTACATTCAAAATATATCCATTCCCCATTCTTTTTTACCTTAAAATCAGCTAATTTATTATTTTGGACAGGAGGTTCTAATCTTACCTGAAATCCACCATCTTTATATTTGGAGGCAAAAATTGCTTCGATTATAGCGCTGAGTTTTTCGTGAGATGTTTTGTTTAGTTTAGAGATTAGTCGATCGTATCCGGTTTTTTTTCTCAGAGACAAAAGAGAAAAACCCAGAGGCAGTATATCATCAATGAAATTTAACCCAGCATTTGCTTTTTCCCCAACATTTAAAGATAAAAAACCGGGAGGATATACCTTCAGGTATTCTTCTGATAGTTTATCCTCAAATATCCTAATGAAAGATTCAATTTTCTTTATTAAAGGAGAAAATTCATTTATGGATGTTAACAGATTTAAAAGAAAAATCTTATCATCATTAATTCTTAGATCAATTCTTCTCTTTATCGGTAAATAATTTGCCATCAATCTTTCTCTAGTCTGTACATCGTCAAATGGTTTCGGACTTTCTTGCTACTGTGTAATTGATAATATACCTAACCGATTCAGTTTGGCAAGGATTGCAAAATCCGGTCCAAAGCGGCCACCGATTCCGGTATATTCCGGCCACAAGGAGGTATAATGAAACTACAGCGTCGCTTCGATCCGACAGGTGGCGAGTTTGCTCCGGAATCAGTGGCGAGATTCATCGGAATACGCAATTAGAAAGAGCAATAAAAAAGCTGTTTTGCTCTCAATGTATATGTATTTTAGTTACACTTTCCCATCTTTAGTCCATTCTGCTATTCCTAAATGTTGCAAATATGCAACAAAAATTATTGATTTGCGTTGAAAATATGGTATTGGGATTGAAATGAAAACTAACCGGAGAAGCCTAAATTCCCCTGATATAAGCGAAATATCTCTGGTGGGCAGTACTGGGTTCGAACCAGTGACCCCGGGTTTGTAAGACCGATCCAAGGCACATGTGAAGCCCTAGGCTAGCTTGAGAACGACCAGCCGATGCGAGAAGAAGGGCTCGTTGACTTAAATCTTAAAAAAATGCCCTTGACAACAGTCGATATCCGCTCCTAACATGAGAGAGGAAGTGAGTTTTTCAACAAGAAAAAAAGGAGGTTAAGAGATGAAAGTTTTCGTAAGCCATAGCACAAAAGACATACATATAGTTGAAGAGTTCAAGAAGATAATAGAGCCTAAAGTAGAGGTCTATGTGGCTGCTGATAATGCTCAACCTGGAAATGTTTTGTGGGAAAAAATCGAAACAAATATTAAGAATAGTAATTGTGTTGTAGCAATAATGACCAGAAATGGTTCTAGGTCTGAAATGGTTCAACAAGAAATTGCCACTGCAAAGGCCCACAAAATTCCTGTTGTGCCAATTGTTGAGGAGGGAGTTGATCCTAAAGGAGTATTGGTAGGAATTGAATATTTAAAGTTAGATAAACGCCATCCTGATCAGGCTTTAAAAGATGCAGCTACTTATTTGAGGAAGCGTAAGAAACAAGCGGACAATAAACTTATAGGATCATTGGTTCTCGTCGGTTTAGCAATAATTATGCTGAGCCAGTTCGGCGAATAGTATTCATCTAGAATTAGGTACCGAGGAGGTGTAAAGATTTGTGACATTTCTGCACCTAAAAAGGGCTTAAACGGACTTAAAGCCGGATTTCGCAGGCGGGACAGTCAACATGTTGATTTTCCAGGGGAACATGGGGAAAAATGAGAAGTGACACGTGGAGGACTCGAACCTCCAACCTGAAGTTTAAAAGTCGGCTGCTTTATTTAAGAATCGTACCTTTCCCATGTTATAAATATGTCACAGAGTTTGATTATTCACGCTGAAATTATGGTATTAGGGTTGGAAGGAAAACTAAACGGAAAAGCCAATTTCCCCCTGGAAACAAGGGGATTTCTCTGGTGGGCGGTACTGGATTCGAACCAGTGACACCCGGTTTGTAAGACCGGTACTCTAATTTTGGATAGATATCTCCCCGTGTGCCACATAGGTGACAAAAAATGCTGAAAATTGTTGAAATTAGGGTATCAGGGTTGAAAGAAGGGTCAAGCGTAAGTCATTGATATAATTGGCATTTCCCGTAAAATCAAGAGCTTAGGCATCAGGAATGTCATCTCCTTGCGAACGCTGCGCTCTCCCAGCTGAGCTAACCGCCCACACAGAAAACACAGTCTAAAATTGCCCTAAAAATTTACCATTTTTGCGGGATTTTTTCTACACCCTTATATATTTTATCTAAAGAAAAAGTCTATTCTTACTTCTTGATGAAGATTCAAATGGAAAATTTATTTTTTTTCTTGATACGAAATATTTTTTCGTATTAATTAATTTATTTACGAAATATAATTTCGCAAAAACTCAAAACCGAAATTCTAGAGACATCATAGTTAATTGCCAAAATAAAGAGAATGTGAGGAGTTAAGTATAGTGTCCCCGGAATGTTGGAGGAATGGG
>Ga0307378_10007820_pt1 | contig 14331 bp, 16 predicted proteins | sample UN1MG_FD_202238 | JGI IMG/M metagenome (GOLD analysis project Ga0307378, IMG submission 202238) | Soil microbial communities from Risofladan, Vaasa, Finland - UN-1 | ecosystem: Environmental > Terrestrial > Soil > Coastal area > Acid sulfate soil | place: Finland: Risofladan, Vaasa | collected...
CCAAACAATCCAGGGAACATTTCAAATAGAGGTGAAGATAATGCCTAAACACTTAATTTCTGAACACAGCCAATACTGTCACGCTTTGCCTAAGAATGAAGTTATTGATTATGTAATAGCGTTTAAGCACGAATTAGTTGTAGCTTTAAATAATCTCGCTGATTTAGATAGCGGCGACCAGTTAGATGCAGTCGGTGGCATAATGGACGATTTAAAGGCATTTGAGATACATATGCGTTATTGTAAAGATCTAGAGAATGCCTATAAAGTTTATATATAATAAAAACTGTATGGATAACGACAAACCGTTAAAGGAGAATAAGATGAGTAAAAAAACAGAAGAAGTAGCAAAACAACCATTAGCTCCACTGGGTGAATGGATTATTACTAAAGAAGTTAAGTTAAGCGTTCAAGAGAAGAAGTCTTTGATTATTAGACCCCTCAGCGCGCAAAATGAGAAAGTAAGACAAAAATACGTTGAAGTTATTGCTATTGGTGCCACGGCCAATGAAGACAATCTCATTGCTGTAGGCCAAGTAATTATGGTACCAGAGGTAACTGGTATGAAGGTTATCCATGCTGACGTAGAGTATGAGATGCATAAACTTCCAAATATGATTTGTATTGTTGCCTAATGACTCCCGCGCAAGAGAAAGCCGATAACCTCATAAGCTTCTGGACCGTTGAATATATTAAACAAATCCTTGACATAGAGCCCGACGACCTTTATTATGTAATGGTTCAGAGGTTAAATGGACTAACGCAAATAGGAGAAATCGATGACAAAGAAGATTAAATATATCAATATTAAGGAATTCAGAACAAAAGGATACCTGCAAGAAGTAAATCGTAGATTTCTACATCCATTGGGGTTAGCCCTAGAAGTAACAACTAATAAAGATGGAAACGAAGTTATTAACGGCGTATGGGATTCTAGAGATGACCTAGAAGGAATAGCTTATGGATTAGCCGAAATGGAAGATGAAGAACGGCTTGAGATTTTTCGCGCCAAGCAAAGACATGTCAATCAAGAACTCAAGAAGAGACTAGAACATAGAAAACTACTGTTTGATGGATTGGTAGAGCAAATACCAAAAAAGGAATAAATATGGTTTGGGATACAGAAATGTTTTTTGACATACCAAAAATAAAAGCAGATTACATTAAAGATATTTCAAATACTCTAGACGAGTTAGATTGTTTGATGGTTCTAGAGGAAGATTTTTATAATGTAATAAATCGCGTCTATGATGAAGATGCTGGTACGGTTATCCGTGCGTATCTAATACTAAACAACCTTCTTCAGGAGACTCTTAAAACTACTAAAGAATTCATAGATTATCATCCTAAGCGACGTGATCGCTATGAAGGTTATAGTAAAGGAAAAATAAGATGAAAAAAGATTACAAATGTAAAGCATGTGGTAAAAACAACAAAACACCTATATACACAATAGGTTCTGCCGATCCCTACACCTTCGTTCAAGCACGCTGTTGTTGCGAGTCACCACAAGGTATGAGTTCAACAGATGTACAAGTATTCTTGTTAGATGTAGACAATACCGAAAAACCTCAGTCATCGGCACTTTCTGGTAAGCAATGTGCGTTTCTTGATGGAGTTAACCTTAACTTTACCTCAGTTGCAAAAGGAGTTTGGGGTAGCTTAAGGTTTATTGCTACTGACTCGCCGGGCGAAAACAAAAAATACTTATCTAAGCAACATCGTTTAATTGTTAAGTACGCAACCGAGTATGGTGCTACGGATATATTATTTGATGGCATAGTAAAATTTTCAGACTCTCTTGAACTTACAGCAAGTATAAATGAAATATCTCCTACAATAGAAATATGCTTCACCAGTGTCATTGAAGACGGTGACTATGTAAGAGCTGGCTATATGAGCGTAAGTCAAGAGGAGTAATATGAGATTTCTTTCCCATACACATATCAATGGTAATGGCCGTCAGTATAGAGATGAGTATGCTTGTATTTTGGCTCGCGCGGCCAAGACTAGAAAATATACCCATGTTGCTGTTGGGTGCCATGGAGATTACATAGCATCTAGTGATACTCTAAATTGCGTATGGAACTTTGGTATTGTTCCAGTTCGATTCGCCGAACTAGATGTACGTGTAGATGTAAATGGAAAAACACATAAAGCACACATATCTGCCTTGAATATACCAAATCATCCCATTGAAGGATATAAACACAATCCTAAAGACCCGGTTCATATTAAAGAAGTTGTTCGTTACTTAAGATCAGTTGGTGCTAGAATTATTCTAAACCACCCAAAAAGCTTAGATGCAATAGCCTGTTTTATCCCCTATATAGATGGATATGAAATTAAGAACGGTGCACATGTTATTGATTTTAAAGGAGAAAATCCTTGTCAATATTGGCCAAGTTTGATACAATTTACTGGTGCTGATTACCATGTCTGGAAAGGCAAAGGTAATCTTGATTATTTTACAGAGCTACCAGATGAATGGTTAGGACGAAAGGTATATAAGTAATGGGAAATAAAATACTATTAGAGATTGATCCTTTAAGGTATCCGCGCAACAAAGGTGAATCCTGGTGGATTGTACATCCTAACTACTCGAAGTGTGAATTTAGAATTCCTGAAGGTGGAGTAGCAATTTGTATGGCTAGCTTTATGCACTTCCGTTATGGCGTGGCATATGGCATTACCGCTAATGATGCAAGTAATGGTTGGATTACTATTAGCTCTAGTGCATTCACTACTAAAATGCCGTATTATATATTTGCAAGGTATTTTGACGCCGAGGCATTTATAAGAGGTATTGTTGATCCTATGGAATTCGATAAGGCATGTTCGTTTAATCGCAAACCAATGCCATACTTTAATGTTAAGTTTGATGACACTATGCCAAAAGGCAGAGTAGAGTTAAGAGATGAATTTGATAATGTTCTTGGCGCTCTTGAAACAAAGGAAGAATAATGGGTGGCAAAGGCAGTGGATCTCCCAAGGGTGAGCTATTAATCCTTGATGGTAAAGAACTTATCGATGGTAAGTTAGAGAAGACTGATTTCTTCAATTTTCTTAAAACAGACCTATCTGATTATAGTAATGTTGTGTTTACTCCCGCGCAAGCTCTTAAATTTAAAAACAGTGTAGTACGTATGAAGTACGGTACTAGTGCTGCTATCCCAATGTATTGTAGGGGAAAGGATTGTTTGAACACAATGTGTGCGTTCCACGATGAAAGTAATTATCCGTTGGGACTGCAATGTCTTCAAGAGGTAAGAATTATACAAGCTATGACACAAAGTTATATGGAAGACCTTAATGTAGATCCAGAGAGTCCTTCAGAGATGGTATTGATTAATAAACTAGTTGAGTGTGACATTATTGATTATAGAGCTAATCTTGGCCTATCTGGTTCGCGCGAAGGAGATGCAGGCGATGGTGAAGCTGCATCACTATTATTAACCACTACTACAGAGACAGAAGCTGGTCTTTCAGAGACAATTCAGATTCATCCTTTACTAACTGCAAAAGCACAAGCTCACAGAGAACGTATGCATATTCTTGAATCATTTTCCGCCACGCGCACACAAAAATGGAAAAAAGCAGCTGCCCTTAAAAAATCAGAAGATACAGACTCTTCTACCTTTATGTCGGACCTTAAAGAATCATTTGCTGCTGCTCCTGCGCAAAAAAAATCATCTCTTGATAAAATAAGAGAAGACGCTGAAAAAATCTCAGAAGACTTTGCCATAGACAGTGATTGGACTAGTGATGAATAGTGGCCGACATATCCTCTTTAATAGACTACAAAGTAAACAAAGACGAATTTAAATCACATTCGGATTATGTTAGGGCTGTTGATCAGGGGTTACTTGAAGAAGATTCTATTTTCGCTTCCGCCGAACAAAAACGCACAAAACTAGAACAACAGTTTAACTTCTTTGCAAGCGCAATAGATGACTATGGTGCATTAAGTGGCACCGGCCATAAACGTGTTCTTATCCCAAAAACAATCATAGACGAAGAAGAATTACAAAGTTTAGGGTTTCTTGCAACTAATGTAGCTATCCCCGAAGCAGGACAGACCGCACTTAGAAGTTATAGACATTTAGATGAAAAGTATCACCTTCATGAATTTGAGAAGAATTGGAGCGTCCACGAAGATACACACCATTCTTCTACTATGCTTATTGAAAAAGCTAAACGCGCTGGAGAAGATAGCCTTTGGGGTAATATGAATAAGGTTATCGAGGGACTGCCACATGTTTTAACAGAAGGTGTTCCTGGTGCTGTTTATTATGGTATGGGTAAATTTACTGGTGCCGAATCTATGGAGCACAGGTTAAAAGAAGAACTTCCTTTAGAGTATTTAGACTTTATTGACGAGTACGACCAAGATATAGCTGACATGCGTACAAGACGACAATCTGCAGATTATAACAACATAAAAGATCTCTCTCTCAATTATATATCAGGCAAAGATGATGCTTATAATACTATTGAAGGTTTAAGACACGGAGGACTATCTGAGAATATACGTAAAGATCTTACAGACTTTGGTTCTGGGTTTACAAGAGCAGTAAGAAATGTTTTTGGTATTTTTAAAAGAAATAAACAACCATTATTAACAAAAGCTGGTATGTTCTCAAACAAAGAAGTTGGCGCTCTTGCAAAGTTCTCATCAAAGGCTACACCGCAAGAATTTGCAGATTTACTTGGTGTTAAATATGGTAGATTGCCGATAAAAGAGCAATATTATGAGTTGGCTACAAGAAAATTTACTGGTGCTGTCAATGTTACTCCATCTACTATTACACAAAAAGCAATTGGTAGATCACCGCTAATTGAGATGGGTTTAGAGTCGAATAAAGCATATGTCGATCCTAATGCGCTTATAAGTAGCCTATATGGTAAGGCTGGTAAAAAATTTACAAAAGAACAGCAGTCTGTTTTGAAAACTGCTATTTTTCACGAAGCAGCAGAATTGCGGAATGTTACTGGATTAACAAAGGGTGTTGAAGATACTAGTAGATTAAAAAGTATTTTAAGTACTGGCCAAGCACATAAAACAACTTTACCACAAGAAGAGTTATTTCTTAGGTCGCTTGGTAAAAAACAAAGTAAAATATACGAGCAGTTTAAAAAGATACGCCAAATGTCAGATCCAGAGTATGGCGGATATATAAATACTACAGCGTCACAAAAAACAAAAACAACAAAACAATTAGCGCTTGCCTCTAAAAAAGCATCAAATACAAGTATGTATGCTAATCAATCAGTTATTCCTATAAAAAGTCACAAGACTATTGATGGTATGCACCCTGGTACTAAAGATAGCTTTGGCGCGCGGCTCATTAAAAAATTAACTGACTTTGGTTCTAAATATGACAGTCTTAAAGCATTTGCTAAAACACTAGGCATGAATACTGACGATCTTCTTAAGAGTACTAGGTTTCAAAAAGCCCTTCAGTCTGGTACGCAAATTAGCGAACTTGGACAAGGTGGGTATGGCATTGCACATAAAATGCGCCTAGAAATTGAAGGACAGAGTTTAGAATATGTTAAAAAAACAATAAGTCCAGATGCTGTACAAGCATTTAGTAAAATGCCAAAAGAATTACAATCTATTAAAGCAACTTTTCCTATAGAGGCAAAAGCTATGCAAGCTGCTGGACGAGAAGGTATAAGTCCAAGTTTATACGGACATGGTAAAGATACCGTGTTTATGGAGTTATTATCTGGTAAAGATGCATATGAACTATCTAGGCAAGGTTCATTTTTATCAGACGCAACAATTGAAGAAGTTCGTAAAGAAGCGCACGCATTAGTTCAAAAAGGCGTATTACATAAAGATATAGCGCATAGAAATATTATGATAGATAAAGTAGGTAAGAAAGTTGGCCTTATTGACTTTGGTGTTACAGAAACAGTTAATAATCCTTCAAAAGAGTGGTTAATAGCATCGTCAAAAAATGTTAATAAACAATTTGATGAACTTTACGAAGCACAAAGTAATTTAAAAGGGTATCATTCACTAGAACATGGCAAAACTGGTATGCAACAAAGTAAAACAGGTATTGGTAAAATCAAACCTAAAATAGACCCTTTAGCTGTAACAGGTATGCAGGAACAACTTAAAGATCCGCGCCGGACCACTAGAATGAAAAATTTTAGAGCCGTCAGTACTAACGCTGTTGGCATTGGCTTCAGAAGCGCACATAAAGCAGGAAGACGACATAGTAGATTTGCATCTACTGGACGATAGATTTATATTGACACTCAACTATGGTGTATAATATAATATGAATGTAAATTCTTAATTTCTAAAGGAGTGAATATATACATGGGTTTCGCACAAAGAAGTATTTTAGGTGGACTCGCAGGTGGAGGATACAAAGCATGGCAAGGTGACTCTTGGGAGAACGTTGGCAAAGGTGCTGCCGTTGGTGCTGCACTTGGTGGAGTTGGTGGACATTTTGGTGCAAAAGCTATGCGATCAGCAGGTAAAAGTATCGGAGGTCTAGCTAGTAAGTTTAGTATTGCTAATATGGGCATGAAACTTAGTAACCGTGCTGTAAAAGTAGCTCAAGCTGGTAGTAGGCTTGGAGCAAAAGGATATTACGGCTCACGCGCTGGTGGTTATCTCGGCGGCGGGTCATTATTCAGAGCAAGCAATGCAGTTGGCATGGCTGCAGTAGCTACTAGTAGATTTATTGGCAACAATGTAGCAAAAGTAAATAAATATGGTGGATACGCCATGGGCGCTATGGGTGCCGCCGCTGCCCTAAAAATTGGTTCTTCTGTTTTAGGCTCTAACAATAATCGCACTGGTCACCGTATATAAAAGGTATATTATATGAATTGGTATGATAGCAATCCAAATAAATCTGGTAGTCTAATAGGCAATGCACGTTGGTCTGCCCATCAGTTTGGCCGTCAGCATTTCGCTGGTAGCTTTGCTAAAGGTGGGTTTGCATCTACTGCATTTGCTGCTACTAGTACAGACGCACTTGTTTCTCCTTGGCGCAGAAAAAATAAGCCTGGTAGTCAGCAATATATTGATAATTTAAGAAAAATACAATCTGCTCATCCTGGTAATAAAAAAATAGCAAAATCACTTACGAAAGCAGAACAAGGTGTTCAAAAAGCTGGTTGGAAAGGTAAACTATTAGGCGTAGGCATGGTCGCTACTGTTGCGTTACCAATGTTTACTACTCCAGGTAGTATGTACGACAAAACAAAAGCTTCTGTCAGTATGCTTGGATGGGATATTGGTGCTGCAGTTGGTATGAAACTTGGCGCTGGTGTAGGCGCGGCAATTGGCGGTCCAGTAGGAGCAGTACTTGGTGCTGGTGCCGGATACCTTGCTGGTGGGTTAACAGTTAGCCTTGGTATTGATAAAGCTTTTAATGCTGCAGATGCTGCTATAGATAGAGAGCGCAACAAAAGACAAATGAACTGGGTAGGTAATCAAGCTGCTTTTATGACGCAGGGCGCACATACCATGAGACAACAATCTTTACAAGCAATGAATAGAGGCATGATGAGCGCTAGATCAATGCTTGGTAGAGAGGGAATGATGCTACATCAATAGGTGATTTATGACTGATATAATTGACGACCTTAAAGATCTTAGAAAAATTGACTTACCATTTGATTTAGATGAAGTACTCCCTCAGTGTCACGAATGTGTTCGTAATCAATTAAAAAAATACGATAATTTTATTCACGACGGGCAATCCTGTCATAATAGATTTTTTGTACCATGTACTGGTATTAAGAAAAATATTGTATCTTACTTAGAAGAAAGCACACATACTGATATACAACTTGAGATGATAAAAGCAAGTCGCGACAATGTAGAATTCGCTAAAGCTTTCGCTAGGTTACCAGGTAACTTACCTTGGGAAGCTCGTTGGTACCAAGAAAATGTTTTACGGTGTACTTCATTAAGAAAAGTTTTACGTATCGGGAGGCGAAGCGGCAAGACAGATAGTGTATGTATGGACATATTATATAAGCTGTTTACAAATAAAGATCGCAAGATCTTTGTGACAGGCCCTCAAAAGATTCACGTTGAGGAGATCTTTATTAGGTTAATGAAGTTCATTTCTTCACATCCGTTCTTAAGTGACTCTGTTATTAGAGATAGAAAAGCTCCTTATTACGAGATACAACTTAGAAATGGTTCTCGTGTTCGTGGTGTTCCTGCGGGTGCTAAAGGCAAGAAAGATGGCCTTGGTGGTCGTGGTCAGGACGCTGATGATATTTATTGCTTTCCAAAAGGCACACTTGTCAATACTTCTAAATTTGGCGTAAAACCAATTGAAACTCTTACGTTACAAGATACTGTACTTGGTGGGAATCAAAATGGTATATATACAGGAGATATTCAAAATCTTGGAGTGCGAAAAGGAACACTTATAACAATACCGACCGTACTAAACATGATTAAATGTACTCCAGAACATCCATTATTCAATGGTAAAGAAGATATACAAGCAAAAGATGCAACAGAGGTTATTGTGTCTTTATATCACAAGCAACTTACTTTTGGGTATAAAGTAGTTATAGCAAGACTCTTAGGAATGCTTTATGGTGATGGATGGATTTCTAATGGTACTGTTGGTTTTTCTGGACAACCAGACGATCTAGAACAAGTACAAATCGATCTGATGTCTTTAGGCGATAAAAAGCATAGTATTTATGCGAGAGTTACAGAAAATAAAGAAAGAAATATTAAAGGTTTTGGGGCGCAAATTACATCAAGTTATATTTATAACTTTTTTAAAGACTTACACCCCGAAGGCAAAAAAGTATTTCAACCATTAAGAGTTCCTGACATGATTAAAAATGGAACTATATATATTAAAACTTCATTTTTGTCTGGACTGTTTTCTGCAGAAAGTACTGGTGTAAAATACCAAAAAAATAACAAAACACCACGAACACTAGAATTCAACATGAGAAGTCAAGAATTACCAAATCTACTTAATTGGTTCGATGACGTTAAAAATCTTCTTAACGAAATGAATATCAAGTATTCTTTCAAATACAAACAATTAGTAGACGAGGATAGATGGGTTGGGTATATTTCTGTAAGCAATTCAAAAGAAAATATAGATTTATTTGTTGAGAAAATCGGTTTTTGTTATAGCGCAAAGAAAACTAAACTAGCTAACATTTGGAAATTATACAGGCATTATGAAAAAACCTGGAAGTCTGACTGTTGGGCAAAAAACAGAAAGTTATGTTCTTGTAAAAAAAATAAACTTAACACAAGAATAGTATCTTCGTCTCTTGGTATCCCTATTTCTACTGTTAAATACCATTACAATAGACATCATGAATTATATTCAGAAAAGTTTCTTACTGTTGATGAATATATTAATAAAATTACTTGGTCAGATGGATATGTTTTACTTCCTATAATACGTGAAAATATAAGATATTCTAATGAATTAGTAGATGTGTACAATTTAACATCTGGAGCAGCAAACAGATTTTTTGCTGGAGGGTTTTTTACTCATAACTGTGAAGAAATGGATTATATTGACGAAAGTGCACTTCGTGGTGCTATTTTCCCTATTCTATTTACTACCGCAACTACATCGCTTTGCGGGTTTTCTACTCCTAGTGGTTTTAAGACACCTTATTATAACCTTTGCTTGGAGAGTCCAGCTTATAAAGAATTTCATTACACATATAAAGTTCTACCTCACTGGAGACTAGTTGAAACAGAAAGAGATCAGTTTACAGAAGAAGAGTGGAAACATGAGTATTTGGCTGAGTTTGGTACTGCCGAATCTGGCGTATACCAACCAGCTTATATAGAAAGAGCATTGACAAAATATGACTATACGTCTATGGTAAGGAATCCATCATGGAAGTATACAATAGGTACTGATTGGAATGAAAAATTTGGCACAGAGATTGTTGTACTTGGATTTAATCCTTTTTTGAATACTTACCATGTTGTAGATGCGGTACATATTGAAAGGTCAGAATTTACACAGTTAGCTGGTGTAGATGCGGTATTGAAGATGAATCAAAAATGGATGCCTAACTATATCTATATCGATAGTGGAAACGGTTCAACAAATTATGAATTACTGCGCAAAACAGCATGGAAGCAAAGTCACAAAGATGGCAATAAGGTTACAGCTAATCTTTTGAAAATATTAGTAAAATACGATTCTGGTGCGTCTTTAGAGATTAAAGATCCAATTACACACCAAGTAATCAAGAAACCTGCTAAACCATTTATGGTAAGTGCATGTGTTAGATTGTTTGAACAAAACTTGATTAGAATTTCTAACGCCGACGAAAGACTTAAAAAACAACTTGGCAACTATCTTATAGACCGTATCTCGCCAAATGGAACTACTATATATGGCGTTGAAAGCCCAAAGATAGGTGATCATAGATTAGATGCTCTACACCTTGCTGCTGTAGCTTTTCATTTACATTACAGTGACCTTCATAAAACTGTTATTAATATGCAGTTTGGTGGTGTTCCTGATGCACGTTCAGGAGTCGCTCGTAACGCTCCCGAAGAAAACCAACAGTCGAAACGTTGTACAATACAAGAACGAAGACTTGATACTGATGAATCGAGTACATTACTAGGAAAGCATCTTGTTCAAAGAATACCAGGTAGGCTAAGTTCTCAGTCACAAGAAATACAGACGAATCGATTAGGCTGGGCAACAGATAGAGAAGCTGAAGAAATGTTAAAATATCAACAACGTCAAAATAAGAAGAGAAAACTTAGAACTGACAGACCTTCACGTACTAATATTTAGGAGAATAATATGGCTTTAGGAGTATATTTTAGAGATTCAAACGGAGCAATGTCACTAGCTACTAATGGTGTTGATACTTCAAATCCTATTACAACTATCCACGACGGCAAAGATGGAGATACGAATGCTATTGTATTATATTTACGTAATGACAATGCTACAAAATGGTACTCTAATATTCTTATTTTGCCACTCGATTTAATAGATGCCAACCCTTATGGTGATGTAGGCTATGTTGAGACAGGATGGGGCGTAAAACTTAACAAAGGTGGTAGCGAACCAACAGATGCAGAATGGGCTGATATTGACTGGGGTAGTCACATTCATATGGACAATGTAGGCTCTGGTGTTGCAGGAGATGCTGCTACTTATTATCCGTTTTGGTATTTAATTTCTTGCCCGCCGAATACAAATGCTCAGAATAAATCTGATATTGTTTTGAATGTTACATACACAGAAAATGCAGTATAATGGTAAATATAAAAAAACTCTTAAACGTTGACGACAAAGAACTACTTGCAGAGAACTCAGGTGTCTCATGGGTACCAGAGAATCCACGCGAAGTACTACTACCTTATATGTCAGATGTTCCTAACAAAGAGAAGGAAGATCTTGATACGCGACGTAAAAAAGCACAAGAAGTTATAGATGGATACACAAAGGTTATTGAAGATTGTAAGCGACTTGAAGCTGAAATAGAACAACGATGCAAAACAGTTAAAACTCCGCTAAACAAAGCAGAGCACTTAAATGTTATAGAAGCAATTGGCAGAGTATTTGGAGTACAAACAGAAGAAATTACGTTCGAGATGTACAAGATATGCATTAGAGAACTAGCTGCAGCAGCTAATAATACAGGAGAACCTAAGTCATGATGGTTATAGACGCAATTGACCAAGAAGCATTTGATACTTTTCAAGTTGAGATTGGATATTATAAATTATTCCCATGGATGCTTGAGAACTTTGTTACGCGCAAGGACGCACAGCAAATGATGATGCCAAGTAACTTACCTTTTACTAGCACCGTTACTGTTACTCCAGGACAAGGAGTTCAGGTTGCTGTACCAGCTGGTACTGGTTCTACAAATACTCCAGGTGCTGGTACAGGACAAGGGACTGTACAGCCTATTTACGACGGCGGCACACCACACGCAGTATCTCAAATTTTAAAAACTGAAATCAATGCCAAGAAAGTAGTTGGCGGAACCGCTACTGAAGCCTTAAGAGCACCAATAAAGGCAATTACAGGATAATGGGCTTCACCGACGACAAGAATGTAATTCGTTCAAATGACAAGAAGGTCATTGCCTCTTCTGACGGCAAGACAGTTGTAGTTAAACTATCGCCTCGTCAAAATAATCCTTTAGCTCAACAAGACTATGCAATAATTATCAGGGCATTTGAAATGGAAGCAGCTAATTGGGCAGAAGAAGACTATGCTCTTGCTTATCATTATAAAGATGTATACTCTACGAGAAACTTTTCTACTCGCGTGCGCGAACAAATGGGTTACTACCCAGGTATGCACCAATCAGCTTCCCCACCAAATGTAGATCCTGCCTATACAGCTGCCAATGATAAAGCTAATAATAGATTAAACTTCTGGAACAGCGCTATGGATAATCCAGATGCATTTATGAGCGGTCTTAGATCTAGAGAACAAGATTTTGATTATAGAAAAATCTTTGGGTCAGATACATCTGCAAAAACAAAAGGTGAACAAGTTGGTAAGATGCTTACCGAGTGTGTGCCATGTTTTGACAGACTACTAGATTTAAACGCTCTATTACCTGATGGCGACCTACTAGAAGTTCATTTACTTAATATTAAAATGCGTACAGATATTCTTGACCAGATTAAAGGTTTGTTTCGAGATCCTGGTATGTATCTTGATATTTGTGAGCTATTAAACTTACTTTCTGGTTTGTGCCCGCAAGATTTACTAGCAATGCTTATGCTGTTTACTAATTACTTAGCAAAGTTAAATTTAGACATAAAATTTAATATTGACTTTATTATTAGTTTGATTGGTGCAATCTTAAGCCCATTCCTCGATGCGCTAGCACAATGGTTAGACAAGTTAGTTCAAATGCTTGTAGCGCCTATGTTATGTGTTATCGATCACATTAATGAAGTAATTATTTTAGCTCAAAGTGCAAAGATACCTTTTAGTGAAGTAACTGGAAATGTTGACGCTGATATTGGGATTGCTTTGCCAGGCAATGAAAATGCTGCTGGTTCAATTAGTGCTGGACTGTTTGGAGATAAGCAATGGGCCGAGGGAGAAATGGAAAGATTCTCTACTCCTGATAGCCAAAAGTACAATCCTGAACGTCCTGAGTGGCCAGGCGAAGAAACAGGTTTAGCTGTTGATGAAATGAAAGAAGCAGTTAATCCATCCTTGTCAGTGGCAGAGCGAGAAACAAGAAATAAACAATGGGCCGACCTAAAGAAACAAGACAAAGACAAACGGTCTATAGTTCCACCTCCTTTAAAAGGTGGTAACTTAAACGATGGTACTCGTTGGAGTAAGGATGATATTCCACAATCTGAAAAGACATCTGAGAGCTTTTCGGTAGGCAATAAGTATCACCCTCCAGAAAAACAAGGTCATGTACAAGAGGCAAAGAAATACTTTGACCCAGCACCACTTGTTGGTTCTATTGTTCAAATGAGAAATATTGCACAAGGTGCAATTAGATATGTACAAGATTGGTTTGATTATGCTATACAGATGATTTACGACTTACTTGGTACAGACTTTGGATGGATGAGCAAGAAAACTGGTACCTCTGTTTTAAAATCACGTATCATCCAACTGATCTTAATGATTAAGTCTATCCTTGAAGCTATATCTAAAAATGGTTTAAAGTGTGGTATTAACAGCAACTTTGACGAAGGTCAAATGAAATTTATCCTTGAAGACACTATGGGTAAGTTTAGTGCTACAAAATTCAAAGTACTTCCAGATGGCACTATCAATGTTATCTCTCCAGATGGTAAAGAAGCACCTAGCGTCGCAGGAATATCAAGTGCTCTTGAAGATTTATCCCAAGCTAGTAAAAATACAGATACTGGTATAAATACAGGAGTTGGCACAGTTAATGATACTGCTCAGACTGATCAGGTCAAGCAAAAAAGTATACAATCAGGTATTATTGTTAAGAATTGTTTACGGGACCTAACAGGTCAAGATTTAGCAGATACACGAGAGTGGATAGCAGAATACGAGAGGAGAACTGGAAGTAATGGTTAAAATCCAGTCCGAACAACTCCCTAATAAAAATAATGGTTTTCCTATAGATAAAGCGTCTATTACTCCAGGGCAGGTATCATTACCAGCTAAAGCATATACTACAAACATTGGTAGAGGACGAGCACCAACTTTACGTTGGGAGCCACCTGAATGGGACCTAGTAGAAACTGGAAGGATTATTGACACTGAGTCTTATGCCCGCCGCGCACACAAAGTAAAAAAGAACCTCTTCCTTAAAGAAGGTTATTCGTTTTCTGGTTCTGATATTAATAGA
>Ga0307378_10007821_pt1 | contig 14329 bp, 6 predicted proteins | sample UN1MG_FD_202238 | JGI IMG/M metagenome (GOLD analysis project Ga0307378, IMG submission 202238) | Soil microbial communities from Risofladan, Vaasa, Finland - UN-1 | ecosystem: Environmental > Terrestrial > Soil > Coastal area > Acid sulfate soil | place: Finland: Risofladan, Vaasa | collected...
AACAGCAGGCACAACGCGAAGCGGCCGACGAGTCACCCGCGGACCAAAGCCCGCAAGCGGCGACCGACCAGCAACAGCTCGCCGAGCAGGCCGACCAGTTGGCCCAGGACGTTCGCGATATCGAGCCGGTCCCCGATGCGGAGGCGGCGCCGGACGCCCAGGAGCCCACCGGACAGGCGGCCGACTCGATCGACTCCGCCGCCGAGAACATGCGGGGTGCCGCCGACAAGGTCGAGCAGGGCGACACAAGCGGAGCCCGGCAAGAGCAGGATCAGGCTCTCGATGATCTACGGCGCGCCCGGCATCGGTTGCAGGAAGAGGCCGAACGATTGAGCGAAGAGACTCCGCCCGGCGACCCCACCGACGCAGGGACCGAGCAACGCAAGACCGCCGACAAAACCGGCGACCTGGCCGACAGGATGAAAGGCGCCCAACCCGGAGGCCGGGCGGAGCAGCAGCCCGCACCCGGCCAGCAGAACGTCGAACAGGCTCAGGGCCACATGCTGGACGCGGCCGACGACCTCGACCGCCAGAATCCCGACGAGGCCACCGAGGATCAGGACCGGGCCATCGACGAACTGAACGACGCCCGCCGGCAACTCGAAGACGAACTCCATCAGCTTCGCCGCGAGGAACGTGCGGAACTGCTGCGCGATCTCGAGGGCCGGTTCGCCGAGATGCTCTCCCGGCAGCTCGCGATCAACACCGACACGGTGGCCATCCACGCCCGCGGCACGCCCGCGCTGACCCGGCCGGACCGCTTGCGGGTGGCCGAACTGGCCGAAGGCCAACGCGAGTTGGCCGCCGAAGCCGGAACCTGCCTGCACATTCTCCAGGAGGAAGGGACGACGATCGCCTTCCCGCGCGTGGTCGAGCAGATTCAGCAGGACATGAGCGTTGCGGCCGATCGGCTGTCGAGTCTCTCGGTCGGCCCGCTGACCCAGGCGATCCAGGAGCAGATCGCGGCCGCCCTGCGAGAACTCATCGAAGCCGTCCAGCGCAAGCAGGATCAGGAGGGGCAACCCGACGGCCAGGAGGGTCAGCCCGGTGACAGCAGCCCCCTGCTGCCCCCGTCGGCGGAACTGAAGCTCCTTCGAGCGGCCCAAGTGCGCATCAACGTGCGTACCGCAACCGCCGAACAGGCTCGCCAGGCGGAGGAAGAACCGGCACAAGAGGTTTGCCGCGTCGTCCGGCAACTCGAAGACCGGCAGGGCGAGCTGGCCCGAATCGCCTCAGAGATGCGCGAACAGGCGGAAGAGCAATAGCGAACGACGAATGAACATCAGCAAGTGCCCGGTAGCGAGCAACGTAGTGCAGGTCATGAATCCGGTCCGCCGGATCGGCGACGCGGAACCCGGCCGCCAGCGACGGCGACCAGGCTCGCGACCGCGGGCCGTAGCGTGCCATTCGCGCGGCGTGGGCGCGTTCCTTCTGGGATGCATCCTCGTTCTGCCGGCCCTGGCACCGCGAGCGGTCGCGGCTGATGGCACGGCGACTGGAGACGAACTCACCGACCGGTTCGTCCGGAACGTTGCTGATTCCGACCTGTACGACGAAGCCGTCAAGACGTTCATCACCCAGCGCTGGGCCGAGCGCAAGGAGACGGAGGACGCAGCGGGTTTTCTGCTCGAAGCCCTCGCACTGCTGTCGCAGGAGTTTCGGTCCGGGCTGGCCGCATTCGACGAGGATCGCTTCGCCGACGCCACCGGCGCGATGAAACCGCTCACGCAGAGCCTGGACCCGTACCTGGCGGCCAACGCGGCCGTCTATGAAATCAAGGCCCTGGTGGCCGCCGACGACCTGGAACAGGCCGAGCGGAAGATCGCCGCCCTGCTGGCCCTGCCACTGCGGGTCGAGCAGTACACCCACGCGAGCGCCGAGGTCCATTACCTCAAAGGCTACTGCGAGTTGGGCAACCTGAAGTACGTCGAGGCGACTCGGTCGCTGCTGGACATGCTGGAACGATTTCAGGACGCCCCGCAGCGCCTCCAGGTGACCGCCCGGCAGATGCTGGCCGAAGTGCGGACCCGCATACCGGATGGCCTCGGCGACGTGACCGACCTGATGACCTACGCCACCCGCCGGATGGCCAACGACGATACCGGGCAGCGTGTGCAGGAGCGCCAGGGCATGGCGGTGGAGATTCTCGACAGACTCATCGAGGAAGCCCAGCAGCAGGAGCAGAGCGGCGCCGGCGGTGGCGGTCAGTCCCGGCCCGGTTCCGGCTCCGACCGGACGCAGCAACCCATGCGGGATTCGCATCTGCCGCAAGGGCCGGGCTCGCAACAACAGAGGATCGACCAGCGCGTCGCGAACCCCGGTGAGGCCTGGGGCGCGATGCAACCGGCCGAGCGCGAACGCATCGTTCAGGTGCTCAAGGAGAACTTCCCCGATCGCTATCGCCGGCTGGTCGAACAGTACTATGAGCAGCTTTCGCAGGAGCCGTAGAAGTCCGTGAGTGTATTGTCCGGCATTCGACGTGGCGGTCGCGGCGTGGTCGGCCTGTGGGCGGTGGTCTGGGCCGGCGTCGCGATCGTGCCCGCAGCGGGCAGCGGCGCCGCGCAGGTCGAGGTGCGCACCATCGACGGCTCGTTTCTGCACGGCCAATACGCCGGCATCGGTCCCAACGACGTTCTCCGCCTGCACGTTGACGGAACCGCGCTGCAACTACGGCTTGACCAGGTCGAACGCATCGTCTTCGACACGCCGCAGCAACCACCGCGGACGTCGGCGGACGACACGGACTTCCACTTGGCCGACGGCGGGCATCTCACCGGCCGAATCGTGGCCGCCATTGACGACGGGATCGCGGTGCGCACCGCCTTCGCCGAGTCGGTCGCCTTGAAGTTCGAGCAGTTGGCCGCCATCCGGTTCCCGGCCGACCCCGACCCGCCTCAGGCCCGGGAGGTCTTCGAGAACGAACGCGCCGCTCGGCTGCCGGGCAAGGACGTCCTGGTCAGCCGGACGGAGCAGGGCGTCAAGGCCGTCCGCGGCACCATCGTCTCGCTGGGGCCGACACGCGGGCGCTTCGTCTTCAACGAACAAGAGCGCGCCTTCGACGTGTCATCCATCTACGCCCTGGTCTGCGCCCGGGGCATCGCGCCGACCGGACCGGCGCCGGCCCGCATCCACCTGGCCGACGGCGCCGTGCTGTCGGCCCGCCTGTTGCCTTCAGGGGATGCGCAGGTTGCCTTTGAAACGAGTTTCGGCGCACGGCTGGAATTGTCCTGCGATTGGGTCCGGACAATCACACTGCACAGCGACCGTGTGGTCTACGTCAGTGACCTGGAGCCGGTGCGTCAGGACGTCCAGGGCCTGCTGCACGCTCCCTGGCCGGTGCGCCTGGACGCCAGCGTAACGAACGCGCCGATCCGCCTGGACAACCACGTTTTTGAGAAGGGCCTCGGCGTGCACGCCAGGACGCAGCTCGTCTACGCGCTGGCCGGCGAGTTCGAGCGCTTCTGCGCCACCATCGGCATCGATGACGCCGTCCGTCCGCGGGGAGACGTCGTGTTCCGCGTACTCGGCGATGGGCACAACCTGTTCAACAGCGACCCCGTAACGGGGCGAGACGCGGCGCAGGATCTGAACATCGACGTGACCGGTGTCAAAGAGCTGACGCTTCTGGTGGATTTCGGCGAACAGATGGACCTGGGCGATCACGCCGACTGGGCCGACGCCCGCGTCCTCCGCCCGGCCGACGCACCGCGCAACGCGCCCGGCGGACCGTCTGAGCCATGAAAACCCTCTTGCTGACAGCGCTTCTGGGTTGGCTCGCCCTGACCGGCGCCGCCCGGCCCGCTCCGCCTGAAGTGGAAACCGCGGACCGTGCCACCGCGTTCAACTACGATGCGGCCCGGCGCGACGAACAACTCCGCATCGAGACCATCGCTCGCGTTGCGCCTGCCGTCGTGTGCATCTACGACCGCCGGTTCCGCGGCGGCGGGTCGGGTGTCATCATGCACCCCGACGGGTACGGGCTGACCAACTTCCACGTTGTGGCCGACATGCTCGACACCGGCGCCGGACTGGCCGGCCTCCCCGACGGCAAGCTCTACGAGTTGCGAGTCCTGGGCCTCGACCCCACCGGCGACGTAGCCATGTTCCGCCTGACCGGCAGGGACCGCTTCGACTTCGCCGAACTGGGCGATTCCGACACTGTCGACGTCGGGGACGTCGCCCTGGCCATGGGCAACCCGTTCGTGCTGGCCGAGGACCACACCCCGACCGTCACCATGGGCATCGTCACGGGCACACACCGTTACCAGTGGGGACGTGGCAACGCCCTGGTCTATTCCGACTGCATCCAGACCGACGCCCCCATCAACCCGGGCAACAGCGGCGGCCCGCTGTTCGACGTTCACGGCCGCGTGATCGGCATCAACGGGCGAATATCCGTCGCCTCCGGGGTTCGCGGCCGATACAACGTCGGCCTGGCCTACGCCATCTCCATCAACCAGATCAAACGGTTCATCCCTGCGCTGCGCAGGGGTCACGTGGTCCGTCACGGCACCCTTCAGGCCACGGTCAACGGAGACCTGATCTTCAACGAGCTGATCGAGGACGGACCGGCCTGGAAGGTCGGCATCCGGCCGGGCGATCGTCTGCTGCGTTTCGGCGGCCGCCGGGTCACCTCTGACAACCATTTCGCCAGCCTGCTGGGCACTTACCCCGAGCACTGGCCGGTTCCGATCAGCTTCGAGCATCACGGGGAGCCGCGCCACGCGGTCGCTCAGCTTGAACCCCTGTCGATCGAGCAGGACGTCCCGCTGAAGATCGATCCCGAGGGCGAACGCCACCCCGAGCGCTGGGTCGTGGAGCACTGGCTCTCGACCGCCGGTGGCGATCTGTTTCCCGGCGACGGGTGGGCCCGGTCGCTCTGGTCGAGCCTGCGGACATCGCCGACACCGGCCGAAGGCGACTTCGACCACGCCATCGACACGGTAACCGCGCGGACGGTCAAGCTCTACGGCCTGGGTGCCGGGTTGCAGGAAGGCTACGGCAGCGGCATCCTCGTGTCTCCTGGCGGGCAGGTCCTGACCGTGCTATCCATCCTGGTCGACGCGCGGAACCTTCGAGCGGTCACGGCCGACGGGACGGTTTACCCGGCCTCGGTCGTTCACCGTGATCCGGACCGACAGCTCGTCCTGCTGCAACTCGAGCAACCGGACACGCTGGGGCAGGAAGCGTTGGCGCTTCCCTGTTTCCGCGACGGATCGTCGCATCACCTGCGGCCCGGCGACTGGGTCGTGGCCGCGGGCAACGCCTTCAAGGTGGCCGACGGTGCCGAGCCCGTCTCCGTCGCCCACGGGGTTTTCAGCGGACGCATCAACCTCGACGCCCGCCGCCGCACGCAGGACTACCCGTTCCACGAGCAAGTGCTGGCCATCGACGCGGTCACCTCCAACCCCGGCGCCCCCGGCGGACCGCTGGTCGATCTGGACGGTCGGTGGGTCGGCATGGTCGGCCGGGTCGTCGTGTCCAACCTGACCAACACCCAATTCAACCACGCTGTTCCGGTCGAGCTCTGCGCCGAGTTCCTCCGCGAGGCGCGCGACCCGAGCCGCAGCCCAACCGCTGAACAGCCGCGCCGCCACGATCGAGACGTGTCCGTCGACCCGGGAATCAAGCTGTTCGAGATGAGCTATCGCAAGAAGCTCGTCTACGTCGAGAGCGTCAGACCGTCGTCACCGGCCGCGCGGGCGGGTCTGCGGCCCGACGACCTGATCGTCCGGGCCAACGGGCGCAACGTGCCCGACGTGGCCGCCTTTCAGCGAGTGCTCGAACAGTTGAAGCCCGGCGACGGGATCGAGCTGGTGGTCGTTCGCGATGACCAGCTTCACAACCTCAACGTCACGCTGGACCCGACCGCGGCGTCGGGCACACCCGACGCACGGGGCGAACCTTCCCGGGCGTTCGAAGGTGACGACGCGGCCCGACGATTTACGATGCCCGCTGCGGGTTGCGACAGCGCCGGAAGCGCACAGCATGCCAACCAGCGCCTATTCCACGCGGCCGCGGACGCCGTTGCACCTTGCGTCGTCCGCATCGAAACCGTTGGTGGAGCACAGCCCCTGTCAGGTGACGTACAGCCGTCGGAGCGCAGCCCTTTCCGCGACGATCCCGGTTCGGACTTCCGTCTGGCCGACGGGCCCACCACCGGGCTGATCTACTCGTCCGACGGCCACATCCTGACCAGCAGCTTCAACTTCGTGCGCGATCCCCAGATCATCACCGTGACGCTGCCGGACCAGCGTCGCTTCGTGGCGGAACTGGTCGCTCGCGATCAGGTCCGCAAGCTCGCTCTGCTGAAGATCGAGGCGACGAACCTGCCGGTCCCGGCCTGGGCCGATCGCAACTCCATCCGAATCGGGCAATGGTCATTGGCCTTGGGGCGGGCCTTCGGCGGACAACGACCCTTCGTGACAGCGGGCATCATCAGCGCCCTGGATCGAATGCACGGGAATGCCGTTCAGACGGATGCCAAGCTGTCCCCGGGCAACTACGGCGGTCCGCTGATCGATCTGCACGGGCGGGTGGTGGGCATCTGCGTCCCCATGGCCCAGCGACCCGGCGAGCTGGCGGGGATCGAGCTGTACGATGCCGGAGTCGGATTCGCCCTTCCACATTGGCGGATCGAGGAGATCGTCACCGAACTTCGCACCGGCCGATCGTTTTATCGCGGCTGGCTGGGCATGGCCGTCGATCCCTTCGTCCCCGACCGCGTGCGGATTGCCGCCATCGCCGATCCGTCGCCGCTGCGCCGGGCCGGTGTACAGCCCGGCGACGTGATCCGGGCGGTCAACGGCCGGGACATCCACCACTTCGACCATTTGATGCAGGCCCTGTACATGCTGCCCGCCGGTGAGACCGCACGTCTGCACATGGTAAGAGGGGAAGACGAATTCGAGGTGGGGGTCACTCTGGCCCGCTCGGCCGACCTGGGCCCGCTGCCGGATATTCCAATACCTATTGATCCGACCGGTCCGTTCCCGGAACCCGACAGCGACCGGTAGAGCAAACGCGCAGCCCGCTCGGACCTCCAGGTAGACCCTGACGCCCGCCTCGTTCGCAATTCGGCCCCTGCTACTTCAGACTGCCCGGCGCCGGGATCGGTTTGCGCGGCAGTGTCACCTCGTCCTCGGGATGCAGTCTCTCGTAGCGGGGTTTGCGGCGCCGCAGAGAGCGGAACGGTCTCACGAATGGCTGATACAGGAGGTTCCTCCACAGCACACGCCCGATCCGCCACAGCCGATACGACATCGGGGCGAACCATCGCCGGTCCAGCGCCCAACGAACCTGCGGATGAATCACAACGTCGAGCAGCCGGTGCACGACCCTCGATGGCACGCCTCGGCCGCGCAGAGCCAACACCACCCGCAACCAGATCTCCAGATAGGCCGCCCGCTTGAGGTACTTCTTGCCCGCGTACATGTAGTGATAGGCGCTTTCATGGCGTTGACCAATCACGCCTTCGGCCCGGGCCCGGTCGTGCAGTGGGGTGCCGGGATAGAATTGCAAAGGAAACACGCGCACGATGGCCGGAGGGGAGTGGTGCGTCGCGGCAAAACGCAACGTCTCGATGACGTTTCTCTCCGGCTCGAAGGGGTTGTCCACGAGATAGTGATACTCGGCCTTTGTCCGGGCCTTGGAGAGAATGCGGATGCCCTCCGTGACGGTCTCGATCGGCGTCGGCCGGGCGTAGATGTTTTTGAGCGTGTCCGGCGACCCGCTCTGGATGCCCATGCTGATCAGCGAGATCGGCACCCGCGAGAGCGAACGGACCTTTCGCTCGGTGATGGTGTTGGGAAACGCGTCCAGCTCCAGCGGCAGGTCCACCTGCTCCTTGTACAGCCGCGAGAATCGGTCGATGTCCTCCTCGCTACGGACGAAGAACAGGTCGTCCACGATGTTGACGGCCTCGATGGTCGGAAACCGCCGGCGCACCTGCCGGAGTTCCTCGATCACGTTTTCGACGGAGCGCCGGCGCACCCAACTGCCCTTGCCCTTGTAGATGCGCCGCATCGCGGCGTTGTTGCAGAACGCGCACGAGTACGGGCAGCCGCGCGTCGTCTCGATGCGGTAGCGGTGCAGGGCACCACGCAGCAGCTCGGGACGCGCCGGAACCAGTTCATCCCCGTCGACGATCAGGTGGGTGTTCAGGTCGTAATCCGGGAACGGCTGTTCGTCCAGCTTCTCGTCCAGCCTCATGACCGGATTGCGGACCACGCCCTGCCCGACCTTCACGACGAAGCTGCCCACGCCCGAGGGGTCTTTCCCGGCCTCGAGGGTCTCGGCCAGTTCCAGCATCGGCTGTTCGCCCTCCCCGACGCAGACCATGTCGGCCGACTCGATCGACTCGTCCGGGGCCACCGTCGGGTGCGTCCCGCCCCAGACAACGGGGGCCTTGATGCCGGCTCGGTGAATCGCCTCGGTGAGGACCCGCGCCCGGACGAACGTATTCGTCATCAGGCTCAGGCCGATCAGGTCGGCTTCGCGAAGCTGATCCACAAAGGCAGCCAGCAGCGCGGGCGAGAAGTCGGCTGTGGCGGTGTCCCGCTTGGAACTCATGAACAGCATCCGCACGTCGTGCCCGTGCCGCTTCAAACAGGCCGAGACGTAGCGCAGACCCAACGAGATGGGATGCGTGTACGTTGCCACGAGTGCAACGCGCATCGGTTGTCCTCCCGCTTGCGCGGCGAGGGCCGCGCCGTCGGTGGAGGTGCCGCGAAATGGTGTCTGTCAAAGCCGAACCGTCCACAACACTTTGCCACGCCGGCGGCGTTTGTCAAACCGGAATTCCGCCCCATGAGGCGAAGACGTTGCATCCCGCCGCCAGGATTGCTATACCCATTCCACGAAGAAGGAGCCGCGGAACGTGCCCGATATTGCAGACGACCTCAATCAGATCGTAAACCCGCGCCTGGCCGTCGGTCGCACCACGGTCACCGGCTGGCGCTGGCTGGGTGACGCCGACGCCAGCAGCTGGTCGCGCGAAGGTGCCCTGAACGGCGACGCCCCCATCATGACCGTCCGGTCGCAGAATCTCACCGGCAGCGCCGCATGGGCCCGACGGGCTCGCTGCAAACCCGGCGAACACTATCGCATCGAAATGGTGGTGTCGTGTGATTGCCGGCCGGCCGACGACCGCGCCGGCCTCCTGCTGATCGTTCAGCCGCTGATCGGTGACCAACCGGCCGGCGCGCCGGCCGAACTGGCCGCACCGAACAAGCTGGACGGCCCGAGCACCCTGCGGGCCTACTACCACGCCCCCAAGGGCGTCCGGTCCGTCGAAATTCGTGTGGGGCTGTTTCGAGCGAAGGGTCAGGCCCGGATTCATGAGGTCCTGATGCTGCCCATCCTGGAGCCGGAGGCCAAATCTCACGTGCAGGCCGCCCCGCCGCCGCCCTACGCCTATCCGCCGCCCAAGCGCGTCAAAACGATCTGCGTGTGCACCGAAGAGAACGGCGGCGATGGTCGCACCGCCCCCCGTCCCATGGTCGATCTGCTGCGCCGACGGTTCGGGGCCCGGTCGGTACGCACCGTGTCACCGCGACGCTACGGAATCGACAGCCTTGACGCCGACGCGGTGATCCTGCCCGACAGCAAGCCGCCACCGGCGGTCGCCAGGCTTTCGTCGCTGTACAGGATGGCCGAAGGTCGTGTGGTCGTGCTCTCGCTACCGGCCTTCGCCCGGATCGCCGGTCCCGCCTGTCAGATACGCACGGTCGAGCAGCCCGACGACCCGATCCACGCCAAGGTGCGCTTCGCGAACTTCATCACCGTCGGGTTCGCCATCGCCGATAGCTTCCCCTACGCCTGGCGAGGCCGCGACCGCCGCAACTTCGTCCAGCGACAGTTCCGGCGCAGCCCCGCCTTCCGGGAATTCTGCGAGCGGCACGGCTTTGAAACCGTCCTGCTGTCCGAGTGCGAGACCGATGCCACCTCCGACCGGTCCGTCTGCGTCTACAAGCCGACCGAGGGCGGAGCTATTGTCGTCCTGGATATCGATCCGGCCGAATCCGTGCCCACCAACTTCGACGAACCCGACCTGGCCCTGTACCTGCTGTTGAACGTTCTGGGCCGGTCACAAACCTCGTTGGGCCAATACGTCGCTCCCGCCCGCTCCGAGAAGGAGTTGCGCGACGAGATCGCCGAGGTGGGCACGCGTTTCGCGGCTTTCGCCGTGCGCGGCGACGATCATCCCGATCGGTCCCGGCAGGACCAGTTCGTCGAGGTCGGCGCCGGCAACGAATCCTACGGCCTGCCGGTCGCTCCGCGCCCGCTGATCCTCATCCGTAGCGGTCTGCGCGGCGACGACCACGACAGCGTCTACGGCACCCTGCTCTGGCTCAAGAACCTGGTCCGCACCGGACGCTTTGCCTGTCCGTATGCCGAGGAACTCCTGGCCCGCTTTCGGCTGGCCTGGGTCCCCCTGTGCGCCGAGTGGCACGCCGGCCAGGGCTGGCGGCGCCCGGCCGAACCGGCGCCGATCGAGACGGCCGGCGAATTCGAGCCCAGAACGATCGCCGCCCTGATCGACGTGGCCGCCACACGCCGACGGCAGGTACGCGTGGTCGTTGCCGACGGCACCGCGCGCCGCCGCTACGCCGAACTGCTGCCCGAGTTGGCCCGCCGGCTGACCAACGGGAGATTCTTCTATCGGTCCGTCCCCGCCGACCGGTCGATCCACGAGCGCCACACGATGGACTGGCGGATTCAGCAGATCGAGCCGCGGGTCGTCCTCGATGAGGCCGCCTTCGACTCGGACCTGCACCGCAACGCCGCGGCCGCCGGGGCGACCTTGATCCGACTCGAATTCCCCGGGCCAGCCGCCGATCTTTCCACCGGGTCCATCTGGCGCACCGACCTGGTGGCCACCACAATCGAGCACGTCATCGGCCTTCAGTACGGCTGGCTGGCCGCGAACCGTTACGGAACGCCGGTGCGGATCACCCCGCCCGCGCCCTCCACCGGCGCCAAGGCCCGTTTCCTGAAGGTTGCCGATGGAGAACTCGTCGCCAGGACCGAGACCATCCCACCGGGTAAGCCCGTTCTGCTGCAACCAGGCGCCGCCCTGGGCTTCGCCGCAAGGTAGGCAGGTCGCCCCCGGCCCACCGACCATCGATCGCTATTAGTGTCCAGGCCCGATGATCGCATCGCCCCGCCGGCGACGGTACACCTCGAAAGCAAAGAAAAGCAGGGCCATCAGGACGTAGCCGACCGCGATGCGCAGCCCGTCGAAGGCCAGACCCTCGCCCGCCGCCGGCGGGTCCGTGAAGATGAACTGGAACCCGACCTCGTTGCCGCTGATCCGGTAGGCGTGCATCAGCCCGATCGCCGTCAGCAACGCGCCCGCCAACGCCCAGACCCCCGCGGATAAGAACTTGCGGTCGATCAGATACGCGCTGACCGCCGCCAGAATCATGCAGGTGAAAATGTAGCCGCTCGACAACAGGTTCATCCCATGGATCAGGAATCCGTTCGCCTCGGTGCGCAGCCCGGCCTGCGGATGGTCCATGCGCAGCATGTCCTCCATGGTGTTGGCCGGGCCGATCGGTGCCAGCGGGGCCACCTGCTCGGGCGGGAAGTCCGGCAGCGGCTGCATCTGCGCCTGGATGAACGCGCCGGCGCAGATCGTTGCACCCCAGGCGGCGATCGCCGGAAACAGCCCCACCGCCACGGCCGGAGCGTGCTCCCTGGGCGTGGCCTGGAACGCCTGTGCCGTGATGACGATCCCGATCCACAGGACGATGGCCACGCCCGCCTCGATCGGAATGATCTTGCTGACCAGGGCAATGGTCCCGGTGAACGCCAGGAGCGTGATGATCAGACCGTTCAGCGACGAGTAGCCCGCCCGGGCGCCCAGGCCCTTCCAGCCCGGGTGACCGATGTAGATCGTGGTCGGGAAACAGCTCCCGAAGAAGGCGGCCGCGATCGTCCCCAGGCCGTTGACCGCCAGCGACGGTCCCGTCGGAAAGCGGTCTCCGCCCGCCTCGGCCGACTCGATGTTCTGCAGCGAGCCGGCTACGTTGAACAGACCCATCGGGACGATGACCGACATGTACCCCAGAATCTGCTGGCCGTGCTGCCGGAATGCCTCGACGATCGCCCCGCCGCAGAACACCGGCAGGTGCAGACCTCGCTGCGACCACGCCTCGCCGACGGCGGCCGTGCTCATCTGCCGAGCCAGCCATTCGTCCGGCAACAACCAGGCGATGATCGTGCCCGCCAGAATCGCCAGCAACCCCCCGGGCAGCCCCCACGGAAAACGGATGTTCGAGAAGTAGGTGATCAGAATGACGCCCAGCGGCAGCATGGCGATCAGCGGGTTCTGGTAAATCTGCAGGGCGAAGGTCATGGAGATGAAGCCGATGGCGATGCCGGCCAGCGTGGACAGCAGAGCGGCCCGCGGCGTGTGCCGGCGGATCTTCTCGGCCACGAACGAGCCGAAGAACTCGATCAGCCCGCTTCCCAGGCAGGCGATCAGCCCCATCTGCCAGGCCAGCACCGCGTCGTTCGTAGTGCGGTAGACCGGGGCGATGACGAAGAAGACGTAGACCAGCAGCGAAGGCGTGTTGATGCCGTACGGCAGGGCGCAGACGTCGCTGCGGTTCTCGCGCCTGGCCAGCCGGTGGGCCTGCCAGGCGTAGAACAGGTTGCCGATCAACAGCGAGACGGCCGCCCCGGGCAGAATGCGGCTGAAGATCAGCTCGGCCTGATCGCCGGTCATGCCGCACAAGGCGCTGCACAGCGTAACGATCAGCAGCAACTGCACCAGGTTGTCGATGAACAGCCCGAAGAAACCGTCCAGGTCACGTTTAACGAAAAGCGGATACTTGGCGGACATGCGTATCGCTCCCCCCGCGTCACCTCGGTCGGCGCACTATGCCCCCCCTGACGCTCCCAGACGGGACCGCTCCAACCGGTTGACCACGATCGCGCCGACGCTGTCGCCCAGCACGTTCGTGGACGTGCGGAACATGTCCAGGAAAGCGTCCACCGCGAAGATCAACGGGATGTAGTGGATCGGCAGATGGACGGCCGCCGCCACCAGCACCATCGTCACCAGCCCGGCATCCGGCACGGCGGCCGCCCCCACCGACGCCAGCACCGCGGTCACGAAGATCAACAGCGTGGTCATGGCCGTCATCGTGATCGAGACGTCATCCAATCCACCGTAAATCTGGATCAGAAAGATCACCGCCACGCCCTCATACAGGGCCGTGCCGTCCATGTTCATCGTCGCGCCCAGCGGCAACGAGAAGTTCGCCACCTTGGGCGACACGTGGAGCTTCTCGATCACGTTGGCGATTGTCACCGGCAGTGTGGCCGCACTCGACCGCGTGGTGAACGCGATCATGTACGCCTCGCGAATGCCACGGATGAGCCGCACCGGCCCGACCCCCCCGATCGACGCCGAGATCGCTATCAGCACGGCGACGTGCACCGCGATGCCGCCGATCACCGTGGCGCAGTACCAGCCGAGGGTCTGGAAGATCTCCGGTCCGTTGCGGGCCACCAGGCCCGCCATGATGCACCCGATGGCGAACGGTGAAACCGCCATCAGCCAGTGCGTCACCTGCATGATGACCTTGTTGAGGCCCTGGAAGAACGACACCACGTTGGCCGCGGGACCGCCCACCACCATGCAGGCCAGCCCCAGCAGCAGCGAAAAGAAGATGATCCCCAGCGAGTTCGGCGGAGACGCCGCCAGCGCCCGGAACGGATTCATCAGCAGCGGCCGGATGATGTCGTCTTTGAAGATGTCGCCCGCCGTTCGCTCACCGGAGGAGGCCAGCCTGGCCATCCGGGCGGCTTCGTGACCTGCGGCCTGGGCGGCGCCGTCCTGGGTCGCCAGCCAGGTCAGGTACTGCGGCTCCGGCTGACCCTCGGCCGACAGTGCCGGCTGTCCGCTGATCTCCTGATAGGCCTCTCGCCGGTCCTCGAGTTCGGCCACCCGGCTCTGGCGCACCCTGACCGACGCGTCCCTCTTGCCCGGTTGAATCATCAGGACGAAGACCAGTCCGATGACCACCGCGATCGTCGTGGTGCAGATGTAGTACGCCAGCGTCTTCCACCCGATGGCCCCCAGCTCCTTCATGTCCGGCAGACTGGTGACGCCCGACACGATGCTGGCCAGGATCAGCGGGGCGATGATCATCTTCAGCGCCCCCATGAAAATCGTCGGGCCGAAGAGATCGAGCCACCACAGCACGTGCGTGCAGATCGCCTGCGAGGTGTCGTCCGTGCGCTTGCCCAGCAACCACAACGCGACGCCCACCGCCACGCCCATGATCATGGCCAGGAAGATCAGGTTATGGAGCTT
>Ga0307378_10007822_pt1 | contig 14328 bp, 17 predicted proteins | sample UN1MG_FD_202238 | JGI IMG/M metagenome (GOLD analysis project Ga0307378, IMG submission 202238) | Soil microbial communities from Risofladan, Vaasa, Finland - UN-1 | ecosystem: Environmental > Terrestrial > Soil > Coastal area > Acid sulfate soil | place: Finland: Risofladan, Vaasa | collected...
GGTCAGCGTGCAGCAGCTCGGATCACGTGCACTGAGACCTATTTTTGTAATGGTCCCCAGGCGATGGCTTCGTAATCGTCTGTACCGGCGTTGGCGCTTTTAAGCCGGCGTGAATTCGCCGCCCGAGCCGGCGTCTGTCACCAATCGATCAGTAAAGCAATCTGGACCGGTAAGCTCATCGAGAAAGATGCTAAACTCGATACGAATGATCCTGCAAATCGTCGCTATCTAAAGGCAGAACACGTATACTCGCGGGCTGCTAAAACAGGAACCACGGCACAGAAGAAAGCAGATCGGGGTAAGCGAGGGGATGGAAATGGAAAGAAAAAAGGCGATGATAGTAAGTACGGGCAGAAGCTTGATGCCGAGATCCGCCTCAAGCATGAGCAAGCCGACTATCATGCAATCCGAAAGGCTGAGCGACTCGGCCTCCTCATCGAGACCTCAATTGTAGAGCAAAAGCTCTCTGTCCTTGGCTCAGAATTACGGATCCGATTGCTTGAGCTACCAGCACGGATCGGTCCGCATCTATGGGCGATAGCGAAACAAAGCGATTCCGCACATGCACTGATTCAGGCCCTCGAGGATGAGATTTCAGAAGTCATCAAGAAGGTGAAGGATGCCGCTATCCGATCTGCGCGTTAAGACGGTCGCCGAGGAGATCAATCATATAATCCGCCGAGAACGCAGGCGGATGAAAAAACAGATCAACGAAGCTATTAAGATAATGATCCCGCACCAGGTCAACCGCCTGAGCGTGTCTGATTGGGCCGAAAAAAAACGGATCTTACCACAGGGTCTATCGCCGATGCCCGGACCCTTTACCTGGAAAGTGACGCCCTATCTCCGGGAGATCGCGGACTGCTTTTCTGAAAACTCGCCGATTCAGAAAACCGCAATCATGAAGGGCACTCAGCTCGGCTTTACGGTGGGGATCGGCGAGAACTGGATGGGATATGTCATCGATGTAGCGCCTGGGCCCATGATGTTTGTTTCAGGCGATAAGGAAATGGCTCAGGATGCCGTTGAGGTCCGCGTTGATCGTATGATCGAGAGCGCAGGCCTGGCCGATAAGATATTCTCGCAGACCGACAAACCCCATTCTAAAAAAACAGGAGATACAAAACGCAAGAAGGAATTCCCCGGCGGATTTCTTCTGGCCCTCGGACCGAATGTCGGCGCGAAACTGCGTCAGTTTTCCGTGCGGTATCTATTCTACGATGAGGTAGACGCCTATCCGCAGGAGACTGGGACCGAGGGCGATCCTCTGAAGCTTGGGGAGCGGAGGACCGATGCGTTCGAACGCATCCGGAAAATCCTGTATATCAGCACTCCTCTTGTCGAACAGACCAGTCGGATCAAACCGCTTTTCGAGCGAGGGGATCAGCGATATTACTATGTCCCGTGCCGGCACTGTCACCATAAACAGGTTATCAAATGGGATCGCCTCAAATATGAAAAGGATGAGTTCGGGCGTTTGATCTGGAATTCAGTGCATTATGAATGCGAACGATGCTATGGGCATTGGAAGAATGAGGACAAAGCTTATTTCCTGCCACGGGGAGAATGGCGTCCGACCGCCGAACCGATGGAGCCCGGATTCAGGAGTTATCATCTGTCAGCTCTCTATTCCCCGGTAGGTATGCGCAGCTGGGAATCGATCTGTCAAGAATGGATACAGGTAAAGGAGGATCCGGTTATGCTTCGGGTTTTCGTTAATACGGTTTTGGGTGAAACCTGGGTTGAACGCGGAGAGGCTCCGAGATATGAGCGCATAATGCTCCGCCGTGAGCAATATCAAGTTGGCATCCTGCCGGAAAAGGCAAAGCCCCTGCTCCTTACGATAGGTGCCGATGTGCAAAAAGACCGCATCGAAGTTGAGATCGTAGCTTGGGGTAAAGACAAAGAGAGCTGGAGTGTTGATTACCGCGTGCTCTCAGGTGATACCGCCCATGTTGATGATCCGTGCTGGCAAAAATTGCGCGAGCTCATAACAGCAAAACATGCAGGACTGCCTCCCGCAATGGTTCTCATCGATGCAGGTTACAATACACCGACTGTCTATGCATTTTGCGAGGTATACCTGCGTGGTGTATTTCCGGTAATGGGCGATTCCGCAATAAGCAGGCACCAAAAAGCATTTCTGCTCCGGGATGTTCAAGGATACCAGACCACGCGCGTGGATCTTAATACGGATTTCCTCAAGCTTGAATTATATGGATATCTAGCAAAGGGTGTGCCCGAGGATGCCGAAACATACCCGGGCGGCTATTGTCATTTTCCGCAGGAATACGGCGAAAAATATTTCCGTCAGCTCACGGCTGAGGAGCGAATGAAGAAAACGACTAGCACCGGCACATTTAGGTATGTGTGGCATCTGGCAAGCGGGCGCCGCAATGAGGCACTTGATGCGCGAGTATATGCAATGGGTGCCCTTTATGTTCTGCGACAGTTTGCTTCTGAGGATCTGGAGCTTGAAGAGGAAATGGCTTGGTCAGAATTTTGGAATCGCTGTGAAAAAATCTTAAAATAACACTTGAATAATTTTTTTGAAATCGATAGATTGTTTATAACTTGAAGCCAAACGCCGGATTTTTATTCCGACGTCCCGCCCCGGGGGGTGGCTCCCCCGATAGATGTCGTCCTGAAAAGGGCAGCGATACGCAATTTCTATGCGGAGGCTCTGGATGAGTCTCCGCACCGTTACTGTTATCCAAGCAGAACTCGATGAAGCTCGCGCCTCCCTATCTGCCGCCCTTAAAGGTGCATATCGCCTCGATACAGGACAGGGTAGTCAATCCGTTACACGTCCGAGCATCAAAGACCTTAGAGCGCTGATCGCTGAGCTTGTAAGCGAGCTCGAGGAAGCGCAAGATCCGCGCGGCGGCGTGGTGGCCGCCAGGATGCAGAGGCACTAATGGGCAACTTCTGGGATTATGACATCATCGGCGGCATCCGCAAATTCTTCGTACGTCCCAAAAAACACGAGCCGGGCTTTGTCCAGGGCATAACTCCCGGCGATGCCCGCTCGCGCATATCCGCTATCTCCGGGTGGTCCTGGAACGGCGGTATTGTTCAGTCCTGGACCGGATCGAAATACCCAGGAGCCCTATCTTATCCAGGACTATGGAGCCTCGATTATGCAGCCCTGCGCCGACGCTCGCGCATTGCCTACTGGGAAAGCCTGCAGGCCCGCGCCTTGCTCGGCCGCCTGGTGGATAATGTTGTCGGTCATGGGCTTGTCCTCGAGGCAACGCCCGCATGGGGGATAATCGATTCCAAAGCAGGCGAAGATGAAAGGCGGCAATGGACCCGCGACGTTGAAACCCGCTTTCACCTCTGGGCCATGAGCAAAGAGGCCGACGCATCTGGAAATCAGAATCTTTATCAGCTCACACGATTTGCTTTCCTCAACCAGCTCCGCGATGGCGAGATCATCAATATTCTGCGCAGCTCCCCGGACAAGGGACGCATGAACCCGACCGAGATCCAGTTTGTACAACCTGAGCAGCTTGTGAGCCCGATGAGCGATGAGGCCATAAAAGCAGCCAGGGCGCATGGAAACCGCATCATCGATGGTATCGAGATCGCAGCCTCCGGGCGGCCGGAAGCCTATTTTATCCACGACGATATAACCGGTAAGGACGTGCGCATTCCTGCTATCGGGCCGAAATCAAAACGCCGATTTGTCAATCACGCCCCGATTATCGATATGGTCGGCCAGGTCCGAGGAGTACCGGTATTGGCTCCCCTTGTACATGAGTTGCAAAAATTAACAGATTATCAGCTTTCGGAAATCGAAGCTGCCGTTGTCAACGCGACCATAGCAGCCTATATCAAACCCGCAGAAGATAGGCCGGCTTCCCGCGCTTTCAGCGGAATAGTGCGCCGTGATGCCGAGGTCGAGGAAAGCGAAACCACCACGGCGACAACTACGGGACCACCGGCGCCCGCATACATCGAGAGGCCCGGACTCCTCATCCAAAACCTGAAAGCGGGTGAGGATATTGCGAGTTTCAAAGTTGATCGGCCGAACGTCCATTATGAAGAATTTGTCACGGCTGTAAAATCTTCGCTCTCCGCAAGCCTCGGCATTCCCATCGAAGTGCTGGATATGAGTTTCAACCAAAATTACTCGGCATCCCGCGCGTCGCTCATTTTATTCTGGACGGTCGTTACCAATTGGCGCTCAATTCTCGCCTCAGATTTTCTCTTTGTGGTTTATGAGGCATGGATGACGGAGGAAGTCAGCGCAGGCCGGATCAAAGCTCCCGGATTTGAGCAGCCGGTACTCCATGCGGCATGGCTCAATTGTGATTGGGTAGGCGTGCCGCATCCGAGCATCGATCCGCAAAAAGAAGCTACCGCAGCTGATACGAGGATTGCCGCAGGACTTAACACACGAGAGCGGGCAGCCCGGGAATATAACGGATCTGAATTCTCCGAGAACGTCGAACGCCTGGCCGTGGAAAACGAGGAGCTCGCAAAGGCAAATAAATCCATGCCGAAAAAAGAAGCGATCCCGGCACAGATACCGGATTCGGGAGATGGAGAAAACGACGGGAATAATGGAAATGGATCGGCCAAGAGCCTGGTCGGGATTGGAGAAAGATGACAACAGGGCAGCAAAAAATATTTGAAAAAATCGCGGATACAGATGCCAAGGTTGAAAAAATAATCGGCATATTAACCGGAGGCAACGGAGGCGGAGTAATTTATGACGTGAAAAAAAACACGCAAGCGATAGGGGAAATCAAAAGCGAAATACCGAATCTTGTTCATGAAAAAGAATGCCGCGCGATGCAGAAGGAAATCAAAGCCAATAATAAATCACGATGGATCACGTTGAAAGATGTGATTCTGTTGATTGTCGTCATAATCAGTCTGTTATATGGGAATGGGATAATAAGATGATCAAGGGTGCAAAATTCTGGAACGATAGGCAGCGGGCATATTATAGCCAGAGCAATAACCCCCTTGAGCAGATCCTGCGTAAGTTGGATATAAAGGATTGGCTCGAAAGCTGCGCGCCCACATATATGCTCAATTGCATCGCCGCCCTCGGTTACGATATCGAGATTAAGTGCCCTGGTGTTTATCGCCCGCAGCCCGAAGAGGTCCTCATGGGTTTTTTCCATGATTCCCGAAATTATCAGCGCTTTCGAGAAATCCGGCATGACATAAATCCGAATACATTTATGGGGAATCGTGTTCCCCAGTTTCATCCATTCGCAGCGGCACAGGTTTTTAAGGCGAATGCACGGTATGTCGAAAATCACGAATTCGAGTTTGTATGCGGATACTTTGAGTCTGGTCATTCGATAGGTTTTCTCCTGAAGCAGCCGAGCCATTATATTGCAGGCGTGGCCTATGACGATGATACCGATGAGATAATTTATAATGATTCCCGGCCCGAAAGATTCCCGGATGGAAATGGTTTTAATCGGAGAATGAGTCGGAATGAATTCAGAATTAATGTTGAGCCGTTTGTTATTATTTATACCGGAGGTGGATTGTGAGCGATCCTGTATTATCAGATCCCGTAATCGAAGAAACGAAGAAAACCATTTCGGCAAAAGAAATTTCCAAATGGTCGATGATAATCGCTGGGCTCTGGATCGCCGGACTCCATCTGCTCAAAGCATTTTGGGGACTCATAAGCCCGGAAACTATTTTCGGTCTCGAAACGGGAGATATCATTTTATCAGGTGTCGCCCTTGCTGCAATTTTCACTCCCGTTTATTTCTCGATTGTCCTCGATAAGATCAAAGAGATAAAACTGGGAGGTAGAAATTGATTTATGCTCTTGAACGAAAAACCTTGACCTCGTTTCTGAGAATGTGCGCGCGGCTTGAAATGAACCCGGACATCAATGTTCTCTTCGATTTAATGTCCGGCTCGGAAAAAGAAAAGACTCCACAGCTTTATATCCTCCGCGACGGTGAAGCGCATATCAGTATCCAGGGAATTCTCTCACGTAAACGTAGTTTTTGGGCAATGATTTTCGGCAGCGCGCCGTCTCTCACATATGATGAGATAGCCCTCGCAGTGGGTCAGGCCGATGCAGATCCGATAGTTAAAACCATCGTACTCGATATCAATAGCCCCGGAGGATCGGTCGATGGTGTCGATGTTGCCGCTCAAGCTGTGAAAAACGCTACAAAACCCACGGAGGCCCGCGTCGATAATCTTGCAGCCTCTGGCGCATACTGGATCGCTTCGCAGGCAAACAACATCATGGCCACTTCTCCAGCTGCCGCATTTGGCTCCATCGGCGTGATCGCGGAACTCATGGACGATACCCGCGCATGGAAAGAGATCGGAGTCGATATTGTTCTCATCGGAAGTACGGATGCCCCGGCGAAAAAAGCAGCCTATCAGCCGACTACAAAAGAGGGCCAGGCCGTGTGGCAGAAAGAATTGGACGATCTACATGCGGTTTTCGCGGGGCGCGTAGCCGAGGGCCGTAACGTCAGTATTGAGAAAATCAATTCCGATTTCGGCCAAGGCGGATTGGTCATTGCTATAGACGCGAAAAAGGCAGGCATGATTGATCGCATCGATGGGATGGCGGAGCCGACCGAAGCGGAACCGGATATAGAAATCGAATCTGAAGACATAAACGCCGGCGTTGCCGGAGATACCGCCGCGAAAGCGGATGGGAAATCCAAAACTGGGAGGGGAACTATTATGACCCCTACTGAATTGCTCAAGGAGCACCCCGAGTGCTACGCGGCTATCGAAGAAATCGGGGTGCAGAAGGAAAGGAAGCGGATCGCCAAGCTTCAGGCATGGGCCGATAGCGATCCGGTTTGCACGGAAATCGTGGCGAAGGCAATCGTTTCCGGCGAGAGCGCCGAGGACGTGATGCCGCAGCTCATGGCCGCGATCAAAAAAAGCTCTCAGCCGGGAGAAAAGAGCCTGGAGAATCCGCCGCAGGTCCATACCGGGCAAACGACAACCGGAAGCGGAGAGGGCGACGAAATCGACGATGCCAAGATCAAGGCGACCCTGGCACGTCTGCCGGCATAAGGAGGAAACGGAATGGCTAATCCTACAAACACCTATCAGGACAGCACGCCGCTTGTAATCGGAGCGGCATACAAGGCCACGGGCAAAACCATCTCAGCTGGGCAAGGGATTCTTGCCGCAGGCTCAGTCATGGGGACCGTGACGGCGGATGGGAAATTGCTGCTCTGCGTAGCTGCCAGCAGCGACGGATCGCAAGTCGGTCGATTTGTGCTGTTGAAAGAAGTCGATGCGACCGGCGAGCTCACAAATCAGGAAGTCCTCAAGGCGGGTATTGTCAACGGCAATAAGCTCATATTTGGATCAACGGATGTACTCACCACGCAGAACGGGACAACCCATCTAACCCACGAGGATGACCTAAAGGCAAACGGCATCATCCCCGTGACGGGCTCGGACCTCGAGCTCTACGACAATACGTAAGGAGGGATCATATGGATCTTTTTATGCGAGTAATGATGGCGGCTTACGATGAGCGGGTGACCACTCAGATGAAGCCGTTATTCTTGTCAAGCTTTTTCGGCAAAAACCCGAGCGAGCTTGTCGTCAGCACCATCGAGCGTGTCGATGTCGACGTGATCCGGGATGCCCGCCGCGTTGCCGTCGATGTCATCCGAGGGGGCGGAGTCGGGAACTCGAATGTAACGGGCGTGTTCACCACGCACGAATACAAGGTTCCGCTTTACTGGGAGGAGACTCCACTCACGGCACAGCAGATCATCAAGCGGATCGCCGGAATGAATAATTTTGAATCGTTAGACCGGGCGGCCATTCTTGCTTATCACGCGACGAATGCTCAGCGTGAGCAGACCTTAAAAATCATACGCGAGATTGAGCGCATGGCGGCCGAGGCCCTTCATTCCGGTACGATCACGCTGATCAATACTGAGAGTTTGGATTTCGGCAAGAAAGCCTCTCATTCATCGACTCCAGCTATAAAATGGGATCAGGCGACCGGCAACCCCATAACGGATATTCAGGATTTGGCCGACACTATTTTCCATGACGGAAAAATGAAGCCGAATACTCTCATATTCGGTGAGGCCGCATGGACCGTGTTCCTGACCAATGCCGCCGTAATCGCTTATTTGGATAATCGGCGCATCGAGGCTGGAAAAGTCGATCCTGTTGAAATCCCCAAGGGCGCCACATTCCAGGGCCGCACATGGATCGGCGATTATCAGTTCGACATGTTCACGTACAACGATTTCTACATGGACTCTAGCAACTGCGCCGTGCCCTATATGACGACCGATACGGTAATCATGATGAACCGCCAGGCGTACCTGACCAAAGCTTTCGGCGCTGTCGAACTACTCCCGCAATATGTGGCGGAGTATGCATCGCGCGGCCTTCCCAGAATGCCGGAATTTGTGCCCGGAGAATTCGTTCCCTTCGCCTATGAGCGACCGCCCAATGCGCTGATGGTGGGCGTGCAGAGCGCCCCCCTGGTTGTTCCGACGGCCATCGATACCATCGGGACTATCATCAATGTGGATACCTAAAAGGAGGGAACCGTGAGCGTAGACAATAACCATTACGTCAACAAGGGCGTGACCGTCAACTACAAGGGCCAGCATTTTCCGCCGGGACACCGGTTCCCGGCGGCCGATCTTGGCATCGATCAGAAATCCTTCGACTCGCTAATCCGCGATAAAAGCATCGTTTCGGGCAAGGAGCGCAATGAATTTGCACATCCCGAGGAACCGAAAGAACCGAAAGAGCCGAGCGATGATCTGGAGGACATGACAAAGGCGGAGCTTATTGAATTCGCGGAATCGCTCGGACTTAATCTCGAATACTCGATGAAAAAGGATGAGCTGATCGCCGCGATCAAGGAAGCAGCAGGTTGAACATCCGCGAGCTGGCCGAGTCGGACCTGGGCGAAATCCTGGATGAGGACGGGGTAGATGCGACGCTCATCGATTTGGAGGAAAACGAGTATCCCGTCAAGTGTCTGTATTTTCGTATCGGTGTGGATATCGATCCGAACACAGGCGCGACGATTCCGGGAAATCGCTCCACGGTCCTGATTCGTATAGGCGAGCTCGGCGAAAGTGTGATTCCCGAGGAAGGATGGACAGTGGCAACGACGGATGTGACCGGAGCCGAGGTCACTGGAAAAATAAATTATGCTGCGCTTGACCGCACGCATGGAGCGGCGATGCTCATATTGAGGGTATGAAATGCCGGTAATTGATCGCAGCCTTGATGACCTGATCATCGATAAAATGGTCACTGTACTTGCCGCTTTCAGCGCGGAGCAGGCGGCTATTCAGGCATCGGTTAAATTCTATGTCGAGCGCGATCAGCTTCGTCCGATAGAGCGCCGCAAATTGCCCCTTGTCAATATCTGGCTCGATACCCTGACCCCGGAAGATCCGTCAACAAAAACCTGCGAGCAGGAAACGGCGGACATCAACATCGATTGTTATACGCGCGGAGTTGAAGCAGAAAGCGCACCCTCGGATCAGGATGCAATGCTCAGGCTCTATTATCTCAAGCACCAGGTCAAATATGCGCTTTACAAATTGATCAACGCCGATTTCGGATTCGGGGCAGGCATCATCGCGCGCAAACACTGGCCGCGCTTCAATTTATTTCAGACCGATACGAAAATGCCGGAGGAACAGATTGTCGGCGGGCGCTGGGTCGTGTCGGTCGAGTATGCATGGCAGCCCGAGGATATTTCGACAATCAACCTTGAAGAGCTCCGGGTGGATGCCGGCATGTTCGATGCTTATTACTCGTATGGAGGTGGAGAGACATGAACAATGTCAATTTCGAATTTGTCCCGTCAAATGCGGCCGCTCCCGGCGTGTTTGTCGAGCAGAAAGCCGTCCGGGGGTCTCTCGGAAGCCTGTTGATACCGCAGATAATCCTGCTCATCGGGCAGTACAATTCGGGTAAAACACCGACTGATAATTGCCCCAAGCTTTTGAGCGGCGGAGCGGATCAGGCAGCGGATTTGTACGGCCTTGGGAGCATGTTGCACATCATGGCCATGGCCGCAGATCGAGGACGGGCTACCGTGCCTCTATACGCGCTGCCGGTGCCGGATGCTATCGCAGCGGTAGAAGCTAGCGGCTTGATCACGGTGACGGGGACGGCAACAGGATCCGGAACGATCAGCCTGTACATCGCGGGCAAGCTCGTGCGGGTCTCGGTGGCGAAGGATGATACTTTCGATGTGATCGCCGAGGCGATAGCGGATGCCATAACCGCAAATGTAAATCTACCGGTAACTGCGGCCGCCGACTCCGGGGATGTGGTTATAACCAGCAAATGGAAGGGACTCACGGCCAACGGCATCACAATCGAGATCGATCTCGGAGGCGATACCGAGGAGCTGAACGAACCCGCCGGCGTGACAGTCGTGATCACAGATATGGCCAGCGGCGCAACCGATCCCGACATTGCAACGGCACTGGCAGCTCTCGGCGATACCTGGTATACGATCATCGCAAATCCCTATACCGCAGATGACCAGCTCGACGATCTGGAAGAGGCCGGAGATGCCCGGATTCATCCGCTTGTGAAACGGCCTTTCATCGGGATCTGCGGCTACGTCGATACACTGGCCAATTTCCTGACATTTCTCGATACCCGCAACAGCATATGGACCACGGCTATGCCTGTGGAGGGAAGCCCGAATCTGTCCGGAGAAATTGCGGCATCTGTCGCAGGGGTGGCGGCTGCCAATTGGCAATCGCGCCCGGGCGTACCGTATCGTGGCTATCTGCCCGGAATTCTGCATGGAACCGCAGATGAGAAATGGACCTATGCACAGCGGGACCAGGTGATCAAGGCGGGCGGATCCACATTTCGCATAGGTTCCGATGGCACGGTCTACGTCGATGCTCTCGCAACTACTCGCACGCTAAACGATCTCGGGGCGGATGACGACTCCTGGCGCTGGACCGAAACCGTTAGCAACATCCAGGCGAAAATCTACTCGGTCGAGCAGCTTTTTCTCGGCGAGCCCTTCATCTCGGCAATCGTCGTTGACGATGCGGCCGTTACCGGTGTGAGCTATGCGATCAGACCCAAAACGGTCAAGGCATATGCGATCCGATTGGTCGATGAGCTCTGGGTTGCCAAAGCCCTGACCAAAGAGCGTAATGCCGTGGTCGCCGGGATCATAGCAGAGATCGACAGTGGGAATCCCGGCAGGATCAATCTTTTGATACCCGACGTATTGGCCGCAGGGCTTAAGATCATCGCCGGTAAAATCCAGTGGAGTTTCTATGCGCCAGTGAGCGCATAAGGAGGGTTATATGAGCGTAAGAGCAGGCGATATCCGGCAATTCACCTATGCCGGACGTGAATTCGAGGTGAAAGGCGGCGATGCCAACGTCAATGTGGATATCGGGGGTTTCCAAAACGAAGCGGTCCCGGCCGGTAACGGCCAGGTGAGCATCACGCAAAGGCGTAAGGTGGCCGCCATAACCGATCTGCCCATACTTGCAGACGATACCCGTCAGGACCTGGAATACCTTCAGGAAAAGCAGAACGAAGGTTCGGAGAATCCGGTCACGATGACGCTGGCAAGCGGAATCGTATATTCCGGCAGTCTCGCAATCACCGGTGAGGTGAAAAAGGCTACCGGTGACGGTACAATCGCCCTCGAGCTCATGGGTACCAAACTGGAGCAAATATGAGCGAGATAATGAGCAGGGAAGTTGCCGAACAGGAATTGCAGCGGATCATCGATTTGTGGGAAGTGAACCCGGAAGGCGAGGCGTTTGAAACATCCAAAAGACGGTTGCTATTCGGACTGCAAAAGGGGCGCATCATACCGGATGAGGAAAACTGCGTTGTCAGACTCCAGCTTATAAAGCCCATTGAATCCGAGAAAGCGCCGGGCGGCATGATCGAGGAGCTTGTCTTCCATGAGCCGAACGCTGAGGATCTCAAGGTCATGGACAAATACAAGGAAAGCGAGGCAATGGCAAGGACGCTGCATCTTGCTTCCCGACTATGTGATCAGCCCATCGGGATTGTTAATCGCATGGCATCGCGCGATGTCTCGACTATGGGGGCGCTTGTCTCGCTTTTTTTCTAATGCCCGCCCCGCTTGATTTAATGCTCTATAGTGTGGCCGGGCGTTTCACAGGATTCACAGAGTCAGAAATATGGTCGATGCCTTTATCCCGATTGCGATTCTGGTATCGCGGACATGAACTGATTTGCCGGGAAGAGGCGAAGTCCGTCAGGAGTAAGCAGAAACGTGGCTAATACTTTTACCATATCGACAATTTTTAAGGGCTTCGACCATACCACCAAAGTCGCAAAAGGCATTTCCAAAAACCTGGAGGGCTTAAGTAGAGTCGTCAAGCGCGTGGCGATGATAGGAATCGCGGCGCTTGGCGTCGTTACCGGATTGGTAGCCAGAGAATATATTAATTTCGATCAGGCCATTAAATCGGCATCAGCCAAATTCAAAGGTCTCAATCTCGCCACGAAAGAAGGACAGGAAATTCTAAAGCAGCTCGGTAAAACCGCGCGCGATGTTGGGGCTGCTACTCAATTCACGGCGGCGCAAGCAGCCGAAGGATTGGATTTCTTAGCTCTTGCCGGATTCAATGCCGGTCAAGCAATGGCCTCTCTCCCGGGTGTAGTCGATTTGGCCACGGTCAGCCAGGTTGATTTATCAGAGGCAACCAGCATGGCCGCAGATAGTCTTGGCGCATTCAATTTTATGGCTGAGGATACAATCCAACTCCAAAAGAATTTTAGCCGGATGAATGATGTTCTCGCAAAAACCATATCGTCCACAAATACCGGCATGACGGATTTGTTCGAGGCTATTAAAACCGGAGCACCGACATTCACCTCCGCCGGGCAGTCGCTTGAGACATTCGCATCCATGGCCGGGATCATGGCCAACTCCGGCGTCAAGGGCTCCGCAGCCGGAACCGGCCTACGGAATGTTATGCTCAGGCTCGCAGCCCCGAGTGCAGAGGCGGAAAAAGTTTTACGGAAATTAAATATCCGGACACGCGATGCCAGCGGTAATTTTCTCGACGCCGTTGATATTTTGGGGCAATTTGAAAAGAGTCTTGAAGGCATGGGGACCGCGCAACGTACTGCCGCGCTATCGACAATATTCGGAGCTCGGTCCGTTACCGGCGTAAATGTCCTGCTTACGGCAGGAACGAAATCTATCAGGAAATTCCGGGATGAGCTCATAAACGCTGGCGGTGCTGCGAAAGGCATGAGCGATGTTATCCGCCAAAGTTTACTGAATCGCCTCAAGACTTTAAAGAGTGCAGCAATCGAAGTCGGATTTCAATTCCTTGATAAAATCGCGGGTCAGGCAGGAGGAGCAATCGACAAGCTCACGGAAGTGTTGCGAAATCTGCCCATCGAGAAAATCATCAAAGGGATCGGGGACGCATTCAATTTTATTTATCCATTCCTTAAATCTGCATATGAGATTTTCGTTGCAATGAAACCGGTCCTGCCTTATGTGGCCGGCGGCATTATCGGATTAACAATTGCACAATGGGGACTGAACGCTGCCATGGATGCTAACCCGATAGGAGCTGTCATTTTATCTCTGACAGCCCTAATAGCAATTGTCATCGTTGTTAAACGATATTGGAATGAAATCACGATGGCCCTGCGGAAAGCATGGAACGCCTTCAACGATATTTTCAACAACCCCGTTCTCCGAATTGCCATGAGCACATTTGCGCAGCCATTTCTGTTCATCCTCGATACAATTCGAACGATTATCGATTTGCTATCCGGAAAGGGGCTCGTAGAAAGCCTATGGAATTTGGCGGGCCCATTAAAAGGATTCACTGATCTACTCGGAATCACTAAGCCCGGAGGAAAGGCACTGGCCCATCCCGAATTTGCAAGACCGGAATATTTGAAAAATATACCGGAAACCCAATCTCCATATGGTGAGGGAGGTCCGACTCCGATGTCGCCGAATGAAACGCTCATGAAGGCCATGGCGACAATAAAAGAAACTCGCGGGAAGCTCGATGTCAATTTCAACAACACGCCCCCGGGGACCAAAATTAAATCGAGCGGAACCGTTTCGCCGGATATTGGTCTAAATCTTGGTCCATCATTCGTCACGGGGTTATAACGATGCCATACCTTGACCGTCTACGCGAAGCCGGATACCGAAGCCCGTCGGATGCGGAATTTACATTCCTATTTCAAGAACTCGAACGTTCTGGATCTAAGAAAGCGCCTATCCATGAGTTTCCGCAGCAGGATTTACCGGAGGTGCAGGACCTTGGCCAGGCTGCTGTGCATTTCGGAATCAAGGCCGTTTTC
>Ga0307378_10007823_pt1 | contig 14328 bp, 11 predicted proteins | sample UN1MG_FD_202238 | JGI IMG/M metagenome (GOLD analysis project Ga0307378, IMG submission 202238) | Soil microbial communities from Risofladan, Vaasa, Finland - UN-1 | ecosystem: Environmental > Terrestrial > Soil > Coastal area > Acid sulfate soil | place: Finland: Risofladan, Vaasa | collected...
CGCAGGAAGCGCTGCTCCAGTCCTTCCTCGAGGATGATGAGCGTGCTTTCATAAAAGGCCCTGATTTCGTTGACGCAGGGTGTCGAAAAATATCGGACCGGCTCTCTCATGACCGGAAGCCAGCGCAGAAGGTCGGAGTAGTAAGCGGGAATTTGCTTCATCCCCTTCCGCTTTTCCATGGCCCGCTCGGAGAGGACGAGGAGGGCCAGCCCCGGCGGTGCGCCGAAGCATTTTTGGGCGGCCGTGAGGATAACGTCGATGCCCCAGTCGTCCATCCTTTCCTCGATCCCTCCGGTGGCACAGACGCCGTCGAGGATGAAAAGGACGTCTTTTTCCTTGAGGACAGCGGCATAATCGCGGACGGGGGCGCAGGCGCCGGTCGCTGTGTCCACATGGGTCGAGACGACGGCGCGAAAATCTCCAGCGGCCAGTCCCTTTTTCAGCTCTTCCGGAGTCACGGCTCTCCCCCATGGGCTCTCCAGAAGCTCATGGTCGAGCCCGAAGCTCCGGCAGATCTCGGCCATCCGGCTGCCGAAATACCCCTGCGAGAGAATGAGAACCTTTTCGCCCGGCGCCACCGTATTCAGGAGTGCCATCTCCATAGCCAGGGTCCCGGCGCCGGCGATGATAAAAGCCTCGCCGCGCCGGCAGAAGACGATCTTCTTGAAGTTGGCCAGAGCCTTCGGCAGTTCCTCGACCATCTCCGGCCCGACATGGGAGACGGTCGGCTGGGCCAGGCCATGGATGATGCGGGGATGGACCGGACTCGGCCCAGGAATGAGCAGAAGTTTTTCTCTCACGCGTTTCTCTCCTCTCCGTTTACCCTATCATTTTTCACGAATGCCGGCTCCAAATCAAGTGGCTCGCGGTTGGATTCGTCAGCCCGCTCGCTTCCCCAGCGAGGAAGCTCGCTCCGAACTCCTCCTTCGCTCTTCTCTCCTCTGGAGAGAAACCTTGCCCGCTCAGTCGTCGACGGACTTCCTCATCCAACCTCTCACCTGGGCTAAAGAACATTTGGTTTTATTGTCTTTTCTTCCCCGAGACTCGGGATGTATGCTGAGAAGTCCGTATGAGCGACGAGCGGGCAGGGATCCGCGAAGCGGAGAGCGAGAAGCGAATCGAGCAAGATTGGCTGGTTTGCGAAGCAAAGCAGCGGGGGTTCCAAGGGGGATGGCCCCCTTGGTCGGAGGCAGTCCGAGAAGGGGGGTAGTGAGCGAAGCGAACGTTGGTGGGGAGAAAGCGAAGCTTTTTCCCTCCAAAGAGCCGATGTGGGAAATCGCAGCGTGACTTCGAGGCATATATCCCGAGCCTTCCGCTCAGTCGTCGATGGACTTCCTCACCCAAGCCCTCGCCTAGTTAAAAAAACGGACGAGCAAGCATCTCCTTTATATTCATCATTTGCAATGGTAAGCCTCCTGTCTTACGGGCGAACGTTGACAAAGGCCGTCCGACCTGACATATAAAATACTCCGCCGCTCGACGCGGCTGCTGAGTCCGGACCGCCGAAAAAAGGAGGCCTCCATGGAAGTCCAGACAGGGAAAACAACGGGAACACCGAGAAGACGCCTGACCTCAGCGCTTCTCGCGACGCTTATCTTGCTCATTCCCGGATGGGGAGTGACCGCAAAACGCGCTCCAGCTGGGCCCTCCATCATCCCGAAGCCGCTCCGGATGGAAGTCGGGTCCGGCGTTTTCCGTCTCGGCCGAGAGACCAAGATCATCATCGATTCGAAATCCTTGGAAGCCCGGGAGGTCGGTGAATACCTGGCCGCAAAGCTGCGCCGTTCGACGGGCCATCCTCTCGACACCGGCACAACGACCGGCAAGATCCCGGCGGGCTCGATTCTCCTGCGGACGGCCGATGCTCTGGCCAAGATGGGGAACGAAGGCTACCGGCTCACCTCGTCCAAGGGCGGCGTGAAGCTCGAGGCGTTCGCGCCCGCCGGGCTTTTCTATGGCGTTCAAACGCTTCTTCAACTGCTCCCGGCGGAGGTGGAAGGCGGGACCCAGCCGGCCGACTCGGATTGGTCGATTCCCTTTGTCCGGATTGAGGACGAACCCCGGTTCGTCTGGCGGGGAGCCCATCTTGACGTCGGCCGCCATTTCTTCCCCAAGGAATTCATAAAAAAGTACATTGACCTCCTGGCCATGTACAAGCTGAACACGTTCCACTGGCATCTGACCGAAGACCAAGGCTGGCGCATCGAGATCAAGAAGTATCCCCGGCTGACCGAGATCGGCGCCTGGCGCCGGGAGACAATGGACGATGCCACCCCGCACGGCGGCTTTTACACCCAGGAGGATATTCGGGAGGTCGTCGCCTATGCCAAAAAGCGGTTCATCTCCGTCATCCCGGAGATTGAATTGCCGGGGCACTGCCAGGCGGCCCTCGCCGCTTACCCGGAGCTCTCTTGTTCGGGCGGCCCGTTCAAGGTGGCTACCGAGTGGGGTATCATCTACGATGTCTACTGCGCCGGCAACGACCGGACATTCGAGTTCCTCCAGGATGTCCTGGCCGAGGTCATCGACCTCTTCCCCGCGGAGTACGTCCACATCGGCGGCGATGAGGTCCCCAAGCTCCGCTGGCAGAACTGCCTGAAATGCCAGGAGCGGATCAGGACAGAGGGACTGAAGGACGAGGATGAGCTGCAGAGTGACTTCATCAAGCGGATCGAAAGGTTCCTGAGTAGCCAGGGAAAAAGGCTGGTCGGGTGGGATGAGATCCTGGAAGGCGGACTGGCGCCCAACGCGACGGTCATGTCCTGGCGGGGTGTTGTCGGTGGGATCGAGGCGGCCAAGTCCGGCCACGACGTGGTCATGACGCCGACCTCCTATTGCTATTTCGATTATTATCAGGGCCTCTTTGACGAGCCCCGGGCGATCGGTGGATTCCTGCCCCTCGATAAAGTGTATTCTTTCGAGCCCGTGCCGACGGAACTCTCCGAGGCGGAAGCCCGGCACGTTCTCGGCGCCCAGGCCAACGTCTGGACGGAGTATATAGAGGATTCCCAGCAGGCCGAGTACATGCTCCTGCCCCGGATCCTGGCACTGAGCGAGGTCGTCTGGTCGAAAAAGGACCTCCGCAGCTTCCCGGATTTCTCACGCCGCATCGTTTCGCACTATGACAGGCTTGCGGCGAAAGGGGTGAATTTTCGTCTTCCGCCGCCCGACGGCCTGGGGGGGAAGAAGCTGATCTCCGGTCCCACCCAGGTCCAGATCTTCCCGCCTTTCCCCGGAGCCGAGGTCCGCTACACGACGGACGGGACGGACCCGACCCGGGAATCGCCGCTCCTCCCGACCGGGCCGATCGAACTCGCGGACAGCGCGGTCGTCAAGGCCCGGACGGTTCTTCGCAGCGGCCGGATGAGCCGAGTGATCAGCGCCTCGTTCAGCCGGATCGATTCCGACAGGAACGGGTTGGATTATTTCTACTACGAAGGCGATTGGCTTAGGCTACCCAGCCTGGACAGCCTGAAGCCCCTGCGCACAGGAGTTGTCTATGACATTTCCCTCGAGCCTGCCGGCCAGAGGGGGGAGAACTTCGCTTTGCTTTTCAATGGATATCTGAATATCCAGAAACCCGGGGAATACACGTTCACGCTCATGGTTGATGACGGAGCCCTCCTGGTTATCGACGGACGGGAAGTCGTCCGTCACGACGGGCTCTTCTGGATCCTCGAACTCAGCGGCCGGGTCCGGCTCGAAGCGGGGATCCACCCTCTCCGGATCGTCTATTTCCAAAAAACGGGGGACCGACGCCTGGACATCCTTTGTGAAGGCCCGGGGTTGGAAAAACGGGCCCTTTTCCCGCACTGGCTGTTCAGGAAGTAGACATTCCGCCTCAGCGACGGCAACGGGAGGAAGGGCGTCCGGTCTTCCCCCGGAGCTCGCGAACGCACTGCTCCATGGCCTGCTCTTGTGCCTCCATCGACCGGACAAGGCTGAACTGGGCCCGAGCGCGGTCGAGGTTCTGTCCCGGCCGGTGGACCCGGAAATAGACATCGCCCTCCAGGAAGTCGGTGAGGAAGCGCAGCCCGATGGTGTAGGTGATGAGACGCCCGGAAAAGACAAGGAGGCCTATTTCCTCTGGAGTGAGGAAATCACCGGCTTCCGCGAGGTAACCGTCGGCCAGCGCCCGAAACATCTCCATGTCCAGTCGGACCTTGGCTAGGTCTCTTTCGTCCTCGGACGCAAAACTCGTCGTCGTCCGGGCCATATCGCCGAAGTCATAGAGGGACGAGCCCGGCATGGTCGTGTCGAGGTCGATGACGCAGACGGCTTTGGCCGTGCCGTCGTCAAATAGGACGTTGTTGATCTTGGTATCATTGTGGGTGATCCGGAGAGGGAGGCGGTCGTCGGCCAGGGCGTCGGTTATGACCGCTGTCATCGGCTCGCGCTCGAGGGCGAAGGCGATGGCCTCCCGGGCCTCTGACGCCCGGCCGCAGACATCCTTGGCCAAAACCTCCTTGAACCTGGCAAAACGGCGGGGGGTATGATGGAAGAACGGGATGGTCTCATGGAGGGAAGAAGCCTCCAGGTCGGAAAGAAGCTTCTGGAAACAGCCGAAGGCCCGCCCCGCTTCGAACGCTTCCTCGGGACGCGTGGCGACATTGATAATATAAACATTGCCGACGAACCGATAGGCCCGCCAATAGTCGCCTTCCGGTGAAACATAAAAGCACCTGCCCGAACGGGAATAGAGCAGGTTGAGTGTCTCGCGGTCGGGGTTGCGTCCGCGGATATTCTCGAGCTTGGCCCGGATGTGACGGGTGATCTTTTCGAAATTGGCCATCAGCCGTTCCGGGTCGCGGAAGACAAAGTGGTTGATGCGCTGGAAGATGAACTGTTCCCGGGTGGTTCCATTCAGGGCGTCCACACGGTAGGTATCATTGATGTGTCCGACCTTGAGGAACTGGGCGCGGACAAAATCGCCGGGGATAGCGAACTGGGAAAAGACCTGCTTCAGGGCATGCTCTGTCAAGACCTGTGTCCTTCCCTTCGGATTGTCGGCGGAAAAATCCCCTCCCGGATGAGCTCTTGGATTTGCCTGCGGACGCGGGGCAGGTCCTCAGGATAAGTGATGCCGAACCATCGTTCTTCTGTTGGGATATACTTCACCCGTATCTTCTCTGCCCGCAGCAATTCGTTCACTGCGGAGGGGATGAAATATTCGGCCTGGGAATTGTTACCGGAGCGCTCCAGGAACTGGGCGAACCCTTTTTCCAGGTGCGAAAATATCGTCGGCCGGAATCCCCAGAAGTTCATCGAAACGACCTCATCGCCGGTCAGGGACATCCAGCCTCCGTTTTCGTCCAGGGTGCGCGCGCCCTCGCCTTCTTTCTCGATCCTGACCCTCTCAACGACCTCGGCCAGAAAACCGTCCGCATCGATCCGGCAGACTCCGCGGGAGACATAGCCATGATCGGAGAGGGTCTTCCGGAGGCGCTGGCCGACAAAGCAGTATTCATCCCGGGGATGGTTCGAGGGGGGGCTTTTTCTCAACCAGGCCGCCAGATCGCAGAAAGCGCTCGGCCCGTAAAAATCATCGGAGTTTATGCTGGCGAACGGCGAGGTGACGGCCCCCCGGCTGATCAAAACGGCATGACCCGTCCCCCAAGGCTTTTGCCGGCCCGCCGGGACCGGGTAGTCTCTGGGGAGTCCGGTTTCTATCTCCTGAAAAACGTAACCGACCGCGAAATGTCTCTTCCAGTAATCGCCGACGGATTGACGGAAGACGTCCTCGATCTCCCTGCGAATGACGAATACGACCTGGTTTATCCCCGCCTGGAGCGCCCCGTAAAGGGAATAATCCAGCATGGTCTCACCCGAGGGCCCGATCGGGTCCACCTGCTTGAGACCCCGGTAGCGTCTGCCGACGCCGGCGGCCAAGACAAGAAGGCTGATGTCGGACATTCCTTTTCCTCAGAAAAAGCAACCCCCTTTTATAGCACAGCACGGAAATTGATGTCAAAAAGACGGGCTTATTTCTCTTCTTTCACCCTCCCCACCTCGAAAAGAGGTTCTCCCTTGCTCGTCGGCGGCGTGTTGATGATATAGAGCACGATGCCGCTGAAAGGCGCCCGGACCTCTTCCTTGATATTGCCGAGGAAATCGGTGACCTGGCCGACTTTCTGGCCTTTGACCACGTAGTACCCCATCTTTGTCCATGCATAGAACAGCCCGTCGGTCCGGCTATTGACGACCTCATAGCGATCGATCCATACCGGTTCGGCCGTCTTCCCCGGCGGCCCTTCGATCATCCGGAAAAGCCGCATCACGCTCAGAATCCCGTCGACGTTGCGGCGGATGGACTCCTCGTCCGTTCTCCCCAAATACCCCGATTCCGTGGTGATGGCCGGCTTGCCGAGGAGCACAGCGGTGTTGCCCAGATATTTTGAATCGCTCAGGTCTTTAGACCGGGTCTCGTCGATGATGATATGCGGGATGCCGAAGGCCAAGGCCATCGTGCGCGTGATCTCGTCCATTTCGCGCCGCCCGCTGATCATCCAGTAGCTATAGGGGATCAGCGCTTCGTTGCCATCCCCGCAGTGAAGGTCGATGAGACAATCGCACTTCTTGACCACTTCTTCCGTCAGGACATAGGCCGTTCGCTGGCTGAGTGTCCCCTCAGGATCTCCCGGGAAGACCCGGTTCAGGTTCTTCCAGTCATGCGGGTTGTAATAGATCGTCCGCTTTTGGAAAGAGGGCAGGTTGGCGATGTGAACCAGGATGAGCGTTCCCGCGAGCTCCTGGGGATCGATCATGTCCTTCAGGCGGTAGAGGGCCAGGACGGGAGGATATTCATAGCCATGGACGCCGGCCACTAGCCCCAGCGTCTTGCCTTCCTTGGCGCCGTGGATAACGGTAACGGGAATGGACGTGCCGACGCCTTCCCTGGCCGGGACCTCAAGGAATCCGGAGGCCGACTGCCCGGAGAGGACCCTCAGCGGGCCGATGACGAGGGGGTCTTGGCCGCAGGTGACCAGGGGTGGACCTAGCAAAGGAGCGGCGATAAGAAAGAAGAAAAACGGAATTCCGGCATTTCGTCTAAACTGTGGACGCATCGGACCTCCTTGATCAAACTCAGTTCGGGATCTAATTTAACCCAAAGGCTGGATCCAAGCAAAAAGAAATTTAGCTGCGAGAAAATATGTTGCTTCCGGAAAGGAGTTTTGCTATAATCCGCGACGAAAAAAGAGGAGGTGCTTTTATGGGTAAATTTCTGGCCATTGTCGGAGGCCTGATCGCCATGGCAGCGGGTGTCTGGCTCGTCATCATCTGGTGGCGCCCTTTCTATGAACTCGTCCTCGGCTGCATCCCGCCCATCCTTTTCTTCGGCGGTCTGATCGCCCTGATCGCCGGTATTAGCAGCATCAAGGACGCAGCCAGGACAAAAAAGCTCGAGGAAGAAGCCAAAGCAGAAGAAAAAAAAGTCTAAAAAGAAGCGGAATCCGTCCAAGCGCGCTTCCGAATCAATAAAATTCTGCATTCAGGCTAATCTTCTCCTATCTTAAAATCTGCCTATTGACATAATCATGTAATTATGTAATATTAAATACTGTAAGTAAATTACATAATTACATGGAGTCTCACATGGACAACACCCAAAACCAAAATCCCGGCAAGAAAGGCAAGAACCAGGTCGAATCCGCGATCAGCGAGATCGGGGACCAGATGGAGAAATTGGCCACCAAAACGGCCGAATCTATCAAGAAAGCCATCGATAAAGCGCTGGCCTCGAGAAACACGGTGCTGACCATCCGGGTCAATGAGGAAAGCAACAAGAAGCTCAACATGCTGGTCGAGACCGGTCTCTTCCGGAGCCGCTCGGAGAGCGCCGCCTTCTTGATCCAGGAGGGGATCCGAAGCCAAGAAACGCTTTTCGTCCGGATCAAAGACAAGCTGGAGACCATAGACAAGATCAGGGAAGAGCTGAGAAGCATCGTCGGCGGCAAGGAAGGCAGTCAGGGCTGAGCGCGCTCTTGCGCAAGGCGAAATCTCTATGCTACCATTCGGGAAGTGGCGCCCATCGGTATCCTTCCGTTTCTGCTGACCCTGTCTCTAATCTCGCAGACCACACGGACGATCGAAAAGGCCTTTTTCCAGGACGACCCTCAGCTCCTTTTCTCCCTGCTCTCGGTCCAGGGCCACATCAACATCTCACTCCCCGAGCCCATCTCTTTTTCCGACCAGATGTCCCCGGAGCAGGCCTATTTTTTCTTCCGCCAGATCTATACGACCTATTCCACATTTGAATTCTATGGCGACAGCGACCTTCCCGTTCTGGCCAAGGGAGGGAGCTTTATCTTCAAGGCCCGCTGGTCCTTCAAGAACAAGAGAAACAATAATCAATACGTCCTCCAAGCGTTCTTTCGCTTGATCAGGGAGGAGCCGCCGCGGCGCGGCAGTCCCCTGATTCCCTGGAGAATCACGGAGATCAAAGCCGAGACACTATGAGGACGGAAGTTTTTCCCTTTCGGCTGAGCGGCCTGCGTCTGGGGATGCTCATGGGGCTTGTCTTGGCCCTCATCTTTCTCGGGCTCTCTTTCCTGCTGCCCCGCTTTTTCACGGCGCACGACCTCCAAGAAAGCCTGGGCATCCTGCGTCGACAGGCCGAATCCGTAAAACGTGAATTCTCCCTCCTCGAGGTATCGATGAGGGACCGGCTCAGGGCCCTGGCCGGACCGTCTTTTCCCAACGAGGAAAACAAAATCTTCTCGCTTTTCAAGGGCCTGCCGATCGACCCGGACCTGGAGGGTATCGCCTATTACGATGAAGACGGCACCCTGGAGGTCTGGTTGGGCAACGCGATCGATTTCCGTCCTTCCGCAGCGGAGGTCTCTCTACTCGTCCGCAGCAAAGCCTCCGTCTATCTCGTCTTCTCTGCCCGAATCCGACAATCCGAACAGGTCGTCCTTTTCCGTCTGTTGGCCTTCCGGCCGCAGCTCAGGGCGCCCTTCATTTCGGAGTATCATTTTCTCAAGCGGGCTTTGGGGAAAAGCGGTCATATCGACTACTGGGATTTTCGGGATGACGTTTCCGGGTTCGAGAAGATCTTCGCCCGCCACAAGGACGAATACCTCGGTGAACCCCGGTTGGACAGCGAAGTCCAGCAGATCTTCTTCCCTCTCCGGAACGAGCGGCGGGAGATTGTCGCCACCGTCAACCTGACCTCTCCCTCCCTGCGCTCCCTCCACTCCCGACTCCGGGAGACGATGATCCTCCTCTTCACCATCGCTTTGGCTCTCGCCCTCAGCCTTCTCGTTATTGATCTGGGCAAGCCTTATTTGTCCGCTTCCCGCCGCCGACCCGGGTCCGTTCTGCTCCTCGTTCTTACCCTGGCGGGACTGCGCGCCGTCTTTATCCCTCTGAGCCGGCTGGAAAGAATCCAATCGCAGCCTTTTTTTTCTCCCTCTAAGGCCGGCTTCATCTCTTTCCACGGGCTGACCCAATCCCCGGCCGATATCTTCTTGACCACCCTCTTCCTGGGCCTGATCGTCGCTGCCCTCGCCCTTTTCGCCCGGGGGTTCGTCGGAAACAGAAGGTGGCATCCTCCCCTGGGCCTCACCTGGCTCCTCTCGACCCTGATCGTGGGCGCATCGTTCGGGGTGCTGACGGTCTATCATGACTTCATCGCCCGCCTCGTTGCTCATTCCAACCTCAATCTTCTGCGTTTTTCCGGCGATTTGTCTTTCCTGCTCCTCCATTTCGGAATAGTCTTTATGACCCTCAGCTGCGGCGGACTCCTCTTCCTTGCCCTTGACCTCATCCATCGTCTTTCGCCAAGTTGGCGGAAGGCTCTCCCTCCTCTCGTCTGGTCATCCGGGATTTATCTCTTCTTCTCCGGCCGCCGCCCGGATCTCATAACCGTGCTCGTCTCGGTCGCCGTCCTGGTTATCGGATTTCTTCTCTTCTCCCTTCTCCCGGCCATGAAAAAACAGGGGATCGTTTTCGCTTTGATCGCCCTGGCGGCGCTTTTCAATTCGGCCGAGATCCATCTCCGGTCCTCCGCCCGCCTCCGGTCCCTCGTCCAGAACTTCCTGCGCAACACCATCCTGGCACAGGAGGACTGGGCCGATTTTATCATCCAGCAGTCCCTGCCAGAGATCGATAAAAGGCAACCGGTCATTATGTCCTTCCTACGGAACCCTGATCCATCCCCGTTGGCCCGGTCCCTCTGGGAGAGCACGCTCGCGGCCAAATTCAACTGGTACTCGATCCTCGAGGTCAGCGACCCCGAAGGCGAAATCCTCTCCCGCTTTTCGCTCAACATCCCTCAGCTTTATCAGCCGGCGGTCGAGCTGCCTGTGAATCCCGTCTGGACGGTTTCCCGGCTGAACGTGCCCTCGCTCGGCAAGGAAAGGGAATTCGTCCTGGCGTATAAAGATTGGTTCGATCAGGACAAATACCGCGGCCGGACAGTCGTCTCCCTGGCCGTCGACCCGGAAATGCTTCCCTTCCTCTATTCCGCCAATCCCTATTTCGAGCTCCTCAAGGTCAGCCGGCTCCCCTCCCTTTATCAGCAGGAATTCGGCTTCGCCATCTTCGATGATCGGGGAAAACTCCTGTTCAACCCCCAGCGGATCTCGTCCGGGATCACGCCCGCGGTGGTGGACCGAGCGGAGCGGTCACCCCAGGGGATGTGGTCGGCTTTCCGAGACAAGGGCCGGGCCTTCCACAGTTTTTATTTCCCTTTCCAAAACAAGATCTACTCGTTCTTCATTCCCCGTGAAAACGTCCTGGGCCTGACGGTCGAGTTCTTGAAACTCGGAATCTTCTATCTTGGCCTGGCCTTTCTTTCCCTGCTCCTCCTTCCCGCCGTCCTAAGAAAACGCCGGCGCACCGGACTCCTCTGGTCATTCTCCAGCCGTGTCTACGCCGCTTTCATCACCATTACGGTGATCTCCCTCTTCCTTTTTACCCTTTTCTCCCATCGCTTCTTCACCCGGACGTTCAGCCAGCGGTTCCTGGAGAAAGCCGAGATCCACGCCAACCTGGCCCGGAACATCATGCAGGACTTCATCAGCTTGCAGCAGGAAGAAAAAGCCACGCTCATCGCCCCGACCGATGACCTCGTCCTCTGGATCAGTTCGGCTATCGCCACCGACGTCAACCTTTACGGGGAGGGCCGGCTGATCTCCTCCAGCCGGCGCGAATTCTTCGATTGGGGATTGCTCCCCGAACTCATCGACGGAGAAACATACTACAGGATTCGCAACGAGAACAAACCGTTCTCGATCCAAAGACAAAAAATGGGCGGGTATTCCTTCCAGAGCCTGACCATCCCCTACACCATCCGGCGCTCCCAGTTCCTTATCTCCCTTCCCTTCCCCTTTGAAGCGCAGGAGATCGCCGGAGCTACGGAAGAGCTGGTTGAATTCTTTGTTTTCGTTTCGGCTTTCCTCATACTCGTGGTCCTGATCTTCGCCCGGGGGATCGGACGGATGATCATCTCGCCCGTGAAGAAGCTCTTGACGGGAACCCGGGAGGTCGGCCTGGGCAACCTGGAGATCGCCATCGAACACCGTTCTCATGACGAGATGAAAACCCTGGTCGACGGTTTTAACACTATGATCAAGGACCTCAAAAGACACCAGCAGGAGATCGCCGACCTGGGCAAGAAAGTGGCCTGGGCGGAGATGGCCCACAAAGTGGCCCACGAGATCAAGAATCCCTTGACTCCGATACAACTCTCGGCGGAACACATTCTCCGCGTCTACGAAGACAAGAGCGGCGACTTCGAGAAGGCCCTCCGCGAGTCAACGTCCTACATCATCAGCGAGGTTGAGAACCTGCGGCGCATCGCCCAGGAGTTCCTGGAACTCAGCCGAGTCGCCAGCCTCAAAAAAGAGACCTTCGATTTGAGAGAGGCCGTCGGCGAAGTCGTCTCCCCCTACAAGAGGGTCATTTCCGACCGGCTTAGGTTCCGCGAGATGCTTGAGGGGAAGGACTTCCTGGTCGAAGCGGACAAGGCCAAGATCAAGATCGCCATCCGGAACATCTTCATCAACGCCGTCGAAGCCATCCGCGGCAGGGGGGAGATCGAGATCAGGATCAAGGCGGAAACGGACCGCCTCAGCCTGGCCATCAGGGATTCCGGGATAGGGATGGCCAAAGACGTCGTTGAGAAGATCTTTGAATCCTACTTCTCGACCAAAGATGTCGGGACCGGTCTCGGCCTCCCCATCGCCAAGAAAATCATCGAGGACCACGGCGGCACGATCCGGGTCGAGAGCGAGGTCCAGAAGGGCACGGTTATCACCGTCGTGTTGCCAAGAAAAACGTAGCGCTGGAATTTTCTCCGGAAATATGAAAAAATGGCGCCATGTCCAATATCTTGGTCGCCTGCTTCAGTCTTACCGGGAACACTCAAAAGGTCGCCGCCGCCATCTTCGCGAGCCTCCCGGAACCCAAGACCATGAAGCCCATCGCCGAGGTCCAGAGCCTGGCTGAACATGACCTGATCTTCATCGGCTTTCCCGTCCATTCGCATAGCGTTCCTATCCAGGTCGAGAAGTTCCTCCGGAGCATCCCGAGGGGCAAGAAGATCGCCCTCTTCTCCACCCACGGGTCCCACGCCGGAAGCCGCCTTTCCCGAGAGGCGATCGAGCATGCCGTCGTCGTTTCTTCGCAGGCCAAGCTGATCTCCACCTTCTCCTGCCGGGGCAAGGTCTCGCCGCAAGCTCTCGAAGTCCTCAGCCGCTCGCCGGAGCATGAGGCCTGGACGGAGATGGCGGTGTCAGCCCGCACTCATCCCAATGAGCATGACCTTGAGGACGCCGGGAATTTCGGGCGCTGGGTGCTGACCCTCAGCCGCCATCAAGGGGCCTGAGCGGCCGGAGGATCCGGTTTTCGGCCCTGCCTGATCTCCACCAACACCCCATTCAGGCTTCGCGGGTGAATGAAGACGACCTGAGCTCCCCCGGCCCCGGTTTGAGGTTTTTCGGGGACGAACTGAAGGCCGGCCCGGGTGAGTTCGCTCAGGGCCGCTTCGATATCATCCACCTCGAGAGTGAAGTGTTGAACGCCCTCTCCCCGCGACTCCAGGAACTTGGCGACCGGGGAAGCCTCGCCGAGCGGCGCGAGAAGCTCGATCTGGGAGCCCTCGGCAAAACGGAGATGGACGAGACGCACCCCCTTTTCCGGGATCTCTTCGATCGGACCCGGCACGGCTCCGAACAGGGCCGCCCATTTGGCCAGGCTCTCTTCCAGGTTGGAGACTGCGATCCCGATGTGGTGGATGCCTTTGAACTTCATCATTTCTCCTTCAACCGGGAGATCAACTCATCAGCAACGGTGTAGGGATCGGTCTGGCGACGATAGATCCTGTCGATAAACCCCTCGAAGACCGACTCCGGAATGTCCCGGCTGATGAGCCGATCGATCTTCTCCCGCATCACATCCCTCAGCATCCAGGCGAGGAGCTTTTTCCGGCGGGCCTCTTGGAAGAGACGGTCCCTGGTGACGATGCGCCTCTCGATCTCGGCCATCAGCCCATTCATCCCTTTCCCCTTGGTAGCCACGGTCTTGACCACCGCCGGCTGCTCCTGGGTGGGAAGACCCAGCTCGAGCATCGCCCGGATTTGCCGTTCCATTTTCTCTGCGCCCGGATGGTCGGCCTTGTTGATGACGAAGACGTCGGCGATCTCCATGATCCCGGCTTTGAAAGTCTGGATCTCATCGCCGGCTCCCGGAGTGAGGACGACAAGGATGAGGTCGGCCAGTTTGACGACCTCGACCTCGTCTTGACCGACGCCGACCGTTTCGACCAGGACGTAGTCCTTGCCGGCCGCTTCGAAAATGGTGATGGCTTCTCCCGTGGCCTTGGCCAGGCCGCCGAGATGGCCGCGGGTGGCCATGCTGCGGATGAAGACTTCGGCGTCGACGCTGTGCCGCATCATCCTGATCCGGTCGCCCAAGATGGCCCCCCCGCTGAAGGGAGACGAAGGGTCGACGGCCACGATCCCGATCTTGCGGCGGGCCGCCCGGAGCCGTCCGATGAGCTGGTCGACCAGAGTACTCTTCCCGGTTCCCGGCGCTCCTGTTATCCCCAGCACAACGGCGTCTTTCCGCCAGGCAAATACCTGCTTCATCAAGCGCTGGGCGGTGTCCGCGTTGTTTTCCACGAGAGAGATAGCCTTGGCAATGGCCCGAGGGTTCCCTCTCCGGATCTCTCTGATCAAATCTCTTAGTACTCCGACAAGACCTTCTGGGCGATGATCCAGCGCTGGATCTCGGATGTCCCCTCCCCGATGGTTGCCAGCTTGGAATCCCGGTAGAACTTCTCCACGGGATAATCCTTGATAAAACCGTAGCCACCGAGGATCT
>Ga0307378_10007824_pt1 | contig 14327 bp, 13 predicted proteins | sample UN1MG_FD_202238 | JGI IMG/M metagenome (GOLD analysis project Ga0307378, IMG submission 202238) | Soil microbial communities from Risofladan, Vaasa, Finland - UN-1 | ecosystem: Environmental > Terrestrial > Soil > Coastal area > Acid sulfate soil | place: Finland: Risofladan, Vaasa | collected...
AAGGAAGTCAACGAGCACTGCCAGATATTTGGGAAGGGAGGAGGTTTTGTATTTAATACTATTCACAACATTCAATCAAAAGTGCCTATTGAAAATCTTATGGCTATGTTTCAAATTGTAAAAGAATTTAGATTTTAAAAAATATTTAAATTAATTCAAATATTATGATTATCTCCCAAAAACTAACTATTTAATACAACATATTTAACCTAAACAGCAAATTTTAACTCTGTATGTCCTTTGAAAACTAAATAACGAAAATAAATGGTTAAATAAAAGAGTAGAAAGACTTACTTTTGGCCTATTCATCAACCCTTTTATCAATCTCTTACAGTTTATTACCGATATCTTAAACCCTAAGTAGACCTTTATCCATACTAATTCCCTTACCGGCAGATGATCTATCTTGTACCTCCTCCGAAGTGCCGAGGCGATACCTTCTATCCCAGCTCTTTTACTGGCTAGCTCTTGATACTCGGAGGTTCCCATTCTAGTGATAAGCTAGCAGCGGTGTAAGGTTTTCTCTGATACCTTAAAGAGATAACTCTTCTTCTGTTTTACTACCAAAAAATCTTTACATATAGGTGTTCTTTCTCATCTATCTCAAATTTATCACAATTATTATTTTTACCTCCACCGATAAGATTGGTAGGGATCATCTTTATACCTTTGGCTTTCTTATTTATATCTTTAGAGAAATAGGCACCGTCAACCAGAGCGGTTACTCCATCCTTTTCTACAGGTAGTTTGGAAACGGTGTCCTTAGCGAATTTCTGATCACTATAGGTTTTTTTGTAAGTCATAGCCGGTTATCATCCTATTCTTATCATCAAACTTCTCTACTATATTAGCGGTATAACCTATGTGTTTCTTCTTCCCTTTTTTGCGGTAGGTAGCATCCGGGTCAGTAGGGTTTTGTAAAGAATTAGGAGATATATTTTTAGATGACCTTTTCTGTTCTTTTAACATCCGGGCAAGGAGTTTAAACTCTTCGGTATTACTTATCTCTTTATCCTTTCTATTGGTACCTGAGATCAAACATTAAGGAATTAAGGGCCTCTTTGTCTGATTGGTTAAATATCTCCCTTAAGATGAGAAGTCCGAAATAGACATTTACCGGATTATTAGGCCGGGAGGCAGGATTATCACTACATAATACGCTAAATCTATCTTCCTCTATAAAGGGGAATATCTTTTTACTAAATGTTTCTGCCTAGGAGCCTTTGAGATGTTTCATTTCTCTTTCGGTTAAGTTATATAGGGAATCATGTATGGCCATTTGTTGTGCGTTATTTAGTGAAAGGACATTGGAATTCTCCTTTATTTATTAGTATTTTTATGATTTATTATACCATAAAACGCATGTAAAATAAAGGGTTTTAGCCATTTTTGTTACTTAAGTTTTCAAGGTGCATAGGTAAGTAATTTAAATATGTTGTTTGATATTATCGAATACTATTTGTAAAATATGGGTACTTTTTGGGTAGTAACCATCTTCTTATTTAGGAAATATTAATTATAAAATTAAAGTGGATAATTGGGAGGTTCGAACGAATAGCGATGTTAAATACAACTTTAAAGTTGGAGAAGAAGTGACTTTTTATCTATCACCTGAAGATATTATTGTAACTCGAGAGAGATAATTTTTATTTTAAAGGAAGAAATATGGATTCAAGCATTCTTTATTCTAAGGCTGGCATTGCCACACAAATACTGCTATCAACAGAAGAAGATTATTTTATAGTCGATGCTGGAGATGGCACTCTAAGAGATCTAGTATCTTTAAAAATTGATTTTCAGAAGATAAAAGGAATATTTTTAACCCATGGACATTATGATCATATAGGAGGATTATATGCTTTATTAGGCCACTTCAGGGTCATTGAAAGAAAAGAAAAAATAGATATTTATTTTCCACAAGGAGGTAAAGAAACCGAGAAGGTTATTTTAGCCTTTAAAAAGAGTTATAATGATATTGCTTTTCAAATTAAAATTCATAAAATAAAAGGTGGAGACGAGATTAAGATAAAAGACTTAAAAATAAAAATATTTCAGATGAGACATTATGCATCTGTGGGGGTCTATCGAATTTTACATCCTGATGTAGCGGTAGGATATCAATTTATCCATCATGATAAAATTGTAGCAATAAGCGGAGATACCGGAATATGTTCGGGATTAATAGAATTAGTAGAGGGAGCGGATGTGGCTTATATCGATTCTACTTTGAAAGAGGAAGAGGCTACAGATACAATATTAAATAATTTACATTTATCCAAAAAAAAAGCAGAAGAAATTGGAAGGCTTGCCAAAAAATATATTCCCATTCACTTGCAGGATGATGAAGAAAATTAATTAGGAAAATTGAACCAGTAAAAAGATATATAATGGAAGAGGTAGAATAATAAAAAATGGATTTTAAAAATTTTGAAGTAGTTTTATTAGGACATTTTGCCATAGATAATGATGAGGTGAACGGAGTAGAAAAAGAAGTTACCGGGAGTGCCGTATATCATGGAGCTTTTGCTCTGAGAGCAGTAGGTGCAAAGGTAGCAATAGTCACAAAACTCGCTAAAAAACATTTTCCTATGTTAAGCATTTTTGAGAATGCGGGAATTTCTGTATTTCCAACAGAATCAGAAGAAACAACAGGCATAAGAAATGTCTACTCAACTGATGATCCGGATAATCGCAGGAGCTATTTTATGAGGTCTGCCGGACCTTTTTGCGAAAAAGATTATCCAACTGACTTAAATGCTAAGGTTATTCATATTGCCTCATTAATGCAAAAGGAAGTCCCGGTTAACATGATAAAAAAATTATTTAAAATCGCGGATCTTAGTATTGACGTCCAGGGGTTTATGAGAACAAAAGAAGGAAATAATCTTATCTTAAAAGATTGGAAGGAAAAGGAAGAAATTATTCCCTATTTAAAATATTTAAAAGCGGATATTGCTGAAGCCACTATTTTAACCGGCACTTCAGATTTACATAAAGCAGCGAAGATATTGGCACAATTAGGAGCAAAAGAGATTATGCTTACCCACAAAGAAGGAGTACTTTTATATTTAAGTGGAGAATTTTATCAAGCTCCTTTTTCCCCAAAATCCTTAAAGGGGCGCAGCGGGAGAGGAGATACCTGCATTTCCACCTATATCGGAAAACGTTTTAGCTTAGAACCTTATCCGGCGCTATGTTTTGCTGCTGCTTTAACTACTCTTAAATTAGAAAAAGAAGGTCCATTTAGGGGAAATATAGAAGAGGTTGAAGCTTTGGTGAAAAAACAAAATAAAAAACAAGTATTAATTTAGTAATTGTATTATAGATGTCTACTTAGATTAATAAAGAGCTTATAAAGATTATTAATAAATAAAGTGTGGAGATATAAATTTAATCTGTGTAATAATTTATTTATATATTAAGATAATAATAAGAAAGGAAATATAAATTATGTAAAAGATTAATATAGGTGTAATTGGTGTGGGTAGAATTGGAAGATTGCATGCTCGCAATTTAAAATACCAAGTTCCTGGGACAAAAATGTTAGCAGTTGCTGATATATTTGAAGAGAGTGCCCAGCAAGTTGCCTTCCAATTAGAAATACCTATCGCCGAAAAAGATTATCGAGTTTTATTGGAAAATGAGGATATTGATGCAGTGGTTATATATTCTTCTACCGATACCCATGCTCGGATAATTTCCGAAGCAGCCCAGGCGGGGAAGCATATCTTTTGCGAAAAACCTATTGCTTTGGATGTAGAAAAAATTGATCAGGCAATCGCTGCAGTTAAGAAAGCGGGAGTAAAACTACAGGTGGGATTTAATCGCCGATTTGACCCCAGTTTTAAAAAGCAAAAGACCTGTTGGATATGAAGTATCCAGTAGATACAGACGGTGATTCATTACTACCCGGAGGTCACTTTGATACCTCGGTTGACCCTTATCATCGACCTCAAGGGTGGCAGCAAGGAGAAGGTCAATCTGCGATTGAAAGATCAGCTGTTCCGGAAGGAGTAGTAGGTTATCCGACTCGAGCGAGTGCCGATAAAGCAAAGCGTCCTATCGCTGCCATCTTAAAATATTTAACTTTGGTTCATGATGAGGTTATGGAGACCTATCCGGCTGGTAAAATACCTCCGGTAGAAAAAATCAGTTTGCGCGACCCCAAAGAGATGGAACCATTCTTAAAAGAACCGATGAGCAAGGGCTGGAAATCTGTATTTGAGTTGCCATATATCGGACAAATACAGAAATAGCTAGTAGCGTAGAGCGTATAGCGTATAGAAAAAGACAGGGGTCGGCCTGTCAAGGGTTGACCCCATATAATGGGAGTAGTAGATAATGAAAAAAAGTATAGTAGTTTCAACTTCCTCAACCAAATTTTCCGCTTTGGCGTTTAAAGAAAATTTAAAAGAGAGTATTAAAAAAGTTGCCGATTTAGGTTTTGACGGTGCAGAATTAGCAGTTAGAAATCCTAAAGATTTAAAAGTAGAAAATGTTATTGAGATAATAAAAGAAAATAATTTAGAAGTCCCAGCCATAGGTACCGGACAAGCCTACGGAGAAGAAGGCTTAAGTTTTTCTGATCCTGATGAAGCTATCAGGGAAATGGCAGTTGGAAGAATAAATAATCAAATAATATTTGCTTCCCATTTTAATGCTCAGGTAATTATTGGATTAATAAGAGGGAAGATTGAGGAAAGCGTAAGCCAAACAAAAGCTGAAGAATGGACTATTGATTGTTTGAGAAAATGTACAGAATTTGCAAAAGAATACAATATACGGCTTACTTTAGAACCGGTAAATAGATATGAAAGCAATTTTATTAATACCCTCAACGAGGGAATTGAATTTATTAAGCGGGTGGGAGCATCTAATTTAGGGTTGTTGGCAGATACTTTTCATATGAATATAGAAGAAGTGTCTATTTATGACAGCATTATTCAAGCTAAAGATTATATTACCCATGTCCATTTTGCCGATAGTAACCGTTGGGCACCGGGTTGTGGCCATCTGGATTTTGCAAAAATAGTCCAAACTTTGAAAAAGATAGGTTACCAGGGTTATGTCTCCGCAGAAATTATCCCTTTGCCTGATCCGGATAGTTGCGCCCGTCTTACTGCTAAAACATTAAACAAGATAGATTTTAGTTGTAATTTTAAATGATAAAGCAAATTTATTATTTTTAATATCTCTAAGAATGTATATCTTTTTATTTTCTCCATTTTTATTTCATATATTTTACAGAAAAAGAACCCTCCTTTTATAATTTTACTTTGATTAAATGTAGAATAAAATTTAAAATATTTTAGCTATTTAGTGCAAACTTTAGTGGGGTAGTTAGAAGAAAAAAATACTTTCTCGCCCGTTTTGGTGACATCCTTTATGCCCGTACCTATTACAAAGACAGAAAGGGTAAAACTCACTACCTCTTAGACGAGGCCTTAAGTATAAGCAAGAACCAGAGAATCAGCGTCTGTAGAGCCTAGATAGAATGTTTCCTTTCCACCCACTCTTCTTACCGGGAAGTAGTAAACCAGACTAAGCTCTTATTGGGTAATTTTCGTTCATATGAATCGATAAGAAGAGGAGCAATAAAGAGATCAGACTAATAATCGAAAACCAAAAGAGAAAATTATAAAAGATCAGAAACTTAGAATACAAGAAGTAAATCCTCCTGATACTGCCTACCTGGAAGCAGATGCCACATATACCAAACAACAGAATAAAGGTAAAAAAGACAAAGGCTTATTGGAAGTAAAATTAGGGGTAAGCTATTCCGGTAAAGAAACACGCTACTCTACTGGTAAATCCCGAAGAGCAAAGGAGAAATTTATTTATACCGGTATCGGGATTAATGGCAGGAAATTTATGGAAAAATTAAGTCTTTTAGCAGAAGAAAGGCTTTCCAAAGTAAAAAAGGTCATCTTCGGCGGAGATGGAGATTCCTGGATCTCCTCCGGGATTAAAGATTACTCTCCTTTAGCCACTTATCTTCTCGATCTCTACCATCTTTATAAGAAATTTAAAGAATGTCTGTCAAAAAGGAAAGAGGAACAGGAGGTCATAAAAGATCTGCTGTTATCCAATCAGATAAATAAGGCCTTATCAAAGATAGAGCAGATGATTAGGAATCCTTATGACCTTAAAGAAAAAGATACACTAATAAAACTCTATACCTACATCTCCCACAAACGCTATGGGATTGGCAATCAGGTCAAAATAAAAGATAAAGAAATAGAAAGGACAGGAGAAATAGAATCAAGTGTAAACCAGTCCATCCGCCACTCGCTTTAAGAAGAAGGGTATGAGCTGGAGTAAACTGGGAGCCCTGTCTCTTTTAAAGATAAAAGAGACTATTCTAATAACGAATGGGATCTCTGGTGGGAGATATAAAGAAAACAAACGATTAAATTAAGCCCATATAAACCACCTTTACTTGCTTCCCATTTTAAGAAAGAAACAGAGACTTCTCCTCTTATAGAAGTAACCATACCTGCTCTTTCTGGGCCAGATCAGGGTAAACCTTGGGTAGGTGTTTTGCGTAAACTCTCTGAAGTAGGATATTGTTGATCAGTTAAAAAAAATATTTAAGAAAGTTGATAGTAATGTATTATCATAACCTAAATAACATAAGGATAATTATGCTTATTTATGTGCAAACAATACGCTACAATAAAACAAGGGGTAGGTCTACCCAAAGCCAGAAGAATTTTTTTCACCAAAAGAAATTACACCCAAAGAGTTGACACAAACTTTGAGTCCTGTATTTACCTTGACCTTGGGGAAAGTTATTGCTATAGTATTCATGGGTGTAGCTTACCTCCTTTTCGTAAAGGGTTTTTGCTTATATAGGTAAGTCTACACCTTTTTATTATATTTTTACAATCCTTCTCTTATTACTTGTCTTATTTCTAACAAAAGCCTGTCTACTCTTAAGCAGAAAATATCTTTAGTTGACTTAAAAGGTGGACTTATTGTAAATTCTCTAAAGAGAGTTCTCTTTTCTCTTATTGCTCTTTGAAATCTGATATAGGGGATCTCCCCGGTAGTAGAATGAACTATTTGGTAGTTGTATTTTTGGACAAGGTAATTCAGGATTAATTGGGCTTCTTTAATATTCCTAATATTCTCTCTGTAACAGGTTCTTACCAATCTGTCCTGAATCCATCTATAGGGTCTTTCAATTTTACCCTTGGCCTGTGGAGAAAGCGCATAGGTTACCTTTACCCTGCAGTCATCCAAAACCTGTTTCCACTGAGGATCTGCTTCATCAGTGAGTTTGTAGTGATTTCTCCAGAAGGAATCTCTACCTTGCACAAACCTAAAGATAGAATGACCATCTACATAGTAGGCTAGAGGAAATCCATATTTTAATAAAACAGCCTCTAAGGCCAGGATATGTTCCCAGGTGGTCTCTCTTTCTACTAAAACGGCATAAAGAATAAAGCGACTGAAATCATCCAGAGAGGTAATCAGGTACCATTTCCCTTTAGCATAAGGGGCAAACTGGTGATGAGAGGAATCGTGTTGAATCAGCTCTCCGGGGTAGTTAGTTATTACCTCTCTGTCATGGGCCTTTCTCTTTGGCCTTAAAAAGTAAAAATTGTTCCTCTTGGCCCGGTCGATGATGGTAGGCAGGGATACCTTTTGGCTATATTTTTGTTCTAAAAGATCTTTTATATAACTGTAGTTATACCACCTAATCGGTATATCTTTATTCTTGATTAAATCTTTTTCTATCTTTAGTTCTTTTACAATATTTCTCTCGATATCTTTTGAAATTTTTCGAGTAGGTACTCTACGAGAGTACAGGATAGAAAAATTTTCGGGATCATCTTTTAATTGTTTTACTAAAGCAAAGAATCTTGTTTTTTTAATACCTAAAATTTCTTGGATGTATTTTCTTGCTATTTTCTTTTTTAGATAACGGGTAATTAGTTCTTTAATTTGATAATCGGTGAACTTTTTGTGTAGTTGTTTCATAATATAGGACCTCACTTTTTTAATCCTATATTATTATAATTTTAGTCTGTTTTTAAGAGTTCACTTTTAAACTTTAAATCGTAAAAAAAGAGTTCACTTTTAATTCTTAAATAACAGGACTCAAACAGGAGTTTGACAAATTATAAATTTATGATATAATAGTGCACGTGCACGAAATTTTAGGAGATCAAGCGAAGCAGAAAAATAAACAATTGTAGTGATAATGCAGACGTACGGTAGAATTAAAGGCTTTTTTTGACATCAAGGGTAGAAAACTGTGGTATTGGAGAGGAAAACAACTGTAGGGATGGTGGATAGAGGTTGGATAAGATGTATTGATACGGTTTATTATTTCTTTCAAATTTTTATGTATGCGTTTACAAATATGAGAAAAAAATCTTGGCTAATTACTGAGGTAAGAGAGGGGAAAAGCTTAGAATGAGAGTAACGGTACATGATATTGCAAGAGGGGCTAATGTTTCACGAGCCACAGTCCATAGAGCTCTCCATAGCCGTCCTGGGATCAGTGAGGATACCAAACAGAGAGTCCTTTTAGTAGCAAAACATCTTAACTATAAACCATACGTTCTAGCTAGAGTTTTGGCTACTCGTAAAAAATTGCAGATTCCTATAGTTATCCCCGTAGATGAGAATGAAGATCCTCTTTGGTATCAAGTTAAGGCAGGAGCACGTGCTATTTCCTATGAATTAAGGGATGTAGGAATACAAACTCAATGGGTTGTACCAAAACGCTGGGATAGCAGTAACCAAATTGCTGTAATGGAAGAACTTATTGAGAAAAAAGTTGACGGGATTGCTTTAGCTCCGGTTGATGCTAATCGTTTAAGAAAGGTGATTGATAAAGCTGTAGATAGCGGGATACCTGTAGTAACTTTTAATACAGATGCCCCGGAAAGTCGAAGGGTGTGTTTCGTTGGGCAGGATTTATTAACAGCCGGCAGAATAGCAGGAGAGCTAATGGGCGAGCTTTTGGATAGAAAAGGGAAAGTGCTTATTATAACCGGATTTCATGAAACCCTGGCGCATCGACAACGAGTTCAGGGTTTTAAAGAACAAGTCCAAAGGTACTTCCCAGATATAGAAATTATAGGAGTATATGAGAACCATGATAAACCCCAGGAGGCGTATAGTATAAGCCGAAAGGTATTAAAATATTGCTCTGAGCTTAAAGGTATTTATATTACAGCAGGTGGCCCTTTTGGAGCAGGGCAGGCAATAAAGGATGTCGGGAAGGTAGGAATCGTAAAAATGATCTGTTTTGATCTCCTTGAAGAAACAATTCAGCTCATTCGAGAGGGAATAGTACAGCTAAGCATACAGCAGGACCCTTTTTTTCAAGGCTATGAGTCGGTGAGGATATTATATAACTACCTTTTAATAAATCATGATTCTCCGCAGGAGTTTGTCTTTACTAATCTTGCCATTGCCTGTCGGGGAAACATCGAAATACTAGCCAGGCAGCATATTAAAAATGTAGATACTGTTGCCAATCAAGTTTTAGAAAAAATATCTTATGCCAAGAGTACACTGAGAAGTTAATTTATTTTGCATAGCAAGTTTATTTTTTTCTTCCTAAGTTAATTTATGAATATATCTGAGAATGGTTAATTCCTTCTTTAGGTTTAGTTGAGTGGGTTCTTTTAAAACTTCTAGTGAGGAAGAATCTATACGGGACAGAATTTGGATACTGCTGGAATAGTCTAAAAATATGGTACCAGGAATAAAAGACCGGAAGGAGGTGGTGAAGGTAAGTAGGCTATTAGGTAGGAAAAAGGGAAGCTTTTCTAAGAGAAAAGTGTTGAATTTCTCTTTTTGGAGATTTCCACAGAAAAATGAATATTATCAAAAGGAGGTTAAATAATGAGTAAGATACGAATCATGTTATTAATGTTAGTTAGTTTACTGCTAGTAGTAACTTTTGTGTCAAGCAGTGCAAGCGGGGAAGAAGTACTCGTATATGCTGCTTTTGATGAACCGACTCTGCGAGCCATTACAGATGATTTTACAGCCAGTACAGGTATCAATGTTAAATGGATTCAGGGAGGAGCTGGCGAGTTATTTACCCGAATCAGGGCTGAGGCTGGCCGTCCAGGGGCTGATGTATTCCTTGGTGGTTCAATAATCTATCATTCTCTTCTTGCTGAAGAAGGGCTCTTAGCTATTGCCGAGGCTCCGAATGCAGCGGCAATTCCTGCAAAATTTAAGGACCCTGAGGGATATTGGTTTGGTTGGTATGTAGCGCCTTGGGGCTATGTCATAAATACTAAGCTTTTAGCGAAAGAGTTACCCGGGGTTCCTGAGCCCAAGAACTGGGAGGATATACTTGACCCTGTGTGGCAGGGACACGTGTTAAGCGGCCATCCAGCTACCTGTGGCGGTGGTTATGATTTCATAATAAGCCAGATCTTTCGTTATAAAAGACTAGCATCTTTATTTGGCTTTGAGGATCCCCTCGCAGCCGGTGAGAAGGCAGCTTGGAGTTGGTTTGAAACCTTCGAAAAGAATGTTACCGTGTTCAATACTGCATGTCCTGAGACTATCGCCTTGATAGCCCAGGGACAGGGCATTATTGGCTTGTCGTGGGCTAATGATATTCTGGTTTGGATACAGAAAGGCTACCCAATTAAGCTTATCGTTCCGCCCGATTGCCCTTATGCCGCTGGTGGCCTCAGTATGATTAAAGGTGGACCCAATCCTGGTACTGCAGCCGAATTTGTCAATTTTGTTCTCTCCCCTGAGTCTCAAGCAATCAATGCTAAGGCTTACCGGTGGCCGCTGAACCCTGAGGTTTCCCCACCGGAAGGTGCTCCTTCATGGGAGTCATTCACTCCTGTAATGTATGACCTTAAATGGGCTGGAACCAATAAAGATCGCCTGCTGGATGAGTGGGACAAGAGAATTGGTCGGTAGTCAGTATACTTTGAGAAAGAGGAAGGTAAGGCATTAGCCTTCCCTTCCTCTGTTTATCATGAGAGGGGAAACTTTAAGGAAATGCGAATAAATTGTGCGCTACGGCCATTTGACTTACAGCGTTTGGTCACGATTTTATTAATTTTTTTACTTATCATCTTTGTTCTTTTCCCTGTCTTTAGGATTCTCCTTTATCCTAAACTAAAGGACTACATGATTATGCTTAGTCATCCAGGCAGTATTCGAGCAATCAAGCATAGTTTTTTCATCGTACCCCTTTCAACCTTAACAGTTCTTTGTTTAGGATATATTTTTGCATATGCACAACATTATACTAACATGCCTGGAAAGAAGATTTTTAAGTTTCTTGCCTTGCTTCCAATTCTTTCCCCCCCCTTTATTATAGCTTTATCATGGATTATGCTATTTGGCCCTCATGGATTCATTACAAATTTCTTGGGTATAAGATGGAATATCTTTGGGTGGCGGGGTCTTTGGATGGTGCAAAGCATAGCTTTTTTCCCTTATGCTTACTTACTTATTACTGGAGTGTTAGAAGGCATTGACTCCAATCTAGAGTTTGCAGCAGGGAACCTAGGAGCTAAAGGTCTACGCACGTTTTGGTCTATAACTCTTCCCCTTTCTTCCCCCGGGCTTGTCAACGCTGCTTTAATGGTGGCTATTTATGTGTTTGCCGATTTCGGTAACCCGATTTTGATCGCCGGAGGTTGGTCAGTTCTACCCACAGAGATTTACCGCCGTGTTATTGGCTATAATGACCTGAAGGGGGCTGCGGCCCTTTGCGCTGTTCTGCTAGTACCAACATTGATCTTATTTCTAGCTGCTCGGAAAGGCCTGAGCAGTCGCTCCTACGTCACAATAACCGGGAGTGCGATCCAGACTGAAAAGCCACTTGTAGGAGGAATTACAAAATGGCTTTTGTTTGGATTTTGCTCGTTTTTTTCTTTACTCATCTTATTAGTCTATGGTACATTAGCGGTGGGAGCCTTTACTGAAACATGGGGCATAAACTGGAGTTTTACACTTAAATATTGGCGTGTTCTGAGGGGAAGTTCTGGGCTATCCAACAGCCTGCTACTTGCTTTACTTGCAGGGCTAGGGGCTTCCTTTTTTTCTCTATTTGCCTCTTGTTTTATCTATAAGCGGAGATTTGTAGGCAAGCAATTTTGGGATTTCATTACATTATTACCTACTGCGATACCAGGGATCTTTTTGGGCATTGGATTTCTTTTGGCATTTAATACACCACCTTTCGTTCTTACAGGAGGCTTGGTTATTATGGTATTGAGTCTCTTGGTTTGGAATATTCCACTGGCCTATCAGGCAAACATCGCTATCTTAGAGCAGATAGGACCAGAAATAGAAGAAGCAGCACTAAATCTGGGGGCATCACCTATGCGAGTCTTCGGGAACATTACCGTACCACTACTACGAACATCTTTACTTTCTAGCTTCACTATGGGATTTCTGCGAGCGGCTACTAATTTAAGCATTATAATCTTTCTCATCAGCCCAGGACGGACTACAGCTACTGTGCAAATCCTTGCCTCAGTACGATATGCGGAACTTGGGATAGCAGCGGTTTTGGCTACAGTTCTATTTGCCCTGGCTCTTTTAATAGTAGGGATAATGTACTTCCTTACCAAGAAAAGTATGGATATGTTTGTGGGGGTGAGATAATTATGAATGAGCAAGCTTTTATTCGTATTGAACATCTTACCAAGGTTTTTGGTAAGACCATAGCTGTGAATGATATCAGTTTAACTGGGAAGAAAGGTGGTTTTATCACACTGCTTGGACCGTCAGGATGTGGCAAAACCACAATGTTAAGGATGATTGCTGGGTTTGTACAACCAGATGAGGGGCGAATGTATATTGGTGAAAAGCTCCTTAACGAACTACCTGTACATCGAAGGGAGACAGCGATGGTATTCCAGTCTTACGCGCTTTTTCCCCACCTTAATGTTTTCAATAATGTAGCTTATGGCTTAAAATTGCGTAAAGTTAGCCGTTCTAAAAGAAAAGAGCAGGTTGAAAGAGTTCTTAAGTTGGTAGAATTGGAAGGAATGGGGAATAGACAGATAAGTCAACTGAGTGGGGGACAGCAGCAACGAGTGGCCCTATCTCGTGCTCTCGCTATATCTCCCAGAGTTCTTCTTATGGATGAACCCCTTTCTAATTTGGATGCAAAGTTGAGAATAAATGTCAGAAGTCAGATAAGAGACCTTCAGCAACACCTGGGCATAACGACTATCTATGTTACCCATGATCAAGAAGAAGCTTTCTCTTTGTCTGATAAGATCGCCATAATGAAAGAGGGAAAACTCCAGCAAATAGGTACCCCTTGGGAGATATACCATAATCCTAGAAACCAATTTATAGCGGACTTCATAGGTATGACTAATTTTGTAGAAGTAAAAGTTGAGACAGTGGATAACTCGAATGTCGTCTTGAATTTCCCGGGGGGGAAATTGATTATGTTTAGAGAAAAGAATCTCAAATTTTTGCCAGGTCAGAATATTCTCGTGACTATCAGATCCGAGGGAATAAGGGTAAACAAACATATTCCAGTTTCTTCAGATGACAATGTCCTGAAGGGTGAAATAAAACAGCATAGTTACACGGGAAAGACAGTAAAGTATTGGGTCAATGTAGGAGAGGGAATAACTCTTAGTGTTGAGTCTCTTAACCCCGAGAAAATTCTAACAGGAAAAGTTTACATCGCTTTTGATAAGTCTTGCATTTATCCTATCTCGATAAGATAAGATAGTTTACCACTGGCAAGATTTTGGTATTTTGAAAGAAAAAAAAGTTAAATGAGAGAAAAAAGAAAAGAGGGTATTTACCAATGACATCTCGGGAAAGGGTAAGAAAAGCCATTAATCATCAAGAAACCGACCGTATTCCTCTTGATTTAGGTTCAACTTTGGTGACTGGAATCCAGGCAAGCACTTACGCTAAATTAAGGCAGTCCTTGGGTTTAAAGGATAAATTAGTAATTATAGCCGATCCTTTTCAGATGCTTGGCGAAGTTGACATGGATGTCATAGGAAAATTAGGGATTGATACCATAGGATTATGGCTTCCCACTAATGTATTTGGATTTAGAAATGAGAATTGGAAGCCCTGGAAGCTATTTGATGGTACTAAGGTATTGGTACCTGAAAAATTTACTACCAAAAGGGACGATGAAGGGAATATTTATCTCTATCCTCAAGGAGATAATTCAGTTCCTCCTTGTGCAAAGATGCCCCAAGATGGCTATTATTTTGATCTTTTAGTACGTCAAGAGCCTCTTAATGAGAGAAAGCTAAATCCGGAGGATTGGGCCAATCAGCAGTATTCAATTTTTTCTGAAGAAACATTAAGATATTTAGAGAAGAAGGCGA
>Ga0307378_10007826_pt1 | contig 14326 bp, 25 predicted proteins | sample UN1MG_FD_202238 | JGI IMG/M metagenome (GOLD analysis project Ga0307378, IMG submission 202238) | Soil microbial communities from Risofladan, Vaasa, Finland - UN-1 | ecosystem: Environmental > Terrestrial > Soil > Coastal area > Acid sulfate soil | place: Finland: Risofladan, Vaasa | collected...
TATAATTGACGGAAACTTTTTTGCTTGGCGGGCCTATAAGACACGTAATCTATCAACCTCGAGTGGGAGACAGACCTCTGTTATATCGGGCATGCTCCAGATGATAAAGGGGTTACATGAGGAGTTTAGATATAATCGTTTGGTGATTTGTTGGGACCCGCCTGATGGTTCACAATTTAGGAAAAAATTGTTTCCAGAATATAAGGCCAACCGAAAGGAAAGTCGGGAAAAGAATCAATCTCTTTTTGAACAGATAGCCGACGCACGACGTTTTTTTGAGGCCTTGAATGTCCGTCAAGCAATCCTTCCAGGGATTGAAGGCGATGATGTTATGGCATTGGTTGCATTTGGTTATGCTGATAAGGGGCACCGAACTATTATTTGTTCCGCCGATCGTGACTTGCTTCAACTTATACGTCCTGGTGTAAAAATATATCGCCCGAATACAAAACAATTAGTAGGACGAAAAGAATTTGCTGATATGTACAGCGGACTTAAACCAAGTGATTTAGTAAAAATAAAATCTATAATGGGAGACAAGGGAGATAATATACCTGGTATTCCAGGAATAGGAGAAAAAGGGGCAATAGAAATAGTTAAGAGTTTCCGAACCATTGAACAGATAATGACTAGACGAACTATAAATAAAAAAGTTATTTTAGTTCGTAAACATATAAAACAAGTCGAGTTGGCTTATAACTTGGTTAAGATATTACGTGTACCAGAAGAACTGCCGAAGAAGCAACGCCGCATGTTTCTTTCTACAATGAAGTCTTTCAGGGGGTGCCGGACCATCGACTGGATGAAATTAAAAAAGGAGTTTCATCGACTCGAACTTCGACATAGGAACTTCAATGCTATTGCTGAACAGCTGACCCTGGTTTATGAATAAAGGAGAGGTTCCATGAAGCAGCAAGAAATATTCGAGGACATACAACATGGATTGCTTCGGTTTGATGCCTTTTCGGATGACAAATGGTGGAATACGTTCACTCTTATTGTAGGGACCATTGAGGTAGGCGTTTCAATTATTCGCTCAACAGGTCGGAATTCACTGCGAATCTTTAGGGGTTTTGGTAAGGAAGTGGCTGACCAAAGAAGCAACCATGATAGTAGAGTTTTATGGAACTTTGCGGGGAATCAAAAGCTTACTATTATAAGGTTAAATGAGAAGGGAGAGGCAATTGACTTGTCGTTATCTCGTGCCATTCTAAAGAGAGGTATGGATGCTCAAATGTATGGTTTTCGTATGGAAACAGTAGACGTAGTTATTTCAGAATTACTTGTTTGATAAACTAAAAAAAAAGGCCATTATAACAGACTCCCTAAACCTAAGGGGATTCACGTCTTCTCTACCTGAACTTTCGGAAAGTTCCGGCAGACTCCGATCTTTATAAAATATTTTAGTCTTTTTTAGTATATATAGATAGGGGAATCAAACCATGGCAAAGAAAGTAACCAGAAAGAAGCAGTGCAAAAGAATAAAGAAAGATGGCTCCCAGTGCAAGCGCTGGGCTCGCGATGGATATGACGTTTGTCCGAAGCATGGAGCGGGCTCCAGGAATAGACCGGGAGGACGGCCTGCAAAAACTGGCTTATTTGCCAAGAAGTTGAAAGAGAAATTAAAGGAGAAGATAAGGCGATATAAAGAGTCGGATACTCTTACTGATTTGCGAGAAAATATTGCTACCAAGAGGGCGCTCCTGGATGAGCTTATTTCAAAGGCTGCCAGGAAAGCAAAGAAAACAGGAAGCAAATCTCTGAATGTAGCAACGATAAATAATGCAGTGGTTATCCTGGATGCTATCGGGAAGGACATTGAGAGGCTCGAGAAGATCGAGCACGGTATAAAGTATACTATTTCCATTTCAATGTTTCAGCAGTCAGTAACCATCATTGTTGGCATAATTGACCGTAACGTACGCGATGAAAAAACTAAGCATAGAATCTTCCGCGAACTCTCCGAGTTCGGTATTTCAGGCAGTAGCGGAGGAGTGGAACGCATTACAGAAGGAGAGGTACTTCAACCCGTACGAGGAGATATACGACTTCCAGTTAGAGCGGAGGAAAGGGGAGACGGTTAAACATTTCTTCCGCCGGCAAGAAAATTTGGTAAAAGATTTTGTTGAGACATATTTATACTTTATCAAACGAGGGGAGAAACAGTCGATTGTTCTTATACGTAAACATCTTAAACTTATTGCTGATTTATTTTATGCCAGAAAAGACCCAACGACTGGACGAGAAATTCAAGCAGCCATTGTGTGGGCGAATCGGGGTGGTGGTAAGTCGCTCATCGACTCAATCGTTATTTTCCTTTGTATGATATGGCGTAACAAATCTTTCTCAGATCTTGCCGGCTCACAGGAGCAGGCAATGGAGGTATACGAATACGTCACTGGGTTCTGGCATTGTCTTCCGATATTGAAAGAGCGGTTGCTAGATGGCGAACCGCTTATGACTCGAACTAAATTGAAAAATGGTGTGAGTCTAAAGTGTATTGCCAATTCACAGAATCAGGCTAGAGGTAAACACCCGGAAGGATTCATTGCCGACGAAGCTTGTCAGAAGGAAAGGTATAAAGATGAAAATGTAATGCAAGCAACGAACTCTGTTCTGACGCAGGATGAGTTCCTTATTATATACTCGTCGACTTTTCATTTACCTACTGGTATATTTGCTGCGACTTGGGAGAATGCCGAGGCGCTTGAGTTCAAACGCTACCGGTGGAATATCTACGACTGCATGCGGCTATGTAGGTTGAAAATAGATTGTCATGAATGTAAGTTAACCCGAAAGGTTTTGAAGCGTGATGCTGAAGGTAATATAATCAAAACAAAATACTTTGGTTGTAACGGCAGGGCTAAGAAGGCAAAGGGTTGGTTGACATTCAACCAGGTGTTTAAGATAAAAACTAAAGCAATGATTAGGGGGCACAACTGGAAGGTCGAGTTTGAATGTTGTCGCCCCGAAACTGCCGGACGGGTTTATCGGACCAAGGCAGTTCGGAAATCCTTGGTTGATAGGATTATTGTTCCGAAGATTGCCGAGCGTGTTGTTGGCCTTGACTGGGGCGTTTCAAAACAATGCGCGATAGTCCTCGGGATTCTATCCCCAAATGGTTTGCTTATTCCTTGGTCAGATTTCTCGACTGGAACTGACCTTGATTATATAGTCCAGGCTCTTCAGAATATTCGCACTCGTTTCGGGAACTTTGTAGTATACGCTGATGCTGAACAGGCGTACGGCGGAATGTATCTTCAGAAGTCTGGATTTCAGGTTGAGAAGATTGCATTTAATAAATATAAAGAAGTTGGTATCCAAAATCTTGGTCGGTATTTCGATAGTCATCGGCTTAAGATACTTAATACTCGACCCAATAGAATCCTATGGCGGCAGTTGATTAACTATAAAAAAGATGAAACCGGGAAACCTATTAAGAAAGAAGATCACGGTTGCGACTCACTGATGTGTGCTGGGCTTCGATTTGATTTTATGCATTTCTTTGGAAAGGCATTGCGGAAAGAAGCAGCGGAGGACGTACTTAAGGAGATGTCGATAGACGATGGGGCAGAGAGTAAGGTTGATATTTTTTAGGGGCATGTCATGGGTAAGAATAAAGAATATATTATCAAGGGCGAGTGCACAGTCCATTTTAAAACTGGGTTAGCATTAAATGGCGACCTCTCAGATTTTCTTTTCTGCGAGGACACCAAGGCGATGCGGAAGATGCTTGCTGATCCTGAAGTAATAAAGCAATTGGCTGACCGTGAAATGGCATTTGTTAACCTGGATGAAGTCGCGGTTATTGATGTGAAGCAACCGAGAGTGGTGCTTCCACAGTTGTAGTCAAAATATATTGGAGGGTTATTCAATGGCTCGTTCAAGGCAAGAACGCAAGCAGGATCAACAGACCGGACGCCGGAGGGCAACGCTCAGGGCTAATCGGTGGGGCTTGAGACGCTTGCGGAAATTCTGGAACAATCACCTTCGCCGGAAAAAGGAAGTTGTCCCCGCTGACGAGCAAACTCTGGCGAGATTCGAGGTACAAAAACAAATCGAGCTTGCTACGGCCAAAAGTAGGCTGTCCGCGATCTTGAAGGCTAAATCGCTTCAGGTTAGATCGGAGTTTACCGACCTGGAGTTCAAAAGATATAAAAGATACTTACGAAAATGCAGTCGCCGCATTACCGTAATCAATCAAGGGAAGAAGGGCTCAGATAAACTTTCTTTCCACCAGGCTGAAGTAAAACGGGTTAAGGAAATACTATACGGATCACTGACTAGCGTAATAGGGGTCTAATATATATAAATATTAAACTAAGGAAACCCATGAAAGGTGATTGGCAGTAGAAACTTAAGGACGACGAATTGATTCTGATGACGTCATTTAAGAAAAAGCCAGCGGGGTTTACTGGTATATCAGTGGCCAGGTGGCAACCTAAAGGATATCGACTACCTGTTCTGAAACTTTTGGCCCCGGTTGATAGATTCGGGGAGAAGTTAACCGGCTTTAAGAGTTCCAGCGACTATCGTAAGATATATAGAGCAGCGCTCTTGGAGAGAAAGGAGGCAGTGCGAAGTTGGTTGGCGACTCTTTCTCCAAAGGTTGATTTGGCCTTCTGCTGTTGGTGCAATCTTGAGCAACAGCGACTAAAGGGCTATCAAACTATTATGTGTCACACGATACTTTTAGGTATGACAATTCGGAAGTATCGTCCTGATATTTTGGTCTTTCTTGACTGGGATCGTTATAGGTATTCTATTTGGAAGCATAATTTACCGGCATTTGATCCAGCGAAATATAAACAAGATCAGAAAAGGAATGCCCGACGGCTCATATAGAAAGAAGGTTTCCATGAATCTTAGAGTACCCCATTCAAAGACATTTGTTTTTCCTACCTGCAATGAATGGGCTAATTTTCTTATTGAACTCGACGAAAAAATATCATGTGTTAGGGCTCCGATAGAAAATACTATTCGGATAACTATTAAAGGGGAAAAGATATACGATGTTGATGAGTTGGCAAAGAAACACCATGGTACTCCGGAGATAAGTGAAGCCGGAAAATGGTTGCCAACTTCGCGGTAATCCAGGATCGTCGGCGGCTTGACCAAAAGTCACGCCTTCCCATCTCGGGACCTTCGCTCGGCTCCGAATGGCTCCGGCGGTCCTGGTTCAGTATATGAGGAAGTATAAAAATATATTTAGCTGGGGTTCCTGGCGGTGGAGCGAGCAAACGTCAGGCTGTAAGATATATCGAAGGAAGCAAGGTTGATAAATTCCTTGTTTCTTTTTTTGACTTGGTCGGCGATAAGCGAGGTGATCGGCTTCGATTTGAAACACTGACCAAGTTAGTAAGGAAGAATAAGGAGAAGTAAATGGCTTCACCAGCAATTATATTCTTTAAACAAATACTTATTAAACATGACCATAATAAATGTCAGTTCTGTGGATATGGTGGACAAGGAAAGGTTATTTGGCGAATTGAATTTGTAGGGGATGGTTATAGATATCACTGGCTGGCATGTAACAAATGCCGGTTTAGGTTATTTCTTGCTTTTGGAAGAAAGAGAATAAATAGAAATAAAGACTGGAAAGAACTTTGCAAGAAGCCCGCTCAAGACATCTCCAGCAAGGGAGCGAAATCAAGCAGGTATTGGGCTCTTTCATTAGATCGAAGAGAAGCACTTGATCGGGGCGAAACGGTTTCTCAATATGAAAGAAAAATGTTTGTAGAGATGGATTTAAAAAGGACTGTTGAAAAGAAAGATAAGGATAAACAAGAACATATAAAATGTAAGTATGAACTATCTCCTGATAAGACCGGGTTACCTATTTGTGGACATAAGGGCGTAAAGGAAGCTCCATTTAATATGCCTTGCAATCAACAGAACTGTCCATGGTCGGCGAGGCAGCATAATAAGAAGTGGTGGAAGAACCATTCTGGTAAAATGGGATCGTTCCCGGAATCAAATAAAAAGAAGATAAGAAATTACGGATTAATATAACTAAAGGGGCGGCCGGCGTCCACCGAAGCCGTTGAGTTTGCTATGAGAGCGGACGAATGGCGAGCGGATTAGCCGGCCGCTTGAATATACGAAGCGAATATATAAAGAGTATATAGGAGGGGCGATGAAAGAGAACGAAAAAGTTTGGTCAATAAAACCCTGTCCTGCCTGTGAAGGTAAAGGAAAGATAAATAACCATTTTTGCCCACTTTGCCATGGCGAAAAGGTGATGCTATTCCGGTGGTACTCCGATCCTGATGTGAATAAGATTTTTCCGACTGGTACTTTATTGGATTATGCAACCACTATGATTCGAGAAACAATTAAGAACCAAGGCCATCCGGATCAAACATTTTTTGACTTGGTTATTTTATAGTAAGCAGTAGATGAATGATATGAGACGAGAATGTATGAAAGGCCTACGGTCTTATACAATGGATATTTCAAAACCCAAGACGGAAGAGTGTTGGGAAGAAAGAAAGGATATACTAACACCATGGATTCAAGAACGAATATTAAAATTACAAACCATAATGAAGAGAGTGTAATAGATGCGCTTTCAACATATGAAGAGCCAAGCTGCCAAGTATACCTTTAAAGATAAGAAGGTTAGACTATGGGTTGAAAGACATGTCGAAGGTCGCGTGCTTAATTTATTTGCTGGAAAAACATTATTAAACTGCAATGAATATAGGAATGATATTCGCGAAGAGATGCCGGCTGACTGCCATAAGGACGCACTAGAATTTGTTAAGACTTGGACTGGTGATAAGTTTAACACCATTATACTGGACCCTCCATTTTCGGCAAGAAAATCCAGAGAGAAGTATAGGGGAGCAATGGCCTCCCCTCTTCGCATACTAAAAGATTCGTTAATAAATATTTTGGCGCTGCGGGGTATAGTTATTACATTTGGTTATCATTCTATTTCGATGGGCAAATATAGGGGATTTCAAGTAGAGCGTATTTTAATAATAAGCCATGGCGGATCACAACATGATACCATTGCTACAATAGAGAGAAGAATTCCAAGCTTAATTTAATAAGCTGGGGCAAGAAGATATGAAACCATATTCGTTGAAGACATTCAGGAAGAAACTCAATAAAGTATATTGTGGAAAAGACTAAAAGAAATACCATCAAAGGAGCATAGACTAATATGAAAGTATATACTAAGAAACAATTAAATAAGAAATTGAATAAAGTATATTGTATAGACGCTATTGAAGGGATGAGCAAAATTCCAGATAAAAGTATAGATTTAATAGTTACAAGCCCGCCATATAATATAGGTAGTAAAAAAAACTTAGGATACCATCCGCGAAGCACTATTGGAGATAGGTATTATGATACTTATGATGATGATATAAATGATAAAAAATATTGTTTATGGATAATACAAGCTATTAGGGAATGCTTAAGAGTTTCGCGATATGTTTTTTGGAATGTTCAATTTCTTAAAAGCACCAGGAGTTCAATTTTGCTTCTTCAAAACGAATTTCAGGATAATTTGATAGATATATTTATATGGCATAAACATGCGGTTTCAAATATAACTGCAAAAAAAGCGGAGGGGTGGCTAAAGGATGGGAGTATGTTTTTATGTTTGGACAGGGTAATCTTTTATTTCGATATAATAACTTTCCACTCAATGGATATGTTCCTAATATAAAAACATGGTTTAAATCCGAACACTTTAAAGAACATCATGCAACTTTTCCAAGGAGTCTTCCACAATATTTTATTAAATATTTTACCAAAGAAAAAGATATCGTTCTTGATCCTTTTATTGGTACTGGAACTACTGCTGTTGCTGCTAAATTATTAGGTAGAAATTTTATAGGATTTGATATCGGAAAAGAATACATAAGAATAGCAAGAAGAAGACTTGCTGATATACCAAAAATAAATAATAGATTAGCATAGTTGAACTAAAGAAGAAATGCGGGTAAATACTCAGCCTGTAACAGGTCTCCAGCCCGCTTACCCAAAGTGGGGACTGGCCTAAAGGCATAAATCGGGGTAGCCTTGGGTAATGGCAGAGTTAGCAAGGCAATGCCGGGTAGCCTTTCCCCGTGACCCGGCACATTAAATGGGGGCGTAAAGGGCTCGACCGGCGGGTTGAAGCGTTTCCTGCAATCCGTATGCTACCACGATACGGAGCACAAAAAAACTAAGTGCCAACAAGAATAAGAAGGTCGCCTCGCCGCTGAATTTCAGGAGCGAGATGGCCGCCAGAATGGTTGCTTGACGATCATTCCGTTGCTCATGGAATTGTCTGAGTTCTGTGAAGTAACGCCGCGATTCAGACTGGCATAGTATTCGCGCCGGATATTATGCGAGAAATAGGCGCTGACTTATCCGGAGAAAGTTCCGGAGAGGCCTTTTCCTTTGTGCCGAATACAGAACAAAGGAACATGATTGTAGACGGAGCGGGAATGCTCGGACGGGACGCGGGTTCGATTCCCGCCGCCTCCACTAAACTGCTGCGCCCGTGGAAATAAAATCGAGTAACCCTCGGGCTTGGCCCCTAAATCTGACCAAGAGATAACTTGGCGGCGATAGCGGAAGCCGTAAACTCGTGCCCGCCTATGTAAAAAAAATTGGAAATGCGAAGCTGAGGTTTTGTTGAGGGGCGACAAAAGGCGACAGGGCAGAAGGTTGCCTACAAATCGTTCGCCTACTGCCTTAGGAAAGCGGGGCAGGCGCTATCAATGTACGATGAACTGTCTCGCGGGCCTCGGAAACTCGCTTATTTATAAGATATCGTGCGTGTTGTCACAATGGGCTTCTGGGCGGTTGGTCTGGTCTGGAAGCCCGTTAAGATATTGGAGCAAAGGTCGTGAAGAAGGTAGAGTACTCCTCATCCCTAAACGACCGATGTTCCTTCTTCTATGGTGGGTGAGCAATCACTCACCATGATATATTGCAGTCGCGGGTAAATGGCGGGCGATTAACAATGCCAGGGTCGCGAACGAATCCCAATAAAGGGCCCGGAGAGCATGGCCCGCCATCCGCGTTGAAGTTACGTAAGACCTTTTTAGAGGTGGGAAGGAGGTGAGATATGCGACATCAGTCCCCTTTACCATATTTTGATCGGTGGAAAGAGGGATGGGTTGATACGGAAGAAAATATTATCCTGCTCGGCAGTCGATGCAAGGATTGTAGAAGGCGGATCGAGAAGGTCAGGAGGACGATATGGACCTGAAATATTTGGCGGCACCCTATTCGCATTGTGATCCAAAGGTCATGGCCCAAAGAGCGAAACTCGCTTCCAAGGCTGCTGCTCTATTATTTAAGAGTGGGATGAAAGTATTCTCCCCTCTATCGCATTCGCATCCGATAGTCGAGCAGAGCGGAGGAAGGCTCTTCGGTGGATTCGAAGACTGGAAAGAATACGATTTCTTTTTCCTTTCTAAATGCACCGAATTATTCGTGCTTATGCTTCCTGGTTGGGAGGATAGCATAGGAGTTATAGAAGAAATAAAATACGCACATAAACTTGATATCCCGATTCGTTGGGTCAAACTACATAGTCAGTTTGATACTATTGAATTAACCGAGGATATAACGCCAGAGGCACTCGATATATATATAAAGATTGTTGACGAGGTAGAGGCGTAGTTCGGGTCGGCGGTGGGCCTTTAGCTCAACTGGTTAGAGCAGCTGACTCATAATCAGCAGGTCGTAGGTTCGAGTCCTACAAGGCCCATAAGCAAAAAGAATATATAAGGAATCAAATCATGGCTACAAACTATATTAAACGATTAAAGATACCTATTATTCCAGGGAAAGGTTACGCCCCTGAATTCAGAACCAGAGATGGTTTACTTATAGCGGTTGGATATACGCGAATAGTTATTGGTGAACGTGGACCATATATTGAGTTCGCTGAAACTAATATCCGTAAGGATCATTATAGAATGCCGATAGCGGCCGAATGGAGAAAAGATTTAGGTAAGGCTTACTATATCGAATATAGAACGATATGTAATTCTAACGTAAAGATATACTGGCAGAAAAGAAAGGTTATATATGCTGATTATAAATTAGGTTATTATTATATTTCCCCTTTTGATTTACTTGCGGATGGGCGAACAATAATTGAACCATTGAAAAGAGAAAAGAAAAGGCCGCAAGTTGGTAAAATATTATAGGAGGTTAAAATGGGCTCCGTTCAAAAGGAGTACTGTAACGATCACGGGATCAAATTCGAATTCGAAGATGTTATTAAAATGGACGATAGGAGTTTTGCCCGACTTCGGGCAACTGTTGTTTTTAATTGGGGATATCTCGTTACAGATGTTTATAATTTCTTTGGAGATACATTTACTGCCCAGGATGCCATGGAAGATATAATGAACACATATCCTGACGCTATAGAAATAAAGATACATGATCTAAATGCACGGCCGAAAACAGAATTCTCCAGATATCCTTGGAAAGTTGAAGGTAGTAGCAATCTTTGGATTTAATATAATTTATCGAATACTATAACATTTAGGTGTAAGGCAGGTTTCATTCGTTGCCTGGACCGCGAGAGATTGCTTTAAAGGATCCAAGCAACAACCTGCCTTTAACACACTTCTTTTGGCCTTTGAAATGGAAAGAAAAGGAGGTGGAATATGCGCCGTTAGACTCCGATACTTGGGTGGAGGAAGGCGTACAAGACAAGTTAAAACGTGAACATTCGCGCCACGAAGTTAGACTATGGGCGGGGCTTGCTACCTTGGCGCCCCGCCCGATAAAATATTAAAGGAGATCCCGATGGAACCTCGGTCTAAAAATGGTGTGCCCATTTGCTCTAAATGCGGTCACCAACGGCAAAAAATGCTTTCTACTTTTTGTGATACTTGTATGGATTTTGCGATAGATGAATATAATAAAAGAATGGAAGCATTAGGTTGGAAATTAATTAAAGACGAGAAAGGAAGGCCGAAATACGTAGCAAAGAAGAAGGCGAATGAAAAGGTCAGTAATGATTCTTCTGGTGCAGGAGGGAAGTAAGGTATTTAAGGAATATTTTGATCCTAATGGTAATATTTATTATAAAGATTTTTCTGTGATTGTGAAAGATGACATACGTACCTTTTATATAAGGATATTGAATATGAAGAACTTAGTAGATAATATATCAAGGGAAAAGGGCGAGCGTATTACCCTGGAAACTCGGTACCGGAGAGAGAATGGAATAACTGAACCAGTCTTGAGCGATAAGGGTCATCCGATTCTTACCTCGGTATGGTGTCCGACTATTAAGCAAATAAATGAAGTTAGGAAGATACCTTTCTACAATGCTATCAAGTTCACTGGAAGAACCTTCCCACATGTAGTCAGGAAACTTCTGCTTCTGTATAGCGACCAGGATAGTCAAGTATATGATCCTATGCTTGGTACTGGAACTACTTTATTCGAGTGTCATAAACTGGGGCGGCGGGTAATGGGTAGCGATGTCAATATAAATACCGTTAAGAATTTCAAGAATAGATGGAAGAAATATACCGAGTGGAAAATGCCCAAGGTGAGGCAGTCCGATGCTGCCGACCTTAAGCATGTTAAAAGCGGCTCGGTTGATTTACTTATTATGTCATTCCCTTGGTACACTAGTTGGAAATTTGGCGAAACTCCTGATAGCATGGAGTCGCATAAGACCAAGAAGTTATTCCTGCAAAAGTCTCTGGATATCTATACGGAATGCTGCCGAGTAGTAAAGGTCGGCGGTTTCGTTTGCAATATTATGGGAAATACATTCAGGCAGGGCAAATATTATCCGATCACTCTTGAGTTGATGGGAATAATAAAGCAGTCCGGGTTGGCGCTCTGGTATCAGTTCTGGAACCTCCGCTGCACGACCGGACAGTTGACCGAACCATGGTCCAGAAGCGGGCTCGATATAAATAATAAAAAAGCCGACGCACGAGTTGGTTGGGATGTCCATGAAGATATTATCGTTGCGCGGAAACCGAAACAAAAGAAGCGCAAGTAAAGGAGGATATATGCCCAGGAGCGAATGGCGGGAAGGGGATGAAATTCACTACAAAGAATATAATTTACTTGGCAAGGAAAGCCATGCGGAGCGGGCTGATTCCCAGATGGAAAGATTAGGGATAATCCCATCGGTAAGAAAGTCAGTGCTTAAAGCACTTGATATATTCAACGGCAAGGTAGTTCAGATTTCCGTAAAGGACTCTGCTACCGGACGAGTCAAGACTTTATGGGAGGAATAAATATGTTTCCGATATCAGAGCAGGACAAGAGGGAGTTCCAGGAACTCAAGGAAAAGGGTGAGCGGATCAACACTATAAAGAAACTTCATAATATGACCGGGCTTGGGCTCAAGGAATCGAAGCAACTGGTCGACGATATATGGGATGGGAGAAAGAAGTTCGACGATTGCTTTTATGTCGTCGAAGCAGGAGCAGCAATAATCCGCCTGCAGTTCCATAGAACAGCCCGGGCAATAGAGCGGCGGGTTTCAAGACTACAAGAAGAACTCGAAACATTAAAAGCAGATGTCATTGTCGCTTTACAGTTGGCCGAAAGCCTGGCAGAGGATGAGCGGGACGATAATATACTTCACCGCAGGATTGAGAGGGAGAGCCATGAATAAGAGGCAGGATAAAGAATAAGAAGTAAAGGAGAAAAGATATGAAACCAGTTTTTCAAACAATATATGGCCATCCGGACGGGAACTGTTTCGCGGCCTGCGTCGCGTCCATACTTGAGATGGAATTGGAAGACGTCCCGAACTTCTGCGGCGATTACCGAGATAAGTGGACGTATGAACTGAATAAATGGCTTCTTCAGTTCGGCCTCGGCGCCTTGACCGTTGAGTTCCAAGATGAAATACCAATCAAGCATGGCTATTGCTGCGCAGGAGGCAAAGGACCGACAGGCATTATGCATTCGGTAGTCATGAAGGACATGAAGATGATCCACAACCCTCACGAGGGATGGGATGCCTTTGAAAAGGGTCCCGTTGACTATACCTTTTTTGTTATCTTAGATCCAGTTAGATGTATACAGGCCCGCCGGGGCTATATCTAAAAATTAAATAAGCTAAAGAAAGGATAATATAATGGCTGAATTACAAATATATTCGTATAATCAATTCATGGAGTTTATTAAAGAGAATGGGGCTGAAATTGTTGGAAGTTTTGCACTTCCTTCTGAAGTTAATTGTCCTGTTATAGAGATATATAAAACTGAAAAAGAGAAGTATTTTTTACATTGGGTCAAGAAAGACCATGACGGGTTCTTTATATATACAGTCGTCGTATTGAAATAAGGAGAGAAGGCATGAGCTAACCGCCTTCCAAGGGAAGCAATATAGTCGATAGAGATAGCCGCGCTCCAGACGGTGGGATGGCAGGTGGATGGCGTATTGTTAGATTTGGAGGCAGGGTTAAGATATTTTCCAAGTGGGGGCAAAATGACCGACTCATACGTTCGTTGGTACAAAAGTCTGGCTAACGAACACCGACTATTGGAACTCAGATTGTTCAGCGTTTACTTCGCGTTTAGATCCCGAATTTATCTGCAACCTAAACTGTCTTATATATATAAAGTAAGGACAGACTCAGACAACTGATGAAAGGAAAATCAAATGGCGAGAAAATCCATCGTAGTTTACATTGTCTGTTTCTTGCTAATGGCTGCAAGCGCGACATGCGCTATAGAATTCATGTCGCTCTCCTTTGGGGGCTTGGCCGCTGCGAATAATGGGAAAGTATGCAGTAGCGTCTTGCAGCAGATCGCCTTCATAGGTTCTGCTATTCTATATGTTTTAGTCTCGATCGCTTCATTAGTTACAGGATTCCTGTCGATCAAGGTGGTGACGGGGATAGAGCAATTCTGCGCGGATTGGTTGAAACATAAGAAAGAATAAAGGAGGATATATATGTTCTCGAGTAGAACTCCCTTTGAGATTATTATATCAGCGATAGCTATAGTGATATGCATATTGATATCGCTCTGGCTTAAGCGGAGAAGATAAGGAGGATATATGCCAGTTAATCATTAGGGGCAGAGATACCAAGGTTGGGATGGGGCGAGTATTCAATGTTATTCGCCGCCAATGCCTTCTATGCGAATGTATCGGAGCCGACAAAGATTATCGCTACAATGGAAGAGGATATCGTCAAGCATAAAGATAAGATGTTCCCGCTTGACTTTGAATCATTGTTGGTTACATATAGGCATTTATTAGCGGAAGAAATATGGCTACTGCCTTATCCGAAGAAGATGCTTTAAAGGGTAGTAGAATATGGCAAGATATTTAATATGCGGAGCCAGGGATTTCACAGATGTATCT
>Ga0307378_10007827_pt1 | contig 14325 bp, 10 predicted proteins | sample UN1MG_FD_202238 | JGI IMG/M metagenome (GOLD analysis project Ga0307378, IMG submission 202238) | Soil microbial communities from Risofladan, Vaasa, Finland - UN-1 | ecosystem: Environmental > Terrestrial > Soil > Coastal area > Acid sulfate soil | place: Finland: Risofladan, Vaasa | collected...
ATAGAGAATAGAGGAAGCCGGAGATATGGCATAAGCGCGCGCCGCCCGCACAATGTCGCCGGGGGAAACGCCCGTAATCTCAGCTACCTTTTCCGGAGTATAATCTTTGACCGACTCCGTCAAAGCCCCAAAGCCCCGTGTACTCTGGGCGATGTAGTCTCTATCCATCAGGCCCTCTTTGATTATCACATGAGCCATGCCGTTTAAGAGTGCTACATCCGTTCCAGGCTTAAGCTGCAAGAAGACATCTGCTATCCAGGAGGTATGCGTTATACGAGGATCGGCTACGATTACCACGGCACCTGCATCCTTAGCCCTGTGAATCCAGCGAGAGATAACAGGATGATTTTCCGCCAGATTCGACCCTATGATGAATATGCACTTGGAGTTGGCAATATCCGGAATGGGATTGGTCATTCCGGCTGCGCCCAGGGTGCGGTTCAATCCCACCACCGAGGGGGCATGGCAGAGCCGGGCGCAGTTGTCAATATTGGGCGAGCCCAAAAGACGCGCCAGCTTCTCGATCAGGTAGTCCTCCTCATTGCTGCATTTAGAAGAGGCTAGAAGAGCAATGCTGCCGGGACCGTGTTTCTTGATGGCATCACCGATCCCTCGGGCCACCAGATCGATAGCTTCCTCCCAGGATATCCTGGCCCAGCCATCGCCTTTCCTCTTCAGAGGAGATGTAAGTCGCTCCTGGTGGTAGAGGATCTCCAAAGCGGCATTTCCCTTAGAGCATAAAGCCCCCTCGCTGACAGGATGATCCGGCATGTATTCTATCCCAGTGGCGCGCTCCTTTTCGACTGCAATGAAAAATCCGCAGCCTGCACCGCAATATGGACAGACAGTTGGAACAAGCACTTTTGTCATCTTAATCCCTAAATGACTCTTAGTTTATCTCAAGCAATATTCTGCATTTTTTAGTAAGCATAAAGATTGCCGTAGGGCCTCTTCGACTTGGGCGTGAGCCTGACGAACTGAGAATTCAAGATCTCTTCTCTGCTCTTGTCGATCTCAGGAAAGTGCTCCACGAACTTGGAGACATATTGATCCAGGACAGCCCGATCAGCATCGTTTAGTGGAGATATATCCACCTGCCCGCCGACCTGAGACCGCTCCACGCTGCCGCGCAGATAGATCACGCCTCCATGCATGCCTGAGCCTATGAAGTTGGCTTCGTGAGTCTGATCGTGCAGATCCAGAAGGATCACAATTCCGCCCGCCATGTACTCGCCCAGAAAATCCTGCGATCGGCCGCCTACAACCAGGACAGGCCTCTTGTCCTCGTACTCCTTCATGTGCAGTGCGGTTCTATAGCCGCAATTGTCTCGCACATAGATCTCGCCCCCTCGCATGGAAAAAGCCAGGACGTCTCCCGCCCTTCCCTTTACGATTATCTCTCCGGTATCCATTGTGTTTCCCACGCCATCCTGGGCATTGCCGTGCACAGTTATCTTATGGCCGTATAGAAAGGCAGCCAAGTCATTGCCAGGAGTTCCGAAGATCTCGATCTCCATTTTAAGATGCTCGGGAGTGTAGAGACGGGTGCCGATGTACCTCTGACCGTATACATTTATGATATTGACCTTCTTTACGCCGGAGAGCATCAAGTCCCTGAGCCGGCCATTCAGCTCTTTTGTCTGCAAATCAGTAGCATCGATCAGAGCGTCCTTGCCCTCCTCAACTTGATCTGGCTTGAGACTCGATTGGGATGTAGCTGCTCTCACCATCGTTCTCTCACTCTCCTGCACCCTTGATTCCTAAGACATCAAGCTCCCACTCATACAGCCCCACACCTCGCAGGTGGTCTCGGTTGCCACGCAGGCTTTCCAGGGCGTTGATACCCATTCCGCCCAGCATCTCGCTAATCTCATGCGACCACGCAGTGATGAGGTTGGACAATCTCTGCGAGGCGATATCCACATTCAGCCTGCCGGACAGGCGCGGGTCCTGAGTGCATATGCCCCAGTTGCACTTGCCTGTATAGCATTTCTGGCAGAGAGTACAGCCCATAGCGATTAGAGCCGCAGATCCGATATAAACTGCATCGGCGCCCAAGGCTATGGCCTTGATTACATCGGAGCTGCAACGAATTCCGCCCGCGGCAATGATGGAGCACCTGTTCCGGATACCTTCATTTCGCAGGCGTCGGTCCAATGATGATATGGCTAGCTCAATAGGTATGCCCACATTGTCCCGGATGGCTTTGGGGGCCGCCCCCGTTCCGCCCCGCAGGCCGTCGATGGCGATAATGTCCGCACCGGCTCGCACAATTCCCGAGGCTATGGCGGCAAAGTTGTGCACAGCCGCAATCTTCACGGAGATGGGCTTTTCGTAGTTTGTGGCCTCCTTCAAAGCGAAGATGAGCATGGATAGATCTTCAATGGAGTAGATATCATGGTGCGGCGCGGGTGAAATGGCATCCGTGCCCATGGGGATCATGCGCGTCTGCGCGACCGCAGCCGAGACCTTCTCGCCTGGCAAATGGCCACCGATGCCAGGTTTGGCCCCCTGGCCTACCTTGATCTCCACGGCCTGGGCACAGTTCAGGTACTCGGCGTCTATGCCAAAGCGACCCGATGCCACCTGCACAATGGCGCATCTTCCAAACTCATCCCTCATCTCTTGGGGAAGGCCGCCTTCACCGGTATTGAAATAGGTTCCGGACTTGCAGGCAGCCGTCGCTAGAGAGCGGAAGGCGTTATAGCTAATGGCTCCGTAAGACATGGCTGAGAAGAGAATGGGAGTTTCCACCATCAGATTGGGAGAGAGACTGGTCTTGATCTCCACATCTCCATCCTTTGCTGAAATGTCCATCAAGTCGGGTTTGGCGCCCAGGAAGGTGCGCAGTTCCATCGGTTCACGCAATGGATCGATGGAAGGATTGGTGACCTGAGAGGCATTGAGCACGATATGGTCCCAATAGATGCGGAATTGCTTGTCGGTCCCGCATCCGGTAAGGATCACCCCTCCCGTCTCCGCCTGCTTCTTGAGGTCTTCCAGCTTCTCGCGAGACCAGGAGGCGTTGGGCCGGTAGAACGACTGCGTAGGCCGAACTACAATGGCGTCCTTGGGGCAGAAGATGACACATCTCTGGCAGCCGACGCACTTGTAGTTATCGGATATCAGCCGATCAGCCACCGGATCATAAGTGTGGGTGCCAAAAGCACACTGTCTCTCGCAGCCCCGACACTGGCCACATTTTTCTTCGTCCCTTATGATCTCGAACTCAGGAAAGACGAATGATTTCATTGCAAAACCTTCCTCATACTATTTAGCTCGCCTACGACCGGTTCTCCTCCGTTTGGCGTCCAGACGCGGTCAAGTTGTGGCGAAATAAGTCTAATCGACGCTTCCTCTGAGGAGAGGTAGAACATCTCTCCTCTCGTGGCTGCAGTAATGGGTCGAAGCCTGATTCTGTCCGTGAGACCGATCATCCTTCCCGTCTGACCGATGATTATGGCAAAAGGCCCGTTCATGAGCAGAGGCGCATAGACCATCCTCAGAGTTGTGAGCAATTTTTTCTCAGTCTCATTCATCTGGTCGATCGCATTCCAGATGGGTGGTGCGAGAATTTTGGCCACAATCTCAATGGGAAGCTTCTGCCTCCTCATGAGCAGGTCCGCAGCATAGGCTATTACCTCCGTGTCCGTCTGCAGGGTGCAGGCATAGCCGTACATCTCCAGATACCAGCGATTGGTGCCGTAAGAGGAGATCTCGCCGTTGTGAACGATGGTTGTATCCAGGAGACCGAAGGGATGGGCTCCGCCCCACCAGGCCTGGGTGTTTGTGGGAAAGCGGCCGTGCGCCGTCCAGGCATAGGCTGAGTAGAGCTTATCGAGCATGAAGTACACCCCGATATCCTCAGGATAGCCCACGCCCTTGAAGCAGCCCATGTTCTTACCGGAAGAGAACACATTAGCATTCTCAATCCTGGTATTCACCAACATGACATTGCTCACGATGTAATCCTCATCGGATAGCAAAGAGTCCTCTCCCTGCTTTTTGGGAAGGACAAAGTAGCGCCAGACTAAGGGGGGATCGCTTACAGTTGCCTCATCGCCATGAGGGATCTCTTCATCGTAGACCACATCAAATTTCTGGCAGAGAAAGGCATCCAGCTCCTTTTTGGCGGATAATTTGGCCGCGACACTACGGCCAGTAAACATAAGATGGAAGGCATAGTAATCCTCGTACTGCGGGTATATGCCATAGGCTGCAAAGCCTCCACCCAAACCGTTGCCGCGAACGTGCATATTGGCTATGGCCTTCATGACGCCGGCCCCGGTAAAGCGCTCAGAATCCCGGTTCATGGCCCCAAAGATGGAGCAGGCGCAGATCTCTTTATTGTAAAGCTCCCTTCTAATCCTTGGCATAATAATCTTTTACTCCATCCAACGACTTTTCAGCTGCTTTAATGCCAACCTTACCGATGTAAGTCTTGCTCAACTCGATGATGTGTGGGCAAGAAGTGATCGCAATTAATGTTTTATATCTATTTAAGAAACATTCATAATACTTATGATCGAAGCTAGTCGATGCAGGCACATTTCCGGTCACGTTTACCCTCGCGCTTTTCTTTCAAGATAATTTCGGGACGTAAAGCTTACAAACAAAAATAAAAAGATGAGCCCGAATGAAGGGCCCCTAGAGCATGGGCAAGTATCTTTCCAGCTCCCACTGAGTTACATTCAAGCGGTAGGCATCACATTCTAACTTCTTGTTTGCAATGAAAGCCTTGAAGACGTGCTCACCCAATGCTTCGCGAATGAGCTTGCTTCCTTCCGCAAGCTGGACAGCCTCACTCAGGCTTCCCGGCAAAGATGTGATTCCTGCTTTCTTTCTCTCTTCGTCGCTCATGTGGTAGATGTCCTGCTCCTGGGGAGTGGGCAGATCGTACTTGTTGGCGATTCCGGCGAGGCCTGCAGCCAGCATGACTGAGAAGGCCAGGTACGGATTGGCGGCGGGATCGGGGCTTCTGTACTCCACCCTGGTGGCAGCCTCCTTTCCGGGCTTGTACATGGGCACTCTGACGAGAGTGGATCTGTTTCTTCTGGCCCAGCAGATGTAGACGGGTGCCTCGTATCCGGGGACCAGGCGCTTGTAGGAGTTGATCCACTGGTTGGTAACGGCTGTGATCTCGGGCGCGTGCTTGAGAAGGCCGGCAATGTAGTACTTGCCCTCATCAGAGAGATGGTAGGCGTCTCCGGCATCGAACATCACATTTCTCTTTCCCTGGAAGAGAGACTGGTGCACATGCATTCCGCTGCCGTTCTGGCCGAAGACGGGTTTGGGCATGAAGCTGGCGTGGTAGCCGTACCTTCTGGCGATCTCCTTGACGGTGATCTTGTAGGTCATCACCGTATCAGCCATACTCAAAGCGTCCTTGTAGCGCAGATCGATCTCATGCTGAGAGGGAGCGACCTCATGATGGCTGTACTCCACATCTATGCCCATGGCGTCCAGGGCAAGGATGGTGTCCCGGCGCAGATCAGAGGCATTGTCGGCGGTGGTCAGGTCGAAGTATCCGCCAGTGTCCAGGAACTCTGTGCTGTGCTCATTTTTGAAGTAGAAGAACTCCAGCTCCGGGCCTACCAGGAAGCTGTAGCCTTTATCCTTGATGCGCTCCAGATTCCTCTTCAGGACGTACCTGGGATCACCCTCGTAGGGGCTGCCGTCAGGCTTCTGAATATCGCAGAACATCCTGGCCACGCCGTTCTCCTGCTGCCTCCAGGGGATGAGTTGGAAGGTGGTTGGGTCGGGCTTGGCGACCATGTCGGATTCATGGATTCGGGCAAAGCCTTGGATGGAGGAGCCATCAAAGCCCATGCCCTCTGAGAAAGCACCTTCCAATTCGCTCGGGTTTATGGCAAAGCTCTTGGGGGTTCCCAGGATATCAGTAAACCAAATTCGGACAAATCTTATATTGTATTTGTCTATTGCTTCAAAGACTTCATCTTTTGACTTAGTTTGCAGGGCCATTTTATTAGCCTCCTGAGACTAAAGAGTCAAGTTTATAATTTATAGGTATTTGAGATCGAGTCTTAAAAGTTATGATAAATTATGATCGCAGAATGCATATTCGAAGGGTGCGTAATTCTATTTTCAAAGAAGATAACTATTATGAATAAATCATAATGACAAAGCGAAAAGAAGGAAAAGTTGATTTAACATATACGCAGTCCTCCTGATTGGCTATACAAGAGCATGTCTTTTATATAGAAGTTCAAACAACAGATAAATGTTAAATTAGTATTGTTGAGGTAATTAATGTCTGGACAATTCAGTGGCACACCCATATACATTCTCAGAGAAGGCAGCCAGAGGACAGCCGGAAGAGATGCACAGAGATCGAATATAATGGCGGCCAAGGCCGTTGCCGGCGCAGTTAGGACCACTCTAGGCCCCAAGGGAATGGACAAAATGCTGGTAGACACCATGGGAGACGTTGTGATCACCAATGACGGCGTCACCATACTTAAGGAGATGGATATCGAGCATCCTGCTGCTAAGATGATGGTGGAGATTGCCAAGACCCAGGACCAGGAAGTAGGGGATGGCACGACCACTGCGGTTGTATTGGCCGGGGAATTGCTCAAGCAAGCCGAGGAACTGCTGGAGCAGGAAATCCATCCTACGATAATTGCGGCAGGCTACAGAGCTGCGGCAGATAAGTCGATGGAGATTCTCAAGGGCTTAGCCGTAAGCGTCTCAGTAAAAGATGAGGATCTTCTCAGGAAGATCGCCGTCACGGCCATGACTGGCAAGGGCTCTCAATCGGCCCGCGAAGAGCTGGCTGCCATGGCAGTTAAAGCAGTCCAGTCGGTAGTGGACGAGGATGGGTCTGTCGATACTGACAACATCACCGTAGAGAAGAAGGTAGGGGGGTCAATCACCGACTCCAAGATGGTGGGCGGAGTGGTCATCGATAAGGACCGGCTCCACCCCAACATGCCCAAGTCTGTCAAAGCTGCCAGGATTGCACTCCTGAACGCCGCCATAGAGATCGAGAAGACTGAGGTCGATGCTAAGATTCAGATCACTTCTCCAGACCAGCTCCAGGCTTTTCTGGACCAAGAGGAGAGCATGCTGAGGGGCATGGTCGACAAGATCGCTGCCACGGGAGCTAATGTACTGTTCGTCCAGAAAGGCATCGATGATCTGGCCCAGCATTTCCTGGCCAGAGCCGGGATCTACACCGTGCGCCGCATCAAGAAGAGCGACATGGACAAACTGGCACGCGCCACGGGCGGAAGGGTCGTTACCAGCATCCACGAGATCTCCAAGGACGATCTGGGCAAGGCAGGCCTAGTCGAGGAGAGGAAGGTCTCAGATGAGAAGATGACCTTCGTGGAAGATTGCGAGAATCCCAAGTCCGTTTCCATCATCCTGCGAGGCGGAACTGAGCACGTGGTCGATGAGCTGGACCGGGCCATGGAGGATGCGCTTCGCGTCGTAGGCGTAGCTGTGCAGGACAAGCTGCTTGTTGCCGGCGGCGGCGCACCTGAGGTGGAGTTGGCACTGAGGCTCAGAGCCTATGCTTCCACCGTCGGAGGGCGCGAGCAGCTGGCCATCGAGGCCTTTGCCAATGGCATGGAGGTCATACCCAAGACCCTGGCCGAGAATGCCGGCTTAGACCAGATCGATTCTCTGGTGTCGCTAAGAAGCCAGCATGAGAAGGGCGTGAAGAGCGCTGGTCTTGACATGGACACCGGCAAACCCGTGGACATGCTGAAACTGGGCGTTGTTGAGCCTCTGAGGGTCAAGACCCAGGCCATCAACTCTGCAGCCGAGGCCGCCATCATGATTCTTAGAATCGATGATGTCATCGCCTCCAAGTCCGGTGGACCGGGCGGAATGCCTGGCGGAATGCCCGGCGGCATGGGCGGTATGGGTGGAGAGGACTTCGAGTAGGTCCTTAACACCTATTTTATCTTTTCTTTTTGGCTCTTCGCTATTTCCAGTGGCTAACCTCAGGTTACTGTTATTTTCCAGTTGTTAGTTCGTCTCTGTGCGTTCTCTGCGAACTCTGTGCGCCTCTGTGGTAGAAACGTCGTTAGATGCTGTGTTATAATCAATGCCTACGATACTACCACCACAGAGATACAGAGCGCACGGAGGACTCACAGAGCACTCTATTATTCCATTACCTACTCGATACAGCGAGGAACCTTCTTTTTTCTAGAGACAAATTAAGTCAAATTGGCGAACCAGATTTAATTCCCCACCTACAATCCTTTAGAGAAGATACCTCTTGAACCACTCCAGGTTGCGGCTCATGACGTCTCTTAGCAGCTTTGGCTCTTCTGGCGCATGGCCGCTACGCGGGTAAAGCACCATCTCGACCGGGACCGCCCTCCCGGTGAGAGCGCTGTATAGCTCCACTCCCTGGGTTATCGGGACGAGCGTGTCCTCGGCTCCGTGCTGTATCAGGATCGGCGTTGTCACGTTCTTCACGTGATAGAGGGGTGAGCGATTGATGTACAGGTCGTACTCTTCCCAGAAGCTTCCATTCAAGTAAGCGGACACCAGGTCGGAAAGATCGCTGGTCCCGTCCATGCTTACGAGATCGGTAATCCCGCCGCCGACAGACGCAGCCTTAAACTTATCGGTCTGGGTGACGGTCCAGGCGGTCAGGTAGCCGCCGTAGCTCCAGCCCATGACTCCCAGGCGGTCAGGGTCCGCTATCCCTATTCTCACCATATAGTCCACACCAGTCATCAGGTCCTGGTAGTCCATGCCGCCCCAGTCCCTGATGTTCGCCTTTCTAAACACTGCGCCATAGCCGCCCGAGCCCCTGGGGTTTGGCCTCAAAATGGCATACCCTTGGGAGGAGAAGGCGGCGTAGGGGTAGAAGTAGGACAGGGGGTAGAAGGTGGAGCCGCCGATGAAGTCCTGAGAAGAGGTGCTGGCAGGCCCCCCGTGGATCACGAGCAAGAGTGGATACCTCACACCGGGCTGGTAGCCGACAGGATAGGTCAGGAGCCCTTCGATCCTCTGGCCGTCCGATGAGTTCCAGCTCACGATCTCGGTTTTTCCCAGGGCCTGGAGGGGAAGGCCGTCGTTGAAGCTGGTTGCCCTCTCTGGTGAAAAGCCCTCGACGTCGGAGACGTAAACCTCAGGAGGGACGGAGCTGTTCTGGAAGGTGAAGCCCACAGCCGTCTTTGCTCGGTTCATCCTTATCTCGTCCATGACGCCCCCCTGGGCGGATACGTCCTCAGGCTCGCTGCCGTCTGCTGGAAGGGCTGAGAATGCAGTCGTCGTTCCCCTGTACTCCCAAAGGTACAGGCGCTTGCCGTCTTCTGACCAGCCCAGAAGATGGGGCTTTTGGTCCGGCGTCTTCGCCAGGCATCGCGGCTGGCCCCCGCTGGCTGGGACCAGGTAGACCCAAAAGGCGCTGAAATCAACTGGTGGTAAATCGGATGCAGTGTAGGCGATCCAGCGTCCATCGGGTGAATAGAGGGGCGACTTCTCCATGGCATCGCTTTTCACCAGGGGCGTGACCTTTCCGGTTTCCAGGTAGACGGTCGAGATATCTGAGAAGAACTCGTCGGCTGGCTCGGGACTTGAAGCATGGGAGAAGGCTATGGACTTACCATCAGGCGACCAGTCCCAGTCCAGGACGCTGAAGTTGCCTTCAGTTATCCTGGCAAGCTCGTAACCACCATCGGAACTGCTCGAGGCGGCCCCGGGCCACGCCACGGCCCAAAGGTGGTTCATCCTTACGTTTTGGCCTTTCACCTGGGCATCGTCCTTCCCTTTTATTGCCGCCTGCTCCTTATCGGACCTGGGGTCGGGGGCCAGGAAACTCAGGGTCTTTCCTTCTATTGACCACTTGAAATCCAGGACTTCAGTATCCACGTTCGTCACCTGGGATGCTTCTCCACCTTTGGTCGAGATGATCCAGATGTTGTTGTCTCCAGATCTATCTGATAGAAAGGCGATCCATCTGCCGTCTGGGGACCACCTGGGACAGTAGGAAGACGATTCCCCCTCTGTGAGCGGGAAGGTGTTGTTGCCTCCTCTTTGCGTCACAAATATCTGGTGCTGCCACTCGCTTTCGTCTTTGGTCATGACGGGCCTTTTGACCACGTAGGCCACCAAGCTTCCGTCCGGTGAGATGTCTATGCCGCTCATGACGGTTATTTTCATGGTGTCGTTGACGGTCCACTGGGTCCGGGCCTTTTCAGAGGACTGGCTATCAAGGGCCAGGCCGGGCTGGAGGATCAGTGTCGTGAGCAAGGCCAGGGCCAGAAGAATGGGGAAAGGCCTGATGGGGCTGAGGGATAATAGGGTCATGGGGTCATACCTTCTGATGCGTCTTAATGTACCAAGCATTAGACTGGAGGGACGGTATATAAATATTCTACATGTCCCGAGTATGAGCAAGCAGCCAAATGTTGCTTTTGCTGCACTAATATGGAACATGTTATCCATGGCCCTTCAGATGTCGAAGCCCTCGAAATTCTTCAGCCGACGGTTTATGCCAGTATTCCCTGAAAGACATTGCGCAAGCAATTGGTCTGGCGACATCCAAACACGCGGATTGGATTAGAGCACAACGAAGACTCGCCAGAGTTCTCAGGATTCTTATCAAATGGGATATGACAGTTTGTGACCGAAGGCAGAGCAATCGCGGTCATAGATTTTGGTTCAATGTTTACTGGAAGTCAGAACTCGCAATCCAGCAGGAGACTGGTGGGCGAGAATAAACCACACCAGTAGGGCAAAGAATATCTTGAGATAACCATTTTGTTCCATAGGTATGGGCGATATGGGCTATCATTACCATTATAATATTATCATTAACATTCTTTTCCCGCGCGAATAATAGTAAAAATAACCCATATGACCCATTTACACCATTAAATACGTCATTTGCTGAAAATAGAAAGACTTATATACGTTGAATGTCGTTATGAAATATAATGAATTTAGTAGGTGATATGTCATGAAGATAAGAATAATTAGCTCCCGTGAAGAGATCAACTCGATAAGATCGAATGAGAAGGCAGTCCATCTGGCATTCAGAGCGTCCAACGTAGACTTCCTCAACCTGCTGCAGAAAGTCCCTCGCTTGCAGATGGTCCAAGTACCGTCATCCTACATGAAGACCATGTCCAAAGCAATTGGGGTATTCCTGGAGATGCAAGGTATCAAACTGCTGGAAGGAGATGTGTGGGGTCACAGAAAGGATCTTGACGAGTACTTCACCGTTGAGGATGCGACTGTCGAGGAGATTCGTTCTCTTGCAGATAGCGGCACGACCTTAGACGATGTTGCAAATAAGGTTCAACAAAAGGCCCGAATTGGCCCTGAACTTATTAAATACATTGTAGAGGCTAAGATAACTGCGTGAGCCAAATGCTCATGCAAATATCTTTTTATAAGCATTGTCGTTTGGAGAAGCGATAGCAAATCATGTTTTATATTCTTAGGGCATAAATTGCTCCTGAGGATCATAAGGGTTTTAGTGGATACTTGATTACGTACTTTGTCGCGTTCACCGGAGGTGAGACATTTACCTGATATTTATACTCAGATACATTCTATCCAGTTGCATCCTTCAGGGTTACGGTATCGCTCTTCCTTTTCCTGACCAACTCGCAATTGAACAGATCAGCGGCGGTATTATTGCTTTTTTCTGCATGGACTTTGGCTATTGAACCAGCTTTCAGGGTAAAATTTGCTGGGAATGAGCACGTTTGATTCTCCATATTCATGAGCGTCCAGCCTGTGAGATTCATTGAACCAGTTTCCTCGTTGGCTATCTCAACCCACTGGTCCACGCCCAGTTGAGCGGACCTCCGTGACAGATGAAAGGATGACCTGTTAAGTTTACCGGAGAGTTCGATTTCAAGCTGCCCCTTTTGGCGCCGTAATCCGATCTATAGTCTGGCAGGAAGGGCAGAGACGGCCCGCTGATGGAAAGCGTGTTCGGAAGACAGAGGGGCTTGATCTCGGCCACGCTCCCTGGAGCTGAAACCTTTATTGGATATTTATACTCAGAAACGATCTTTCCAGTTGCATCCATCAGAGTTGCAGTATCTCCCTCCTGGTTCCAAAGCAAAGTGCTATTGAACAGATCCGCGGCTGTATTATTGCCTTTTCCTGCATGAACTCTGACTATTGAACCAGCTTTCAGGGTAAAATTTGCTGGGAATGAGTACGTTTGATTCTCCATATTCATGAGTGTCCAGCCTGTGAGATTCATTGAACCAGTTCCCTCGTTGGCTATCTCAACCCACTGGTCCACGCCCAGATAGTTTACTCCTATGATCTTAGTAATATTTGTCCCAACGCTGACTGGAGCATTTGCAGCAACAGCGGCTCCCAGCGAAAGTGCAAAAAAGACGGATAAAATTATCAGTCCACGTAAGTATCCACCCGAACTTTCCATTTATATACCTCCACTCATCTCATTACCTGCAACGAGCTCCCTTGGCGAAGAGACCGTTCCGCGTCTTGCATATGGCGAGAACACTCGGTGTCGAATTAAGACGTGCACATCTCTTGCCTCTTCAGCCTTTCCGGTGCTTTCGGAATGCTGTTTCCTAGATAGCACCTCTCAGGATTTTAGAGCTTCGACAGCGCATATACGGTCTGATGCGTCTATCGAACTCTTTTGCCTTAAGAGCTCAGCCGGTTAGCTTTGTCTTCGTTCTTACATCGCAAAACGGGGCCAGCAAGTTGGCAATCATCTTCGCTAGCGAATCTAGATTATTATATATACAATTTTAGTCCTAGCTCTTCACAATATATCAATGATATGCAAAAAGTATTTATTATATGAAAAGATTAATGGGGTGACCAAACGGATGAGCTTAACTAGCTCAAAAAGTTTATACATTGAGATGTGCTGGGGCCAATTAATGTTTTTGGTAAGAGGTATAAAGATCGATGCGAGGATCAAATATCTAATTGGCCTTATTATCATTAGCATCATTTACATAATTTATTTCACCAATCTCAGTTTCGTTTATGATTGGGATACAATAACCCGTGCCATATGGCTGAAGGACGGTTTATTTGCCAGAGATGCGTATGTCACGCATTTTTTAATATCAATATTGGGTGGCACTCTAGTTTATCTAGGAATAGAACCACTTGACTCTTTTAGAATTTTTACAGCTTTATTCATGTTTATCCTCATTATTGGCACATACGAATTCGCATACAGAGAATCCGAGGACGAATTTCTAGCTTTTCTGTTGGGCATATTTCTTTTATTTAACTTTGGGTACACATTCCTTCTAACAACCATTGAGGATAATATTTGGCTAGAAGGATGTTTAATTTTATTTATATACTTTTTATTCTTAGAAAGATGGGCAATCTCAGCACTCTTTCTATCCTTGAGCATTCTAATGCATATTCAAGGCGAGGTCTTCATTCCAATGTTTCTGTTATATGCAAGTCAGAAACTCAATTTGTCTTTATTTTCCGAGAACGATGGAATAAGAAAGAAAATAAGCATAGCTTTTTCAAAGTCACAAATCAATAAATTAATTGTAGCCATAATTTTTTTATTGATACCACTTTTGGTAGCTTGTTCTTATTTATTCCTTAAGCGCGGATGGAGGCTCAACACTTTTATTGAGGGCTTTACAGCTTCAGCATCTTGCTATCACGGAGATTCCGGACTTTGGTTCTTCGCGTCCAATAGAACAATCCAAGAAGAGATGAAATTAACCTATTATGGTTATATTTCTACCTTTGTCTGTAAATGTCCGGAGTTCCTTGAGAGCATGCCTCGAGCACCTTTTCTTGGGCTTATTTTAGCTATATTGATTCTCTATTTATTGTTCAGATCTTTCTCTTTAAATCTAAAAACATTATGTGCCCTACCAACATTCCTCGTACTTATGTTTCATGTTATGGTTTATGAACCATGGAATGTTGAACGATGGGATTTCTTTCCATTTTTCATTATGTATTTCATAGCAGTTGGCTATAACACAAAGAGTGAGGAAGTTAAAAAATCTATCAAAATAGCTCTTGCTCTACTCGTAATTTTTTCATCTATGTTCACATTTGCAGGCTTCAATTCATTATGCGGCTTTCAAGAGAGTTCTTTATGCGCATACGGAGATGAGCTAGGCACATTGCTTGATAATCATTCAATGGCTTTCGAGACAACGCTCGATCCAGATTCCTCTTTTGGACGGTATCTGAAGTATAAATGCGGTGATAGTATAATTGTAACTATTCAGCCACCCAATCAAAACCCTATTTTTCTTCCGAAACATCATGAATCATAATGTGTGATCATCAACCCAAAATTTAAATATTGATGATAATCATATAACTGTGATAATGGAGGGG
>Ga0307378_10007828_pt1 | contig 14325 bp, 27 predicted proteins | sample UN1MG_FD_202238 | JGI IMG/M metagenome (GOLD analysis project Ga0307378, IMG submission 202238) | Soil microbial communities from Risofladan, Vaasa, Finland - UN-1 | ecosystem: Environmental > Terrestrial > Soil > Coastal area > Acid sulfate soil | place: Finland: Risofladan, Vaasa | collected...
ATGGTTTTAATACTGGTCCAAATGGTTTTACTAATTTAGCACATACACATGATACAACTTCAGATGGAACTGTAGATAACGATACTCATAACCATAATCTTAGTGGTTCTATAGCTAATGAATCTACGCATACGCATACTATATCTTCTACAGTAGGAATTACTGAAACAAGTTCTGGAGTTGTTGCAGTCTTATTTGGTGTTAAAGGTTCTGAAATTCCAATTGGAACTGCGAGTGAGAGTGGCACTGCAGATGCTGGAGGGGGAAATGCTGAATTAGTAGATGCTACTAAAACTTGGGGTGTAGATGATTATGAAGATTATATTGTTTATATTTCTGCAGGAACAGGTTCAGGACAATATAGATTTATCACTTCTAATACTGCAGATACTTTAACTCTTGAACATGATTGGACTACAAATCCTGATGCAACAAGTACTTATGATATTTATCCTACTTTTACAACAAGTCAATCAAATGTCGATATTAAAACAGAAGTAACTGCTGCAGTATCTGCATTGTCTTCTTATCCTGGATTAGTTAATCTCTTATTTTTACCTAAAGATGGAGACCTTGCAAGAATAGAAGCACATACTTTCATAAGGGCATTTACATAATGTTACAGTGGTTATTTGATTTATTTAAAAAGAAAATTGAATTCTTTGTAAATAAAGATGAATCTGATATTGAGAAATTGTTAATTGAAAAATTCAAACAAGAAAAAAGAGAAGGAGTAATAAGTCTTATTAAACCAGTACAGATATTTAATTTAGATAAGGAAATGTATTTATGTACTAAGGAAGATATGATGGCTTATTTGAAATCTGATTTATTAAGTTTTGGATTTTCTAAACCAGAAACAAAGGATTGTGATGATTTTGCAATTCATTTATGGAGTAAAGTTAAGAAAGATTATCCATTACTTTCATTTGGATTTGTCTTATCTTCTGGACATGCATTTAATATTTTTATAGATAATAATTTAGAAATTTGGATTGTAGAACCACAAACAGATGAATTAATTTCATTAGATAATGCTAAAAAGAAAGATTTATATAAAAATTTTAAATTAATTATTATGTAATTGTAAGGAGGTAATTAATAAATGATAAATAATATAATATTAGGTGCAGTAGGTGGATGTGCTTATGCACTTTCTGGTTTAGTAAATAAAGATAAAAGAGAAAAATTTGATTGGAAAAAAATGCTTCCCACAGTACTTATTGGTTTAGTAGTTGGAGGAATTGCAGGATTTACTGGGCAAGACTATGGAGTTATTGCTAATACAGCTTCTGCTGCAGGAATAACTGTAGTTGTAGAAAAAGTATTCAAGGGGCTTTTCGTGAAGTAAATGCTTAAAGAAGATCTGGAGAAAATCTTACAAGATTTATCTGAAGAGTTAGAACTCTCTAACGACAAAGAAATTATTAGAAGTTTAGGTAGGGAATACATTCATTACCAATTGATTTATATGAAAAAGTATGGATCTGATTTTAGACCTAAAAAATTATACTAATTATATTTCTTTTTTATTCTTTTTATTTCTTCTTTAGATATTGTTCCCATTTCTTCTCTTCCTCTTTTATAAAAGATTCCTTCCATAAAACAGTGATAAAGGCAATGGCATTTTTTACATAAAATTATTTGATTAGCCCAATAATATCTTTGGCTTGCGTATCTATAAAAATCCATAAAATCTTTAGCTTTCCTCATAATTAAATGATGAACTTGTAAATTATTTTCTGAACCACATTTTTGACACTTAAATTCTGCGACTACTAAACAAATCTCTTTATTATGTTTTTCTATAGACCCAATCAGATCTTTGTCTTTAAAATTAACCATTGAAGCAATTCTTTTCTTACTTTTTACTATTTCTGTTTTAAGTTTATCTTGATTCATTTTCTTTTAACCATATTTTATCTTGACCTCTTAATCCATATTTAAAATAAAGATTATCTGCTATGTTGTGACATTTTTTACATAATGTTATTAAATTTTCTTTCTTATTTTCTCCACCATCTCTTAATGGGATTATGTGATGGATTTGTTTTGAAGGATTTTTTCCACATTTTCTACAAGTGTTTTTATCTCTGACTAATACTTCTTGTCTTAATTCCTTCCAATTATCTCCATAATCTCTTTTAATTGCAATTTTAGAATAAAGTTTCTCCTCTCCCACCGAACAATGTTCTCGATTTACTTCTTATAGCCATATCAACCATTTCTTTCTCCTTTTTTTCAGCTTTTTCTGTTATTCTTCTCTGTTTTTCTTCAAATTTCTTCTTCTCATTTTTTAGCTGTTCCTCTGGAGTATGCTTAATCTCTTGTTTAGGGGCTTCCTGGGAGACTATTTCCTCATTAGGTATCTTATCTATACATTCCTTACAAACTACATATTGCTTTCCATTCTTTGTTACTACAGAAATATCTTTTACTAATTTACAAATATCACAGATTACATAAAATTCTTCATTAAAACTCATTTTAAAGATAAAAATAACCTAGTTCTTCTAAGTGCTCTATCCCCCTTTTAACATGTTGACATTGCTTATCTATTCCTAACCATTTCTTTGAAAATCTCCAAACTGATCCATGAGAACAAGTGCAATTCCAAAAGGAGACTTTTCTATCTTTGTCTATGACTATATGTTGTTCTCTTCTTTTTCCTGTACTTTCTTCTAAAGTTTCAAGAAAACAAGATAATTCTTCTCCTTCCTTCCTAAAAATCTGGCATTGAAGAATCTTCAGAATCTTTTTCATCTACTTGCTCCTTTTTAATTTGGATTCCGTTCTGCACATACTCTACTAACATATCTGTTGTATTAAGATATAAATCCATAAGATTTCCATTTTCAATAGATTTCTTAACTTTTTCAGAATCTTTAATTACAACCATCATTTGTGCACATGCTTTAAGACATGATTGTCTTATTATTCTAAGTTGATCTTCAGGAGATTTAAAACCATTACCTTGATTTTTTTGAACTGGAACTTCTCCAAGGAACTCTTTCATCTCAGTTATATTATTGTAATGTTTATCACCTTGTTCGTTAACTTCATAATCAACTTCTACTGTCATTCCAGAATTAAACTTATTTATTATTTCTTCGTCGAAAGTAGCTAATGTTTTTCCAGAAATTACATAAGACGCTCTTTTCCAAGGAGTTTTATCTTTCTTAATTCCTTCTTTAATTGCTTTTTCTTCAATGATTCCTATTATTTTTTCCATTGTTTTTACCCCCTTAAATCTTAAAGTAAATAAGTATTTATAAACATTCCGATATAATTATATATTTTTTTTAATTATATCTATCTCTATAGAAGACACAAATATTACTTTTTCTTCTTCTTTTTTTAATTCACTACTTGAAAGTTTTATCTCTTTTATTTCTAACTGATTATTTCTTTTCATATATTCTACTACATTAATTGCTGTTAGAATAGACTTTCCTCTTGCTAGAACTTTAATTTCATTTATTCCTTTTTCAAATATAGTTTTAATACTGAAAGAATAAACTCCAGGTGCCTTATTTCCAACATAAATTACATTATCTTCTAATTTTTCTTTCATTTTGTTGGAATGATTTGTGGTTCTTGTTCTTCTATTTCAACGCAACCATGCTTTAATTCTTTTTCAGTTATTACAAGATTCTGTTCTAAGCTTTCTAATTTGCTCTTTGCTAAAACTAATTGTTTTCTTATTCTCTTTTCAGCAATTTGATTATCTAGCATGAATTGATTCTGATCTACTTCTATTTTAGTATCTGCAATTTCTGATTCAAGAATTATCTTATTTCTTCTTCTTGCTTTTATCTGGTCCTCGTTAAGTTTCTTTTTTATTATTTTCATTTTATACCTCCTTATAATTTTTATTAGTTTATTTTAGTTCCATTCTGACTAACTATAAATCCTTTTGATAAATGTCCATAAAAAATAGTTGGATCAAGATACATAGAAATTCCTTTATCTTTTAATTGTTTACAGAACATAACATCTCCACCAATTATATCTGGAAATTCTTTGTATTTAATTTGAAAGAAAGGATATTTTAATTTCTCAAGGCTATTTGTTTTTATTAAGGCCCCACATACACCAGAACATTCTATTTTAATTAATTTATCACCTTCTGCTTTTACATGGTTATCTGGATTTGATAAATCTGCTGATTTCCAATTCTTATATTGTGTTGGTAAATAAGGGGGAGTTCTTGTATTTGCAGAACCAGTAACAAAATCTTTATTATGTTTGATTAATTTAATAATAGAATCTGCTGGATATTCCATATCTTCATCAACCATAAATAAATAATCATATCCTTTATTTATTGCAATTTGGCAGGCATAGTTCCTCATTAAATTACATTCAACAGCAGAAATATTTGCTATATCAACATTATATTTTTCTTTTGTTTTAGAATACAGATTAATCATACTTGTCATAAAGAATTTAGGAACTCTTTCTCTATTACTTGTAATTGCTATTAATATTTTTTCTTTGGCCATATTACTTTAATATTTTTATTTTTAGTTAGCTTCTTTAATTTCTTTTCTAGGCTTGTTTTATTAAACTTACCTGTTTTTATAAAGCTTTCTATTTTCTTTTGTTCTATTAATTGTTTTTTTCTTAGCTTAATATCCTCTCTAGGGCCTATTATAATTCTTGGAAATTCGCCGCCCCACCCCTTATTCTTTATAATTCTATTTTCTTCTTTATAATTTAAGTATTCTTTTTTAACATATCTCATCTTTTGAGCATAATCTCTTTCTTTAGGATCTAAGTGGGCTTCCTTATCATGTTTATGTTCCTGATGTAATAATTGGACACCTAAATCTATTGTTGGGATATGATCGAATAAAGCCCTCAGATGTAAGTCATTATCCATACCTCCCCAGTAAGTGAAGTTCTCATCATAGCCCTTTACTTTCCAAATCCATTTTCTACTGAACAATTGAATTCCACCATCTGATTTTATTGGATAAAAATTATTCTTCTTCCACCACCTTGTAGACCAATTCCATTTCTGTTTGAAAGATCCTTTTCTAGTGTTAATTCTTCTTACATTTGTAGAGTAAACAAATATATCTTTTCCGGTAAGATAATCTTTTATTTTCTCAAAGAAATATTTAGGAATAATCATATCGCAATCAGTAGTAGCAATATAATCTGACTTACACATTTTTATTCCGATATTAAGTGCATGAGATTTATTCCATTGAGTTCCAGAATTAATTGGTCTTACTACCTCCGCCCCTTTAATATTTTTTACTTGTTTTTTGCTTCCGTAATCAACGATAATTATCTTTTCAGTAATATCGCTTTTAAGATAATCAACAACTTGTTGAATTCTCCATTTCTCTTTATCTCTTACACTAATTACAAAGTCTATCATTTTTGTGCCACCACTATTATGCTAGAACCGATATGACTAGCAGAGTTTTCTTTTTCAAAATCAAAACATTCTATAATTTTGAAACCAACAAACTCTAAAAAGTTCTGAATTGTTTTTTTTGAGAATAATTGTAGGTGCCCATAAAGGCTATCTCCTAAATTTTTAATATTTACTTCTTCTCCATTAGGAACTGCAATTGCAAGTCTCCCATCAACTTTCAGAAGCCTATGCCATTCCTTGAGGGTTCTTATTGTATGAACTGTATGTTCTAGATTATGACAACTTGTAATATAATCTTGTGTATTTCCTGGAAGTGGAATATCCCACATATTACAGATAATATCTGGTTCTGTTGAAGGATCCTTATCAACTCCAAATCTTCCAATTTTATTTTTACCACAACCTACATCTATTCCTTCTCCAATAGCATACTCTTCTAATATATCTCTTTCTTTTTGTTCTACCATTAATCTACCTTCGCAACTAAAACACTTTGTGGGTATGTTTCATTTGCACTTATAAATTGAAATTTATAATTTAGATTTATTTGTTGAACACGCTTTATTACTTCAAATAGGCCCATCTTTCCATAGTAATGTTGAAAGTTTCTACAATCATCAATCATAATTATATGATTTTTAATGTGATGATTTTTAATTGCTTCAAGTTCCTCCAATATTGGAGAATATTCTGTTGAGTGTGCATCTAACCAAAATGTTACTGGTTCATTTATTAATTTTAGAACTTCTACTAATTTGGTATTTGAATCTCCTAAAAATAAATGTACTTTTGGGTTATCTTTAAATGCTTCTACAGCCCTGTCATAATTTTCTTTATCTAATTCTATAGAATAGATTTCTTCAAATCCACTTGTTAATGCGCAATTAACTCCGCTTCCTGTTTGAGTTCCTGTTTCTACAAATACTCTTCTTTTATAGGGTGTAAATAATCCTTTACCTGCCATTATTTTTTCACCTCCTTCTCTTTTTTAATATAATCCTTAAATATTTCACATAGTTTATCTGTTAATTCATGAGCCCTATAATTATGCATTAATAATCCCTTGTCATCTACGAGTGTTTTTCTCCAGGCTCTTGCTCTTTGAATATAACCATCATATTCTTCTTGTGTCATTTTATCAGCAATTTCTACAATTTTATCAACATCAAACTCTCCAGTTTCTTTATTGTAATAAGGTCTTAGATCAATAAAAATATCCATTGGAACATAGTCTTCTATATTTGGACAACCAAGATAGAATACGACTCTATCTGAACCAAACCCATCGTGAAAATGATCTGTAATTACATTCTTTTGAATACAATTTTCTAAAACAATATGAAACTCTGCTTGACTATCTTCAACATCTTGGATCTTATCCCTTCTCCAATTTCCTTTTCTATTCATATAAAGTGTTTTTGTAGAAATTCCATTTGTAGCATAGTCCTTTCCAATATCATCCCAACCCATCCCATATAATTTTAATCTATCCTTGTGCTTCTCATGGAATGCTCTAACTAATTTTACTCTATCTCCATATAAAACATGAGTGTCCCATTTATCAGGAATGTCTTCATATGCCTTAACTCTTCTTGCTGCAAAAAAGAAATTTCTATTTTTAATAGTTGTATCTTCTCTTTTAATATCTAAACTTAATTCAGGCCCCCAAGGATAATGACTTGGATTTGAACTAAAAGCAATTTGATTATCACCAAGAGGATTATGGGTTACAACCTTATAAAATCTATCAATCTGTTCATGTAACATTCTTCTGTGAGGGGCTACAGGTGTTTCTTGAATAATCATAATAATCTTTTCAGGATTTTGTGGTTGATCTGTATTTGGTTTACGCATTTGAGCAGGAATGGTGTTCCAGATAAGAACTAAATCTGCTTCATTATAATTACGAGTCATTTCTAATCCCTCAATTGCTTTTATTTGTGGTGAATATAATGGACCCCAATGCTCAATAAATTCTCCCTCTTTTACTTCTTTCTCCATTATTTCTCCAACCATTATGGCCTTTACTGCTAATTTCATACAAACCTCCTATGTTTTGGTGCTTCCATTAATTTTTTAAGTGCTTCATTATATTGTGAATAATAACAAACATCACATTTACTTCCATCGAACTGCTTTTGATTAGAAATAATATCAACTAACTCTTCCATCTTTCCCATAGACATTTCTTCAATCATATCTCTGTCTTGCCCATTTTTTGCATATTGAACACCACAACAAGGGAATATTCCTTCTGGAGCAATTAAAGGTTTAAGTAATGAAATATAACATTCTTTTTTTCCCCTTGTGCTGTCTTTTCTTCCTTGATAAATTACTTTTTTATCATCTTGTAAGTTAAGTTTTATTTCTTCCATTCCTGGAACATTCTCTAAATCATGTAAATCACTAACTAATCTAAAGTGACTAAAATTAAACTTATTAGCAAAATTAATAGAATTTTGTAAGTTTTCATAATTTGGTTTTCTTGATAAAACATAACTGAAAGCCCAATCTGTTTCAGGATTTAGATTATTTGCCCTTGAGATTTTATCATATGCTGGTTTTTGTTCATCAGAGGTTGAAATTCTACACCAAGTTAAATTATCATGTTTTTCTAATCTATCAAGCAAATAACCATTTGTTGTCAATCCACATTCAATATCTAATTCAGAAGCATACTTAATTATTTCATTTAAATCTTTATGCATTAATGGTTCTCCACCACCAGTAATTGTTATAGCCTTAGTTCCTAATTGAGATGCAGTATTGATAATACCCTTCATTTTATCTAAACTTAGTTCTAAATCCTTTCTTCTATCTGAACAACTACAAAAACTACAAGTTTGATTACATCGATTAGTAGGTATCAATTGTAAATGAATAGGTATGATTTTACCATTTTCAATAATATCATTATGTAATAATTTACTTGGGAATGTAGATGCTGCAGTATAATCTTCTTTCATTTTAGTCAATTACTGTAAATTCTGGAAGTTCTTCTATTTCTGGGCCAGTCATAGGTTCAATTCCATATTCTATTAATTTATTTTTGATTCCTTCTCTTAATTCTTCTGGAACTAATTTTAATGAATGAGGATAATATCTTTCAACCCAACTAACATCTTTATTAATGAATGGCTCAACTTCTTTAGGAATCCAGGCTCCTGGTTTTTGACAACCATAGATAACTGTGTGGGCTTGATAAACTGGATTTAATTTATGTTGCATATCTGCAGTATCTTTATATCCCTCTTTCATTTCCCAATTATTTAACATACTCTTTCTCCAACACTTAGTACACATCTTACAACCCTCTCCAGGTACTTTAGAACGCAAACAAGAATTTGCTAAATTTTTATATGGGCTTTGTTGAACAATATTATTAATGGCCACTTCAGAAAGAGGTGAAACTGGAAGAATCATATGAAGACCTGCGTGATTAAATGCCTTTCTCCAACGAATTTGTGATGGATGGTTATAAAAATCATGCCACTTATAACCACGATCAATAAAGGATTCTCCAAGAGTTGTTCCATAAGCAATATATCCCAAATCTAAATAATCTGCTAACAAAATTAATGCTGATCCTGGGCACCAATCGCTTGCAAATCCTCTTGGTTGACTATGATATTGTCTTATCTTTTCATGGTTAGATGGAATTACTAATACTTCTTTTCCCATCTTTTTCATTTCATCAAGCATATAATGAGTATTTGTTAAATCTAATAAACCACCAAGATCTTCATCTCTCTCATGATGAACAATTTCAATATCATCAGGTAGAACTAACATAGCAGCAGTAGAATCACAACCACAACTAAAAGATAAACCAACCTTTTTACCAAATTTTCTAGTTCCTTTATATTCAGCATTTCTCTTTTCTATTTCAGGTAAACTTCCCCAATTATCATAAAGTAACCATTCAATTAATCTAAGAAGATCTTGACTTGTTTCTTCTAATTTAAAATCACCAGGGACTATCCAATGGGTTTCACCTAACTCTGTCTCCATAATTACTTTGTTTCCTTCTTGCTTCCAATTAAAGGTAATTTTTTCTACCATAACTCATTGTATATGCTACTATCTGCATTATGTATAATGTATTTTTTACTGAATAAATGACTAAGTTTTACATCTTCTCTCGCTCTCCTGTATCTATGAAGTTTATCTGTAGTTATTAATCTGTCAACTAAATAAAGAGTTGAGGCATCAACACAATGTATCTCATCAGCCCCCTCTATTAGTCCACTCCAATCAAGCATACTGAATCCAGGAGTTGCTCTTAAATAAACTTTTTTCAAAGTAGTTTCTATTTTTAAGTCCATATGTCCCCAAGCATAATTATCACTTATTAAAACATATTTTTCTCCAGGTTGCACTCCTAAATGTTCCATTAATTTCTTTTCTTTTTCTGGAAATCTTTTCCAAGTTAAATTATGCCAATAAGTATTTTTATCTATGTTATCTTCAAAAAGATCATTATACATTTCATATTTACAATTCATTAAGTCTTCACCAGCATAAGGGCCTATCGTTTTTTTCCAATTAGCCCCATTCCATAAAGGAAGAAAAATAGTTCCTTCCATTGGTGCATTAACATAACCTGTGTGTACTAATTTATCTGGATGTTCAGGATCCATTATAGTAAAATTTATATCAGGAAAATACGCTCCTAAATTTAATCCATTATATCTTGCTTTATAGACTGGAAATTCAACCTTGTATCCCCTCTCCATTAATCTTCTAGCTATAGGGATTACATAAATAATATCACCAAATCTTGCTGGTTGAAAAAGTACAACATTTTTTATTTCTTTCATTTTAAGTTTAAGTTATTTAACTATATAAAACAATCGTTTTTTTCTGGATTCTTTAATCTCCACATATAACGATTAAATAAATCTGGTCTGCAAGTATAATCCTTACAAATTCCTTCATTACCTTTTAATTTCTTGAGCACTTCTTTTCTTTTATCTCCACGCCATATTTCTTTAAAACTTTGTTGATGAATATTTCCAAATGAATATTTTGGCTTATCATAGAATAAATTACATGGGACTACATTTCCTTTAGCATCAATTAGTGTCCAAAAAGATAATCCTAAACAGCTCGAATATTCTTTATCTAATGTTGTTCTTTCCATAGATTTCTCACGATAAACTACAGTAAATGATTTATCACCAAATCCCTCAACATCTTTCTTTAAATCTTTTAGATCTTGATTAGTATAATCTACAATTGATTGTCTTTGTTTAGCAAATGGTTGTTGTGCAAATGGTTTGATTTGAATATTATCTACCCCTGTTTCTTTGATGATTCTTGTTAAATCTCTTATCTCATTAAGATTTTCTGGAAGTAGGAGTGATTGAACACCAATATCTACATTAAGGTTTCCCTCTTTTTTTATCTTAGCAGTATAAATTATATTATTTAATGTTTTCTGAAAGTCCTCTTTTCTTGCTCCATGTATAAGAGAATATGTTTCTGGAGTAGCTGCATCAAGACCGATTCTAATCCAATTTAAATAAGGAAGAATTCTCTTTGATAAATCTTCTGATAAGAGTGCTCCATTTGTAGACATTGAAACTCCCATTCCTAATTCATGTGATCTTTTAACAAAGTCTGGAAAACTCTTATGTAAAAGTGGTTCTCCTTCTCCTGCAAAATAAATCGCTTTAACACCCATCCCGGCCATATCTTCTAAGGAATTTAATAGGGCTTCTCTTCCAATAAAATCTCCTACTCTATCTACCCAATCTAAAGTACAATAATTACATCTATGGTTACATGAATTTGTAACTCCTACTTCTGTTTGTAATAATGAATTATCCATATCTCCTTCCAGGATTCTTAAAACTTCTTTAGGATATAAAAATAATTTATGTCCATCTGCATCTTTTACACTCATAGTTTTTTATTCCAATAATTTAATAGGCTTGGTAAGGTTTCTTTCAATACATCATATTCTTGTTTCCAACCAGTAAGATTTCTAAATTTGCTATCATCACAAATCTGTGTAGGAATATCTATCTTTCTTACTAATTTAGGATCTACAAATTCTTTAACTTTTCCTTCAAGTCCAGATATTTTTAACATTTGATCTAATAATTCTCTCATACTAAATAACTTATCTCCACTCATATTGAATACATCTCCAATAACTTTAGGATCATTATCTACTGCTCTATCCATTAAAATTGAATATGCTCTAACGCAATCCCTAACATCCATAACAGGCCTTTTACTTGATAAAGTTCCTACCCTAATTATTGGTTCCTGTAATCCCTTATTTATTTTTGTTAATTGGTAAGCATCAGAACTTATAGAAAAATTCTGTTTTCTTCCTAATCCTGTATGACTAAATGCACGAGTGACAAAGGCTTTAAGGTTAAATGGTTCTGCTTTTACTGTAGCATGTCCCATAACATAGATTTCTCCAAGAGCCTTCATAAGTCCATAAGGATTTGCTGGTTTTAAGATTGTTTCTTCTGTAATTGGTTGCTCATTTTCAGGAACGATTCCATATACTTCTGCAGAAGAACAATACATTAAAGCGCAATCTCTTTGATGAGATCTTATAGAATCAACAATATTTTTAGTTCCTATGTAGTTTGCTTGATATGCCTTTTCTGGCTCTAAGAAACTTGTTGGTGGATGAGTGAATGCTCCAAGATGAAAGATTCCATCAAATTTATTATATTTAATTATTTTATCAATCTCGTCTTTTTTTGTAAAATCTCCACAAAAGAAATCTATCTGTTTAAATTTTTTATCTGGAATAATATCCTTTATATCTTGTTCACTTCCAACTTCTCTAACTAAACCTGCAACATTATCCCCCTTTTCTATTAAGTGGTTAACTAAGTTAGGCCCTACAAATCCTGTTATCCCTGTTACTAAGTATCTCATCTCTTTTTTAAAACCTCTAATTATTATCTCTTATTTCCCTCAATAAGCTTCTTATGTCCATAAGAATTTCAATAATTGCTTTATCTACAGCGCTTACCTTTCCACCAATCTCATCGAATATTCTTTGTTTTCCTTTCATTGTTTGCCTCCCTTATGAATTTTGAAAATGGTGAATCTAAAAAATCAAGGTTAGGTAATACACAATGCCCACCAATCTTTGTTTTTATTGGTGTTAAATTTGGTCTTGAGTATTCTGGGCAACCAAGTTTCTCATATCCCTTGTTATAATTATCTGTCCATAATGTCCAGGATTCAAAAGGAATATCATTTTCATCACATAATCTCTTTACTTCCTTAGTCCATTCTATGCATAATCCATAAAAGCTAGTTGAACAGATCTTCATTAATTCAGTAGTCTCTGATTTATTAGTAACAGATACTTTGATACCTGCTCTTCTAAAGTATTGTGCAACTTCACTTGCTTGTTTTCCACCTAAGAATTTTGTAAATGTTTTAAGACTTTCTTCGAGATGAGGATGAATCCCAATACAAGGTGAGTGAATAGCATTACATCTTTTTGAAGTTCCTACTGGAACCGTAGAATGAATTACAGTGTATTTTGGACAATACTTTTCTTGATAACCATTTACAGAACCAACAAATTTATCAGAATAAGGAAAACAAATATGCATTATCTCATAAGTTTTATCACGCTCAATTCCTTTATCTATTATATCTAAATCATATTCTTTTAGTGCTAACGCTAATGATTTTCCTATCTCCCCTGCACCTATTATTAATGTTCTCATCTTTCAATACATCTCCAAAACATAGCTTTTCTTTTCGTAATCGGACACACATCAGTAAAAGAGTATTTTACTAATTTCTTTTGATTTCTTAATTCATGCATTCTTGGTGTTATAGTATTAATTGGTTTATTTAAATAATTTGCTATCATTGAATTTGTTGCTGGTTGTATTCTTCTTAATGCATTTAGTACAAGGAGTTGTCTTTCTCCTAATTCTGGTAGGATTTCTTCAAAAGCTTCTTTAGATGTTTCAGTTATCATTAAAATCTTCCAAATTGTAGTGCTTGATTTATTTTTTGTAATTGTTCGTTTATTGTTCTTATTTGCACTTCAAGTTGTTGCTGTCTTTGTTCTAATGCTTCAATTACTATCCTTACCTCTTCTATTGTTATTTTAGGATTTGGACTCATTCTTCCCATACACCCATTATTTTATTTATTTTCTCTTTTAATATTTCTGCTTGTCCAACCCCAATCCAATTATTTGGTGCCTCTATTTGATTATCTATTTCATCCTTCAAATCTTTGATTGCTTGTTTATCTTGTTCTTCAAATTCTACTAAAAAGTTTATCCAATTTCCCATAGGTATTTTTAAAAATGCCTTACCTTTATAACAATTAGAAACTCTTAAATCTTCTAATAACTTCTTTCTTTTATCTTTTAGACTCATTCTTCCCACACTCCCATTACTTTATCTATTGTTGGAATAATCTTACAAGCAGGAATTACTATTTTTCCTTTCTTTGTTTTGATAAATAATTTATCTTTCAAATCTTTGATTGCTTGTTTTAATCTTTTATCAGAAGTAAATAAAACTTTTGTATCTTCTGAAAAAAGTTCATTTAATATCTTCAATGTTACTAAATCATCTTTTAGTGTCATTCTCCCATCACCTCTTTTGATTTGATTTGTTTAAAATCGTCTTTTTCTAATCTTAAACACCTACACATTTCTTTAATATGATTTTTACAATAAATAGCATAATCATAATTAAATTCAAATTTAAAAAACCGTTTTAACTTTTTTAAAAAACTTGTTTTAATAATAACTTCTGCTTTATTTTTACAATTATAAACTCTGCATTTATTAGAATATTGTTTTTTTGTCATTTTTAATTTCTTTCTATTTAATTCTTCTTGATAACTTATACATTCCATAATATTATTAAAACATCTAAATTCTTTTACTTTAGTTCTCATATTATTCTCCCATCACC
>Ga0307378_10007831_pt1 | contig 14320 bp, 13 predicted proteins | sample UN1MG_FD_202238 | JGI IMG/M metagenome (GOLD analysis project Ga0307378, IMG submission 202238) | Soil microbial communities from Risofladan, Vaasa, Finland - UN-1 | ecosystem: Environmental > Terrestrial > Soil > Coastal area > Acid sulfate soil | place: Finland: Risofladan, Vaasa | collected...
TTTTATGCTGAAAAGTTAAAAGGATCTCGTATATCTAAGGAGGGAATAAAAAATTTAATTTCTTATGTAAAAAAACTAATCGATTTTTCTCCTGATGATAATCCCTCTGAGGTAATTGAAGACTTAATAAAAGTTTTAGAGGATCATTTGAAATCAAAATATGATAATTGGCAAGATCGTATAGATGATTTAAAACAACTAAGTATTTATGCACAAAGTTTTCCTACTATCCAAAAATTCTTAGAAAATTTAAGCTTAAATCTTTCTAATTTAGAATCTAAAACTGTTCAGGCAGGGGAACAATCAGAGGAAGAAAACCCATTGATTTTATCTACGGTTCATAGAGCAAAAGGACTTGAATGGCGAGTTGTGTTTATTCCTATGTTATGTGAAGATTCATTTCCCTCAAGCAGAAGTGTGGGAGATCAAGAGGCGTTCGAAGAAGAACGTAGAGTATTTTATGTCGCAATAACAAGAGCAAAAGATCAATTGTATCTCGTTTCTCCTTCAATTAAAAATACATATCGTGGACCTCAGATGGTAAGGTTATCACAATTTGTATCTGAATTAAACCCGAGAGTTTATAAAAAATCCTCAGTTCAATTTAAATCTAAAATTAATATAGATAAGACTCGTTCCAATAGTAGAAATCTCTTTAAAACAGCAGATGAATTATTAGAAGTAGATATACCTTCAAAAAAAAAGGGTAAAAAGAAGAAATAATACGATATTCAGTTAATTGTATCAATACACTATTAATAATAACCTTAATATTGATGTAAAAACTGTTAAATCTGTTGAGTCTAATTGGTTTATTATTTAAAAAAAATTATAATGAAAAATAAGCATCTTTTTATTTAAGATGAATCTTGAAAAAAGAAAAAATCCATTGAAAGAATGTGTAGAGTTTATAGAAAGTCGTAAATTTGAATATTCTAATAATGATCAACCTTATGTTTCTAATTCAGAAGCAGAAGCTTTTGAGATTCATGAAGATAAAATTTTTGAAATTCCTAAATGTAAGGATATTAAAAATATTGGTTTCGTTGATGGAGGAAATGGACCAATAATTAGAAGTGCAGATTTCAACGTAAGTTTAAACCGAGTATCGGGTGTTTTATTTTCTAAAAATAAATGGACTCAACTAAAAAAAACACCAATCAAGGTAGAATTCTATAGCGTAACAGTATTAGATGTTCTTGATGACGATAATTTAGGTTTCATCACACGCTTCTTTCCAATTGAATCCATTTTCAAAGAATACCTCCCCAAAAATGATTTGATTTTTTCAATTAATGATCTTACTATTAGAGATAGAGGTTTTAGGTTGCCAAATATTGATATTTTTGGTGGCATTGCAATGAGATTTGCTGAATGGACTTATGCAAATCAATTTATTTCAAATGAATTAGATAAAGAGAGTATTTTTGTTAGAGATGGTTCACTTCAAACAGGATATACTGGTGAAACAAGACTAGCAGAACAATTATATAATACAGCAATTAAAAAGGGAGTTATAGCAACTGGTCTTTCAAAAACCTGTCGATTAATTACTCGAAATGGAGATTCATTAAATTCTTTAATGAATTATGTTGGAAATAAGAAATTTCCAAATAATGCATGGTATTATCACCCAATATATAGAATTACAAAAGCTCAAGAGGAAGCTGATTTATATTTTGTAAAATTAAATAAAAATTCAGTATATTCATTTAGATTCGATATTTTATTAGAACAAGCGAAAAATATGTCTGAGGACCAGTGCGAACTAATAATTTCTAATATAGCGAATAATTCCAATGACTTATCATATCCAGGATATCCATATGGTCTTATAAAAGCAGACCAACTCGCAGCTGTAAGCATTAAAGAATTAGAACCTCAAAAAATTCAATTAATTGCTGAATTTGACGAAGAGGATTACAATAAATTTATCTTACCGCGTTTACGTTCTGTGAACGCACATGATTTATTAAATATAATAAGAAGATAATGTGACAAAAAATATGGTAGATTTAGGTAAAAAAATTGGAAGTTTTGTTACCGGCACTTCTTTAGTTAAATTAATATTAAGGCAAAAATCAGATCAAGAATTTGAGATTGGACAGCTTTTTATTGCTGGCAAAGATAGAAATGAGTATAGTATTTTTCAAGTTAAAGATCTTTTTTATGGAAGTCAAATTCCTGATAATGCTCTTGAACTAATGGCAGGTTATGGTTTAGAACGAGAAAGATCTGATTTAAGAATTTATGAATCTGAATTACGTAATTATGTGTTAGCTCTAGCAAGACCCTTAATATTCGTTAAAAATAATCATCTTTTCTTACCAAAAAAATTACCAACATTTTTCTCAGATGTATTTGAAATTGATGATACTCATTTAGAATTTTTTAAAGAAGGAATAATCAAAAATCCCTTGAATTTGGGAAATATTCGGTCTGGGTCGAAAATTTTAAAAACAGATGTTAAACTCGAAGCAACAGATGTATTAAGACATCATATACTAATTCCTGCAACTACAGGTCGAGGTAAATCAAATTTAGTAAAAACAATTTTATACAACTTGATGGAAAATGAGAATTGCGGGAAACTAGTTTTCGATCCTCATAACGAATATTACGGTACTACAATGCAAAGAGGTTTAAAAGAACATGATAAAAATCTTAAATATATTGATTTTTACACAATTAGAGCAATTACTGGAAAGTTAGATTTAAAGTTCAATGTAAAATTGATAGAACCTATACATGCAATGGGTACACTTAATTTTACACAACCTCAAATAGAAGCTTTAATAGGTTTTTATAGATTACATAGAGAAAATTGGATTCTAGCAATATTTAGTGATGATGAAACCACATACTCAAGGCCCCTAGGATTGCATCCTGGAACTTTAGATGTTCTTAGAAGAAGGTTATCGATTTTATTACATTTTGGCTTCGATGACCAAAATAATATAATTGAGAATGGCATTTATACTCTAAATGGATATGAATCTACAATAAGCAATATTATAAAATCATTAATGGAAGGGAAAACGGTTATCGTTGATACTTCTTTATTTGAAGGAGCTGAAGAAATATTTGTTGCAACTATTATTGTCGATGAATTATTTGAACATTATAAAAAGCTTAAATTCAGAGATGAATTAGATGATAAACCAGTTATTACGATTGTGTTAGAAGAAGCTCCAAGAGTCATAGGAAAAAAAGTGTTAGAGACAAGAGATAATGTTTTTGGAAAAATCGCCAGAGAGGGAAGAAAATTCAATATAGGATTAATAGGGATAACACAGTTGCCAAGTTTGATAGACAGAGAAATTCTGGCAAATATGAATACCAAAATTATCCTTGGAAATGAAATGGGTCCAGAAAGAAGGACTTTAATTGAAAGCTCAGCTCAAGATCTATCAGATGACAGTCAAACAATTGCGAGTTTAGATATTGGTGAAGCTATAATTACGTCTAATTTTACAAAATTTGCTGTTCCAATTAAGATACCAAAATTTGAGGACTTAATTGAAGGAAAAAAAAATGGAGCAAAAACCAGCATAAAAATTAAAAAAGGTTTTCCAGGAATTAAATAATAAAAATTTGAAAGATATTTAAAATGAAAGTTAAATTTGCCCATATTTCTGATGTCCATTTAGGAGCGTGGCGTAATGAACGTTTAAATGAGTTAGGATATAAAGCTTTCGAAATCGCGGTGAATAGTATTGTCAATGAAGAAGTAGATTTTGTTTTAATAAGTGGTGACTTGTACGATGTCAGTAATCCAAAAGTAGAAGTTATTGATTTAGCGACCAGAGAGTTAAAGATCTTGAAGGATCATGAAATCCCTGTATATGGAATTATGGGTTCTCATGACTTTTCCCCTTCGAATAAATCAATGATTAGACCACTTATTACAGCAGGATTATTTAAAGATGTATGGAACGCGGAAATAACAGAAGATGATAAAATAAAATTAAATTTTTATGCAGATCCAAAAACTAAAATTAAATTAACTGGTTTAAGGGCTAGAAAACGCGGTTTAGAAATTGAGGAATACCAAATTTTAGATAGAAAATCTCTAGAAGAGGAAAAAGGTCCAAAAATATTCATCTTTCATACTTTGTTACATGAATTGAAACCTAAAGAATTTAAAGATATGGAATCTACTCCTAAATCTCTACTCCCTCAAGGATTTGATTATTATGCCGGTGGACATCTTCATAAAACAATTCCTGAGAAATTAAGAAAAGATGAAATATCTTTAAAAATTGATGATAAAACAAGGATAATATACCCTGGTTCTCTAGCACCAGTAAATTTTCGTGAACTTGAACAATATAAGTATGGTGGATTTTGCATAATATCGGGTGATATTGATCAAGAATCTCAAATATCAAATTTAAGTGTTAGATATATTCCAATTAAAGTAAAAGAAGTTATTTCATTACTAATTGATTCCAATAACAAATCAATAACACAAATTCAAGATTTATTACAAGAAAAAATTAATAAGACTAATTTCGAGGATAAAATAGTCATTATCAGAATATATGGGACCATATTATCTGGGAGAACTTATGAATTAAAAACTAATGAAATTATTCAAAAAATAAAAGAAAAAGGGGCGTATGAAGTATTAATAAATAAATCCGGTCTTAGTTCAAAAGATTATACTCCCATCATTGTTGTTGTTGGAGAGACAAATGAAGAAATTGAAAACACTCTCATTTATGAGCATGCACAGAAAATAAAAATTGAAAACCTCGATAAAAAAAACGTTGAGAATAAGATTCACGATTTATTATCAGCCATAGGTAAAGAAAGAGAAGAAGGAACAAAAGTAAAAGTTTATGACAAAGAATTAGTTAATTATTTCAAAAAAATCTTTCAATTAGAAGAAGAATAGGCTTATTAAAATGATTATTGAATCTATCAAAATAAGAAATATCAGAAGCATTAAAGATTTAGATATTAAGTTTCCTTCCTCAATAATTCTATTTTTTGGAGATATTGGAAGTGGTAAGTCTTCCGTCTTAAAGGCAATAGAATTTTGTTTATTTGGTACTTTAACTGCAGCAGATTTAAGCGGAGATTCACTTTTAAGAAGAGGTGAAAATAAAGGTTTTGTTGAATTAACATTCTCAATTAATGGAAAAAGATATACAATTAAGCGTGGATTGAAAAGATCTACAAGAAAAGAAGCAGGAGAAAAAAGAGTTATTGTTTCACAAGAAATTGGATCATTTATAGAACATTTAGGAAATAAATCAATAGAGACGTCCTATGCCCCTACAGATTTAAGAAAAAAAATCCTAGAAATTTTAAACTTTTCAATAACTCGATATGAAAAGGCACAAAAGATTCCTCTATTTCGATATACTGTATATACTCCGCAAGAACAAGTGAAAGAGATATTACAAGCAAAACCAGATGAGCGATTTGAAATTTTAAAAGAAGTTTTTGGTATAGAGAAATATGAGATTGCTCTAAAGAATGTTGGAGTTATAAATGAATTTTTAAAAAATAGAAAAAAAAAAATTAAAATCCAACTTAATACTATTGGAAATCCTGAAGAATCAATCCCTAAAAAGGAAACAGAAATAGAAGAACAAAATGAATTTATTGAAATAATAGAAAAAAATAAAAAAATAAAAGAAAAAGAAATAGAAGAAGAAGATTTAAAAGTTGATAAAATTCAATCTGAATTAGGTGAATATTCAAAAAAATTAGTTAAAATTGAGAATTGTCAAAAAATTATTGATGAATCAACTTTTTCGAAAAAGAAGAATGAAACATCCTTAGAGTCTTTAGTGAAAGAAATTTCATATTTATTAAAAGAAATTAAAGATTTACCCGAATTAAAACTTGAAAGTGATTTAAAGGAAAACCAACTTGAAGAAAAAATAGACAAAAATCGTAAGATTCAATTAGAAAAAGATAAGGTAAAAGCTGTTTTAGATAAGAAAATTGAAAACATAAATAAACTTTTAAAAGAAGGAAAGTGCTCATTATGCGGGCAAGAATTACATGAAAAAGAGCGGTTTAATTCTGAACTAAAAGATACAAATAATGAAATAGAAAAACTATCAAAAGATATTAAAAATTTAGCTTTAGAAATTTCTAAGGCTGAGGTAAGCTTAAAGAATTTAAGAGAGAATAATATTATTCGAACAAAGAGAGAAGCTTTAAGTAAATTAATTGAAGAAAAGAAAAAGAGAGGAATTGAAATAAAGGATTTAATTAATCAATTAAACGATAGAATAAAGAATAATCAAAATCAAACTCTTGGTATTCTAAAAAATTATGGAATTGCCGATGTAAAAAGTTTCAGGGAATTTGAAAATAAATTTGAATTAAAATTAACTAACCAAAAGAATTTAATTAAAAAGTTAAAAGGAGAAAAATCAGATTTTGAAAAGGAACTTAATACTAAACAAGCTAATTTGAAATTATTAGAAAGAGAATTAAATGAGTTAAAGAATAATCTTAAGAGTAAAAGGAAATTAGAAAAAAAACGTGGTTATATAACCAGCTTAAAAAACTGGATTACTGAAGAATTCCAAATCCTTATAAGAGATATTGAAAGAGAAATTATCTCCGCTAGCGCTCAACATTTCAATATATATTTTAAAGAATGGTTTAGAACTTTAGTTGAAGAGGAGAATATAGAAGTAAAGATTAGATTGGATGATTTTGAACCTGAAATTACAGTTAATGGATATGATACACCATTCAGTGACTTATCTGGTGGAGAAAAAAGCGCTTTATCACTAGCATATAGACTTGCTTTAAATAAAATTATCAATGAAAGATATCAAGAAGTAAAAACAAAAGATTTATTAATCTTAGATGAGCCAACCGATGGATTTAGTCAAGAACAAATAAATAAAATGCAAGATATTTTTGAAAAACTCAATACAGCTCAGATGATTATTATTTCTCATGATAGGAATCTCGATTCATTTGTCACTGATATTTTTAATTTCAAAAAGGAAAATCATATTACAAAAGTTAAGAAAGAGATAATTTAGTTAATATTCGTGTAAATCTTAAGAATATTACTACTTGGTTATATTAGATAATTAAAAATTATAGATTATAGATATTTTGAATAATTTCTTCAAGAATTGATATTTTCTTACCGTTTAAATTTAATAAAATCTAAATCATTTTCTCAGATTTTTCTAATTACTCATACCACAATACCACAAGATATATCTACTTCTAAAATAGTTGTTGAAAAAGATTTATCTACAGGAATAAGCCGAGCTAAGTATGAAAAACCTTCATTTATCATGTAAAAAATACCATTCTCAAATAGAAATAGAAAATAAAAAAAAAGGTTTTATTAGCAAGTGAATTTATAAATCTCTTGCCTTTACTGTCTTTCTATTATTAGCTTTTGCTCGTCTGACAGCGTGATCAAGCATTTCCATTATGAGTTTATTTAATGTGTCCCCATCAAGAACACCGCTGCTAGTGTTGCACTCTTTACCCTTAATAAATTCCCTTACCTTAGATTTAACATACAAAGGTTCTGAAGCCTTTTTCGCCATTTTTATCTTCCTCTTTTAGAATTTTTTTAGTAATTTATTTAAAATCGGATTTAAAATTGAAATAAATTATGTTTTGTTAATTATTATTTTCCTAACTGTATTATTAAATGTTTGTGATTTTAGCAAAAATTTCATAATTTCCTTTCTATTTCAAGAAAACTGACAGAAATTCAACAATTATAACCTACAAAGAGATTTATTAACAAGAAAATATCTTTTTAAATAATAACGGTTTAATAAAAATCATCCTTCCCTTCTTTCATAAATAAAATAAAATTAATGGATTATCATAATTTTGTTTTTTAATGAAAAAATATTTTAAAAAAAGAAATTTAGAATAAATCGAGTAAATAAGTTATTAAAAAAAAAGAAAATTTTGTGTTATTTTGATTCAGCGAATTAAAGTTAATTTCACTGTTTATTTTGGAGGAGCAAGTACAATTTCAATGCTTGAAACATTATTATTTTGTCCATTTTCTCCTTCTAATTGTTCTGTGCTTAATTTGATGTCCTTATATTCTGTACCTTTTAAGAATCGATTTCTCAAGATTTCACATACATCAACAGCATGAGAAATAGCTCTACCTCGAGCTTTAACAGTACAATCCTCGCCTTTATTAAGGATCATCATAGTGGCCATCACATAGTTCATTGTTGGACGGCGGCCAACGAAAACAGAATTTGTTTCCTTCTCTTTTGTCATTTTAATTTCCTCTTTAGTTTTTAATTTTTTATTGTATTTCCTTATTTTTTTAAGCTTTTTTGCGTTTGCGTATTACGTATTGAAGTTTTATCGTAATTTTATTATAAATTACGGTAATAACATTTTCTTGAAATTTTGGAAATGTTTTAAATTTTATTGTCAGATTAATAAGGATTCTATATATTTTAAAAAAATCTAAGATATAAAGGATAATTCCTAATAAAAATAGAAAAAAAAGAGATTTAAATTCAGAAATCTATAAACCTTTTAGTTTTACGCCAAGATAAAACAAAAACCATGTGAGGAAAAATAGTATCAATGCAATAATAAGCCATGCATTGTATGTACCAAGATTTAAATCTGGTAAAATACTTGTCCAGATATCCATATATAGGTCCATAAAGATAAAAATCCCAAAAATCATCATAAGGCATGTCAATATTACAATAAATTTGGTAGGAGGAGTCCATCCCATTTATTTACACCTAAGTTTTTCTTTTTTATTAAAATTATTTTATAAATCTATATGTAATTTTTTAACATAATATTTTATAAATCTATATGTAATTTTTTAATAGATAAATAAGTTATTCATAGCTACTAGTTAGATTGAATTTTTTATTTTTTAGTGAAATCAATTTCAATTTCTCTGACTAAATCATTATCTTTAGCTTTTGGATTATAGAGTAGGTTTTGTTCTCCCTCTTCTTTATCTTTACTACCATCATCCTTTTTTATTATATCCCAGATGATGCTTATGACTAGTAAAGCCGAAACAATAACTAAAAGGGGAATTAATAATCCAGAATCAGTGAGTATGATTTTTACCCATCCAATATAGGGGATTCTTCCTACCAAAACACCTAGAATTCTATTATCTGGAACCCAATCATCATCGGGGAATAGATTTGCATCCCCCTTTGTGCGAAAAAACCAGCCATTATCATATTTTTTATCAATAACTCTATGAACGATTGGATCAGCAGGAGCATTTGGCCAACCAGGCAACCCAACAGCATTAAATACAATAACATCACCCTCTTTTCCTTCAATTGTACCATTCTTTATTAGAGATGGATCTTTTCCTTCCAAAAACAACAAATCTCCCTTAAGTAGAGTTGGTTCCATGGAACCGCTTACAACAACTACCATCGGCGTATTCGTATGTAAAGCTATTTGCATTATAAAATAGATTAGAAAAGATCCTGAAAACGCAAAAGCAATTAATATAATCGCGATAATGATTTTCCTTTTAGATGATGGTTTCTTTTTCTTCAATCCTTTCTTGCTAAATGCTGGTGGTAAATCCTTTTTTTCCATAACAAAAAAAACAGTTGTTCTATGGTCAAGATAAATAAAAATATCAATATAAATTTTCTTAACATAACGGCTCAAATTTGGAATAATTAAATTCGCTATTTAAAAATTTAGGTATTAAATCATATCAAAAGAGAAACATTTTAAAGAAAAAAATCTAGAATAAAATTATCTAGATTGAATGAATAACTACATTCTAATTAGGGTTAAGAACGGTAAAATTATGGAAAGAAGTCAATCGTTTGAGTTAAGAGACAAAAATCATAATGATATCCAAGATATAATGGAAAATGTATTAGAAAAAAACTTGTCCCTATCAACTGATTCTGAAAAACTGGGAAATTCATTGCTCAGAATAAATTATTTTGATAGCAAAATTGATAAAGAACGACAGAAAAGTAATAGAATTACAATATTACAAGAACCAGAAAAAAGAGTTTATATTCAAATAAATGGAAAATTGACGGATTTACAGGTGAGTCAATTATGGAATGAATTCGAGAAAAAGTTGAACATCTCAACCTATGAGCCTAAAGTTAAAGAACCAGAATCTTCAAAAGAAGAGATAATTCAGGAGATTAAAAGTTTAATTAAATTAAAAGGATATATTATCAAAGATGAGGATGTTCAGAGATTTGTAGACAATTTCATAGAAGAATATGATAGATTACCACAAAAAAGTGAATTTCATTCAATAGTTAAAGGTTATTTAATAATGGTTAATCAGGATTATTTGCTTGAAAAAGCTGAACCATCTATCAAAAATGAATCCTTATTAGAAAGTAATAAACCTAGTTTAGATACTAATGGAAACATTACATTTTTAAATTCTCAACACAATAATGTTCTGTTACATGAAAATTCTGGTGGGCGTAGAAAATGCCCTAATTGTGGAAATGAGGGTCTTATCCATGAAATGATTGATAAAAGCGTAATAGTCTTGGACTATCCTAAAATATACGGAAAGAAAAACTGCTGCGCAGATTGCGGCAATGAATGGAGAGAGTATTAATAATTTGTTTAAGATTTCTTCCCAATACTATATTACTATAAAGATTTTAAAATTTAAATATAATTTTAAATAGTTCATAATTTAAAGTAATGATTATAGAATTTTGAAAATATTAAAAATCACTTAGATAATCAGATTTGATAAAAATGGAAGATTATGCAATTATTTATAATCCTGAGGCGGGGAAGGGGAAAGGAGCAAAGAGAGATATCAATTTCATGGAAAAATCTCTTAACGAGTTAAATGTTTCATATAAATTGTTTGAAACTGAATATGTAGGGCATGCTATAGAATTTGGGAGGCAACTGGCAAAAGACGGTTATAGAGTAATTGGAGCTGGAGGAGATGGCACTTGTAATGAAGTCATGAATGGAGTTATAACTTCGAATACTAATGCATTATGTGGTTTTATACCTATGGGATCGGGAAATGACATCCCAGCCGCTATCGGGATCCCTCCAGATATAAAGAGATCTTGTGAAATAATCGCTGAAGGTAATAGTAGTAAATCAGATATTGGCTTTGCAAAAACAGACACTGGTATTGAACGTTACTTCTTAGGGATTGGAAGTCAGGGGTTCGATAGTGATGTAACCAGAAGATTTAATGAGGCGAAAAGAGGAAAAAGCTATGTTACTCAGACTCTTAAAGCTTTATTGCCATGGAAGAATAAGCAAATTAAAGTATCAATGGATAATGATAACTATGAAGGAAATGCTAATTGCTTAGCAGTCGCAAATGGTCCATCATATGGAGGATTTATGTATATTTGTCAAAAAGCTAGAGTTGATGACGGAATTTTTCATGTAAATATTGTTGATATTGGGAAATTTAAATTGCTTAAGCATTTCAATAGGATGTACAAAGCAACTCTCCTACCTCATCCAAATATTTATGAATTTACTAGTAAAAGAGTGAGAGTTGAAATGCTAGATTCTGAAGAACCTAATCCTTATATTTGTCAAGTTGATGGAGAAATCTTAGATCCCATACCCGTAAATTATGAATGTATTAAAGAGGGATGTGAATTTATTCGCCCACAAGTCGATGAAGTAGCAGAAGCTTTTAAGAAGGAACATGGGAGATACTTCTGGGAATGTAACTACGATTAGTGAGAACATTTTTGAGTTTGATCCCTTCAATGCCAGATTGGGACGAAATTTTTTCTGAAAAAGGTAAAGTTTTCACTGAACCTCACCAGGATATGGACACAATTGCCACACTCTTTGAAGAGAAGGGAGTACGCAGGATACTGGACATAGGATCTGGTACTGGTCGCCACCTTTTATATTTCTCAAAGAAAGGATTTGAAGTATATGGCATGGATGCGTCGCTTAAAGGAATTTCGATTGCAAAAAAGTGGTTATCCGAAGAAAATCTAAAAGCTGAAATAATACTTCATAGAATGGAAGAAAAATTTCCTTACAAAGATGATTTTTTTGATGCTATTATCTCAATCCAAGTTATACACCATAATAAAATGAAAAATATCAAGATAACTATAAGCGAAATTGAAAGAGTTTTAAAAAAAGGTGGTATTATCTTTATAACATTCCCAAGATTAAAAGGTAGATCTGGATTAAAAGACTGGAAGCTAAAGGAAATTGAGAAAAATACTTATATTCCTCAAGCAGGGCAGGAAAAAGGGCTCCCACATCATTTTTTCACTATAGAGGAAATTCATGATCTATTTCATTCTTTTAATCTATTAGAAATTTATGATGATAGAAAGAGACATAGAGCAATTCTAGGTATTAAGATTTAAAGAGTAAGCAGTTTACCATGCTGGTACTTACATATATACATAAGTAATTAATTATTAAGCAAATCGTTTTCTTTTTCAGATATTTTCTTAGTAGTATAATGCATTATTATAGCAATCCCGAGAATAGAAACTAAAACAGTAACTATTATTATTACTTCAATATTTGGTAAGTTTACATCTTGACTCCATGGATAATTCCCGCGATAAAGATTATCTGGATCATCAAAATAATTATTGTAGATGAATTGTTCTATCGTTTTCCCTGTAATTTCAAGACTAGAATTTGAAATATGAGAGACATCATCTTGAGTCGTATGGTGATAAGCCCAACCGAGATTATTCCAGAAATTAATTATTAAATCAGCTGAAGGAATACCCTCACTCAGAAATGCTCGATGATCATCTATTATAGAAGCACTTTCTGGATTGGATGGGAATTGATTTGTATAACCTAATTGCCGTCCGATTGCAAACAACTCATCTAATAATGAAGAAGTTGAGTATTGTTCATTAATGAATTTTAAATTTTCTCCACCCACCATGTCTAATAAAATCATACAATCAAAATTCTCTTTATCAGATTCATAAAAATTTTTAATATCTAACCCAAATCGCTGAGAACCTTCACACCAATTCCATTCATCTATTCCATATGCATTATCTCTTCCTTGATCTTCAGCATCAAAAAAGAGAAACCATATTTGGCAAGATAAGTTAACTTTCTCTGAATAAAGCACCTTAGCGAGCTCAATTAAAACAGCACACCCACTTGCTCCATCATTTCCACCTGGAACCGGGCTGTTTCTGTTGATTATTATAGGATCCTTGGTCGCTTTAGCACGAGAATCATAGTGGGCTCCAAATATTACTATATTCGATTTATCTTCATTTAGTTTAAAAAGTACATTTTGACAATCTATGGTGTCAATAGTAAAATTATGGAGAACATAAGTAAAATTGCTGTTAATTTCTTTAAACTTAGAAATAAAATAATTAGCACAATTTACACGTTGTGGGGTTCCGGGTATTCGAAAACCTATATCTAACTGATCCTGAACGTATGAATATGCATTATCACCATTAAATTGTAAATCAATATTATAATTTTGAATTTTAAGACTTTTGGAGGGAAAAAATAATAACCCGATTGAAAATATAACAATAAACGCAAATATGCTTGTAATAAAGACACTATATCTTCTTCTTATAAATTCTCACCAAATTATAAAGATAATAGTAGAGATATTTTTTTAAATGGTTTAAAATTAAAAAAAATAAAAATTATTTTGAATTCAAGATTTTATTTTGGCTCGAAGCCAAGATCAACTCTTATTTCTCCACCCTCTAATGTAGTCTCTAAAAATGTTACGTGTACTGGAGTATCTATTTTAATATCATCTGGTTTGGTTTCATCGACGCCGACTAATTGGCCAGATATCATTGGTCCCTCATCAAGTTGTATAACAGAAAAGCAATAAGGTTTTTTCATTGAATAACCTTTACTTACCATAAATGTTGTTCCAACTCCAATACATGAAAAAGCAGCAATTTTACCATTCCCAGACATTTCAATCCATTCCATATCTGTGGAATTGCATTTTATGCATAATTTTCTCGGAGGAACATCAAAAGTACCACATTTTTTACACTTAGAACCCATCAATTTCTTATTATTAATATATTCTAAATAATTTTGAATTGTTATTTCTTTCTCTTCTGACATTTTCATATTTCACCTTTGTTTATTTTTCATAGGTTGTAACCACACATGTGGCTCCTGATCCTCCTAAATTATGAGTTAAGGCTTTCTCCACATCAAATTTTACTTGTCTGTTTCTTTCAGCAATACCACGCATTTGCTTAAAAATTTCAACTGCCATAGCTGCTCCAGTCGCACCTACTGGATGACCTTTCGATTTTAATCCTCCAGAAGTGTTGATTGGTCTTACTCCATCTCTTTTAGTTTCTCCATT